>Ga0074199_1000139_pt1 | contig 150093 bp, 119 predicted proteins | sample EPASupsiteSAE347_FD_64528 | JGI IMG/M metagenome (GOLD analysis project Ga0074199, IMG submission 64528) | Bioremediated contaminated groundwater from EPA Superfund site, New Mexico - Sample SAE3-47 | ecosystem: Environmental > Aquatic > Deep subsurface > Groundwater > Contaminated ... | reverse complement strand
ATCAACACCTATGAAGATATCGTACTCGGAAGGCCGGATCGTCAGCAGCATTTTGGAGTCTCCTTTTTTAAAAAACTCTATCACGCTGTCTGACGCTTTAACATATCATCTAAGGAGGCCGAGTGCCACGGTTCTGAAACGAGGCCGCCCAAGTCTTTGTTTTCTTTTCATTAATGGCGACTTGGACTGCCGTGATTACCCGTTAGTTTTAATGGAAGAATCATGACGACGCTCGCGAGTGAAGTCATGCCTCGCCTGATTCACGATTAAATTTACAGTTGAAAATCAGTGCAGTCCTGGTTTTCGAATTGACCTGCTATCAAGACAACCAGGACGGCGGGGCAGGGCGAACGCTGGCGAAACACATTTCCCGACGAAACGTTGGAATGATGAGGCCTGAAATGTTGTATAATGCGCGCCATGAAATATCTTTTACTGATCCCCGTGATGTTACTCATTTTAGCCATTCCGTTCGCCTGCGCTGCGGAGCAGGAATTGCTGGATCGCGTGGTGGCCGTGGTCAATGACGAGGTCATTACCCAGGCCGAGCTGGACACTTTCCTCAGGCCGATCTATGAACAATACAGCAAGGAATACAGCGGCACGGAATTAACAAGGGTGATCAATGAAGTCCGCCAAAAGATCCTGGGGCAGATGATCGAGGATAAGCTGGTGTACCAGGAAGCGGTCGCGATGGGGATCGAGATCAAGGAAGAAGATGAGGAGAAAGAGTTCCAGGCGTTCAAGGCCAAGATGGAAAAACCCGGAAGTTTGGACGACATGCTCGCACAGGAAGGTCTTACGATGAAGTCCCTGCGGGAGCGCCTCAAAAAACAGGCGATGGTCCGTCAACTCCAGGACCGCGAGATCCGTTCCAAGGTGATCGTGTCTCCTGCTGAGATCGAAGATTTTTTCAAGAACAATCCCGATAAGTTCAAGAGTAAGGAACGCGTCCGGGTCAAGTCGCTTACGATCAAAAAAAGCGAAGAGGCGCGCGCGAAGGGATTGACGGATGAAAAAGCAAAACAGCGGATCGAGCTTTTGGCGCAAAGGGTCCAACTCGACCGTAATTTTGACCAGGTCGTAAAGGATCTTTCCGAAGACAGCCACGCCCAAGAGGAAGGTGCGGGGGAATGGATCGAGCGCGGTGTCATGATCGAATCTGTGGATGAAGTGATCTTCAAAACTGCCGTGGGGAAGATTACCGGGGTCGTGGAAACCCCTATCGGGTACCATCTCTTTCGCATCGAGGCGAAAGAACCCGAACAGGTCCGGACTTTCGAGGAAGTGAAGGAGCAGATCGCGGGGTATCTTTTTCAGGAAAAAAGCAACGTGAGGTTTCGCGACTGGATGCAAGAGATCAAGAAGGCGGCGTATATTTCCATAAAATAGACTTCAGACTACAGACTAAAGACTGCAGACTGAAGATTTCCTCACCCAGCCTCTCTCGCGAGAGATAGTTTTTTCTGCGGTCTGTTGTCTGCAGTCTCTGGTCTTAGTGTATGGGCAGAGGGGGTATTAGATTATGAAAAAACATAAGCAAAGCCCATGCGTCATTGCCCTCACCATGGGCGACCCGGGCGGTATCGGTCCCGAGATCCTTGTGAAGGCGCTTCAAAAGGAAAAACTCTCCAGGCGACTGGCCTATCTCTTGATAGGATCACGGCCTGTGTTTAAAACATTGTGTCAAAAAACAGGCCTTTGGCTTCCGTTCCAAACCGTCCCTTCCGTTCTCCCCGGGTCTCTTTGCGCCGGGAAGATTTATTTTCTCGACATTGCGCCGGGGCTTTCCAATTCCAAGACATTCCAGATAGGGAAGTTGTCCCCGGAAAACGGGAGACTCGCGCTCTCGGCGATCGAAAAAGCGGCGTCTTTGGCCAAACGGGGAACCGTCGACGCGATCGTGACCGCGCCCGTGAACAAGACAGCGATCCGTCTTGTCGATAAAAAATTCATCGGACACACAGAATTTTTCGCTGGAAGGGCCAAGGTCCGGCGGTTCGCCATGATGTTCATGAGTCCCCGTCTCAATGTGACGCTGGCGACGATCCATGTGCCGCTTAAGAAAGTAAGTCGGCTGCTTACGAAGAGATCCATTCTTGAGAAGATCCGCCTGACGGATGAAATGCTTAAGGAAGGGCTCGCTATTAAAAAACCCAGGATCGCGGTCTGCGCCCTGAATCCGCACGGCAAAGAATTCGGGGACGAAGAGACGAAAGTGATCGAGCCGGCGGTCCGCATGGCGTCCCGCGAGGGCCTGGACGCTTCGGGGCCGTTTTCGGCCGACCTTCTTTTCCATGCCGCTTATCACGGCCGGTATGATGCGGTGATCGGCATGTACCACGATCAGGCGCTCACGGCATTCAAGCTGATCGCGTTCCATGACGGCGTGAATGTCACGCTCGGGCTTCCCTACGTCCGCACTTCTCCGGACCACGGCACGGCCTTTGATATCGCCTATCGAGGCAAAGCCGATCCTTCCTCCATGCTGGCGGCGCTCCGGCTTGCCGAAAAAACCGTTCTGAATCGAAATGCTTAGAAAACTTAAAAGTAGTGTCATTCCCGAATGCTTTAATCGGGAATCCATCTTCTGGATACCCACTGGAGTTTACCCCAGTCTGGATTCCCGCTTTTCCGCCAGGGGACGGATTCGTCCAACGCCCTGTGGCGAACGCGGGAATGACAGAACTGGGGCGGGTATGACAAGTTGGCCGGCGAAATGCTCACGCAGATAGAGCTGCTTAAAAAATACGCCCTCCGGGTCCGCGGCCATCTGGGCCAGCACCTCCTGATGGATCCCAACACGATCCGCAAGATCGTGGACGCCCTGGACCTTCAACCCGGAGAATCTGTTTTTGAGATCGGGCCGGGGCTGGGGGCGGTGACGCGTGAGGTATTGCGGCGGGGGTTCCCCTTGCTCGCGGTGGAAACGGACAAGAAGTTCGTTGAGATCCTGACGCAGGAACTTGGGCCGGAGTATCCCGGTCTTTTCAAATTGATCCAGGGCGATATTCTGAAGACCGATCCCACGAAGATCCTCCGGGAATGGACCGGTCGCAATGTGAAGGTGAAAGTGATCGGGAATCTTCCTTACTATATCAGCACGCCCATTCTTTTTCATTTGGTCGAGCACGCAGAGGTTTTTTCGGAGGCCGTGCTCATGCTCCAGAAGGAAGTGGCCGCGCGGCTTACCGCGCGGGCGGGGAATGAGGACTACGGACGTTTGAGCGTTACAAGCCGGCTCTACGGAGAAACGCAATTCCTTTTCGATGTTTCGCCGAAGTGTTTTCTTCCGCCGCCCGAAGTGACCTCGAGGGTCGTGCGGTATGCCTTTCGTCCGTGGCGTTTGACGGAGGCAACGGAGCAAAAAGCCCGATATGAAAAATTTCTTTTGGAGATCATTCGGATCGCGTTCAGTCAGCGGCGCAAAACCCTTTTGTCGTTGCTGGCGCATCATCTCAAGCCCCAACGGGGGCGTGAAGATCTCGGGTTCATTTTCGAAAAACTCGGTTTTTCCTCAAAAGTTAGGGGGGAGACTCTTTCTCTCGAGCAATTCGTTCTTCTTGCGGAGGCTTTGGAAAAACAAAAATAGACCTCAGACCGCAGACAACAGACAGCAGACCAAGGCGGGCGATTTCCTGCGGTCTGAAGTCTGTAGTCTCTAGTCTGTTTATTGTATAATAAAACTCTCTTATGACTACCACGCTGAATCTCGAAACGATCTATGCGCCGGTGCAAGCCGGCATCGGCCGGGTCCCGTCGCTTATCCGGGAGACGCTTGATACCCCTATCCCTAAGATGCAGGAGATGGTGAGCCATTTTTTTTCGAAGAACGGAAAGCTCCTGCGTCCCGCCCTGGTCTTCTTGGGAGCCGGTCTCTCAAGGACTTTGCAACAAGAGCATGGGATCATCTCGTCCGAGCGCAACGAAACGGCGGAGCTTCACCTTGCCGCGGCCGCCGAGATCTTTCATGCCGCAACGCTGATCCATGACGACATCATTGATTCCGCGCCTTTAAGGCGGGGGGTTTCGGCCTTGCACATCCGATCAGGGTCCCAGGCCGCGGTCCTCGCGGGGGATTACTTTCATGATCGTGCTATCGTGACGATCTTCCGTCACGGCAATGACCGGATCGTTCCCCTTTTCCTCCGGACGGCCGGCGAAATCTGTGAGGGGGAGATCCGGGAGATCAGCGAAAAGAAGAACATCAACATGACCGAAGAGATCCACCTCGAGATCATCCGGAAGAAAACGGCATCGTTCCTTGCGTGCGCCCTTCAAACGGGGGCGCTTATTTGGGGGATCGAACCCGGGAAAGCGGAAGCCCTCGGACGGTTCGGAGAATTTTTCGGCATGGCGTTCCAGATCACGGACGACTATCTTGATTTTTCCGGCGAAGAAAGCAAATTCGGGAAAACCCTCGGGGCAGATCTGGAGGAGGGGGTTTATACCCTTCCCGTGATCCATTGTCTTGCTTCGGCGGAGCGGGACAAAGTCGTTCGTATTCTTTATTCCCGCAGCCATAAAAAACGTTTTCCCATGTTGAGAGAGATTCTCGAAAAAAGCGGGGCCCTGGATTACGCGCTGGCGAAGGCCAAAGCGTACATGGACATGGCCAAACTCGAACTCGAGATTTTTCCGCCGTCCCTTTTCAGGACCAGTCTCGAACAGCTCGCGGATTATGCTCTTGAGCGGAATTGTTGACCGGCCATGTTGACCATTGTCCCGACGCCGATTGGCAACCTTTCCGATATCACTCTGCGGGCGCTCGAAGTTTTGAAGCAGGCGGACATTATCGTCTGTGAGGATACGCGGCAGACGCAGAAACTTCTCCAGCATTACGGGATCGTGAAGCAGCTTCTCAGTTATCATGATCACAGCACTCCGCAGAAGACAGCGGGGGTTGTGGCGCTCCTGAGAGAAGGAAAACGCCTCGCGCTGGTTTCGGACGGCGGAATGCCGCTGGTGTCCGATCCGGGGTTCCAGGTTGTTCACGCAGCGCTTGCGGAGCAGTTGCCGGTGGAGGTGCTTCCGGGGCCTTCGGCAGTCACTACGGCGCTTGTTTTAAGCGGCCTTCCGACGGACAGTTTCGGTTTTTTTGGTTTTCTCTCCAATAAAGGGGAACGGCGCAAGCACGAGCTTCAGGCGCTTGCAGGGCGGGAAGAGACGCTCATTTTTTTCGAGTCTCCCTTTAGGATCGTGAAAATGCTCCGGGATGCGAGCGAGATCCTGGGAGACCGGGAGGCCGCGGTCGCGCGTGAACTCACGAAAAAATTTGAAGAGGTTTTACGCGGCAATCTTTCTGACCTTATCCGGGAGATGACGCAAAAACCACGTAAGGGCGAGATGGTGGTTCTGATATCGGGCAAGAACCGGAAAAGCGTTTTACCCAAAAGGGAAACCCTATGAAGCGTATTGCATTTTTAGTGTCAGGCAGCGGAACGAATGCCGAGAATCTGATCAAGCAGATTCGGGCGGGGGAGATCCATGCCGAGGCCGCGATCGTGATCTCGAATAAGCCCGGCGCGAAGGCGCTCGAGAAGGCGGCTGTTCTTGGGGTGAAAACGACTGTGATCGATCATAAAGCGTACGCGGACCGGACGGCTTTTGATCGGGCCTTGAGCGAATGTCTTGAAAAACACAAGATTGACATCATCGTGCTGGCCGGGTTTATGCGTATCCTGACCGAAGAGTTCGTGAAAAAATACCACGGACGGCTTATCAATATTCATCCCGCGCTCCTGCCGGCATTTCCGGGCGCTCATGCGATCCAGGATGCCTGGGATGCAAAAGTGAAGGAAACCGGCGTAACGGTCCATTTCGTCGATACGGGCGTGGATACCGGTCCCGTGATCCTTCAGCGTAAAGTCTCCGTGCTTCCAAACGATACGCTTGAAGCGCTTGAAGCCCGCATCCACAAAATCGAATATGAAATTTACCCCCAAGCCTTAAACCTCGTGCTGTCCGGAAAAGCAAGGGTGTGAACTGGTTTTGGCCGCCGTCCCAATGGCTCTCAATGCCGACGAAGATGAAATGGGGGACATCCCTGTCTGGCATTGGGTCCTCAAATGATGACAAGGATGGACACCCCCTGAGGATTTGTTATAATCATGGTGGAATTCGAGCGGTTTTCTTTCCTGGTATTCTTTTTAACCCATAAAAAGGAGTTCTCAAATGACCCGAGCTATCATCGAAAAAATTTTGGCGCGTGAAATCCTGGATTCCCGCGGGAATCCCACCGTGGAGGTCGATGTGAAACTCCGGGACGGTATTGTGGGCCGTGCGGCGGTGCCGAGCGGCGCTTCGACAGGCGAACATGAGGCCGTCGAACTTCGTGATGGGGATCCCGCCCGCTATCTCGGTAAGGGAGTGCTCAAGGCTGTGGAGAACGTCAACGGCGAGATCCAGAAAGCGCTCAAAGGGAAAGATGCGGCCAAACAGGAAGAGATCGACCGGTTTCTGATCGTTCTGGACGGAACCCCGAACAAATCCCGGCTGGGGGCGAACGCCATTCTGGGGGTCTCTCTCGCCTGCGCTCGTGCGGTTTCGAGCTCCCGCGGCATTCCGCTTTTTCAATATCTCGGCGGCGAATCCGCCCATCTTCTTCCGGTCCCCATGATGAATATCATTAACGGGGGCGTGCATGCGGACAATAACGTCGACCTTCAAGAATTCATGATCATGCCCTTCGGCGCCGAGACCTTCAGGGACGCGCTTCGCATGGGCGCCGAGGTCTTTCACCATCTCAAAAAGATCCTGCACGATAAGAAGCTCTCCACGGCGGTGGGCGACGAGGGTGGATTTGCGCCGAACCTTACTTCCAACAACGAGGCCTTGGACGTCATCATGGCCGCGATCGCGAAAGCCGGGTATCAGGCGGGCAAGGATGTGAAGATCGCGCTGGATCCGGCGAGTTCAAGTTTTTACGGCAAGGACAAATTCGGCGGAAATGTGAACCCCGGCAAATATGTTCTCTGCGCGGAGCAGCAACGGGTGAAGACCGCCGAAGAGATGATAGAATTCTATGCCGCGCTTTGCGAAAAATATCCGATCTTTTCCATTGAGGATGGTCTTGCGGAGGATGATTGGGGCGGTTGGAAGAAGCTCAATGAAAGGCTCGGCAAAAAGATACAGATCGTGGGGGATGATCTCTTTGTGACGAACACGCAGCGTCTTGAGCGCGGCATTCAAGAGGGGAGCGCGAACTCGATCCTGATCAAGGTCAATCAGATCGGCACTCTGTCCGAGACCATTGCGGCGGTCCGTTTGGCCCATCAAAACAACTACACGGCGGTCATGAGTCACCGGAGCGGTGAGACCGAGGACACGACGATCGCGGACCTTGCGGTCGCTTTGAGCACCGGACAGATCAAGACCGGATCGACCTCGCGCACGGACCGCATTTGCAAATACAACCGTTTACTCAGGATCGAAGAGTCCCTGGGTTCGAAGGCGGTGTACGCGGGGCCGAAACTTGGAGCTCGATGCTGAAAAAACTCTTTGTTGTTTTGGCGATCGCGCTTGCGGTCGTTTTGATCCTGTGCTGGATCTATCTGCCTTCGGTCACCCGCTATCGGGAACTGAAGTCGGAGGAAGATCGCCTGAACCTTAAGATCCGGGAAATCGATGCGCAGATCAAGAACCTCGCGGATGAACGCCATCTTCTCCAGACCGATGTGGCCTATCTTGAGAAAGTGATCCGGGAAGAGCTTGGGTTCGTAAAACCGGGTGAGATCGTCTACGAGCTGATCACGAAAAAAAATCCTTCAAGTCTTCCTCCCACAGCCTCAGGGATTTCTTCAACCTCCGATGGTGCAAGCGGTTCCGTCTCTAAGCGATCTGTTTCTGAAAAGGCCCAAATGTCTCCCCTGTCGGTAGCGACTTCCTTGGCTGACGCAGCGCCTAAGGTTTCCAGGAAAAAAACTCTTCGGTCTGCCACTTGACCTGATCCCCAAGAGAAGCACTCGTTTTTCTCAAAAACCCATTTTTGGGGACTCCTTCAGTCGCGTTGACAAGCCAAAGGTTATCCATATAATAATAACCTCTTTCGTTTCAGCTAGTTACATCAATCCAAGTCCCCACGGGATCGAGGGTCCAATGGAAAACTGTCGCACGAGCGTTTTGCTCCTTTTTTTTGGTGCTTTTTTAGTTGTGTTGAGCGCAGCCGCCTGCGCTGGGACCGTTGAAGAAAAAAAAGCCGCGGCGAATTATGATGAAACCTTACCGGCGTCCGGAGAGGCCCGGGTCGTCGAAGAGGTTTCTTTAGCGCCGCAAGTTCCTGCGGGAGTGGGGTCTGTGCAAGCGATCATTCCTCCGGTCCAAGCGGTTCCTTCGGAAGCAACGGGCAGGGAAGGATCTCAAACGCCAGGAACGGTTCAGCCTTTGCCTGCGGCGTCACAGTCTGTTCCCAAAGACATGCCGCAAGCCGAGGTATTCACGGCTTCGAACCCTTCCGGGCTTGTGGAGGTCAGCGGTTACAAATACCCGGTCTTTTTTTTCGCTCCGAAGGATTACAAGACCGACAGGACGTATCCGATGATCATGATCGCGCCGGCCGAAAATGCGAAGGCGGAGGAACAGATCGAATATTTGACGGGTCTCGCTCAAAGAAGGAGCGTCTTTATTCTGGCCCCCTATGTTCTTTGGCCGAAAGAGGGGGATACGCCTTATAGGCTGGACGAATGGCTTCTCACGGTGAAAAAAGACATGGTGGAACGCTTCCCCATAAGTAAAAAACGCATCTATCTTGTCGGGAAAGATCTGGGAGCCCACTACGCGGCGTATGTGGCGATCAAGTATCCCAAGGAATTTGCGGCAGTGGCTTTGTTGGGCCAGGCGTGGGACGGACCTTTTTCTCAGCTGGTCCGGCCCCGCACGGACGCGGCAGACCAGGTTCCCTTTTTCATCGCTTTGAAAGCGGATGGAGAAGCCAGGTCCCGGAACCAGGTTTGGTTCGATGAGCTTCAAAAAAAGGGTTATCCGCTCCATCTTGTGGATTACAAAAGCGATGACGAGATGAACAGTCCGGAATTTAAAAAATCAATTTTCGACTGGATGGAATCCACAGGGCAGAGTTGGGAAGCTTCCGTGGCGCAGGGCCAAAAGACCTGGAAGGGAAAATTCAAAAAAGGCGTAAGAGATTTCTTCGCGGTTTGATCTTCTCTCCGATTTTTTTTAGATGCGGTGGCGGCCAGGGCTCATAAGGAAAAACAGATCATGAAACTTACAGGCGCTCAGATCCTGATCAAATGTCTTGAAAAAGAGGGTGTGGACTACGTTTTCGGGCTTCCCGGCGGGGTCATTCTGCCTACTTACGACGCTCTCTATGATTCCAAGATGAAGCTGATCCTGACAAAACATGAGCAAGGCGCGACGCATATGGCGGACGGGTACGCCCGCGCGACGGGACGTCCCGGGGTTTGTCTGGTGACTTCAGGGCCCGCAGCCACGAATACCGTGACCGGTCTGGCGACCGCTTATATGGATTCCGTGCCTCTCGTCTGCATCACCGGGCAGGTGACCACAAATGCGATCGGGAGCGATGCGTTCCAGGAGGTGGACATCGTCGGGATCACGCGTCCTATCACGAAGCATAATTTTTTGATCAAGGATGTCCGGGACATTACGCGGATCGTGCGTGAAGCGTTTTACATCGCTACGACCGGAAAGCCCGGTCCGGTGTTGATCGATTTCCCGGTGGATGTCAGCCGGGCCAAGACGAAGTTTGTATGGCCGAAAGATGTTTTTATCCGGAGCTATCAACCGGACGTAGAATGTCCCGGGGTGGAAGAGCAGATATTGAAAGCTGCCGAGTTGATCCGCGGAAGCAAACGGCCTGTGTTGTATGTGGGGGGCGGGGCGATCATTTCCGGGGCTGAAAAAGAGATCCGCGCGCTCGTGGAAAAAACGGGGATCCCCATCACGACGACGATCCTGGGGCTCGGGATCTTTCCGGAAACGCACGGGTCGTCGCTGAGGATGCTCGGGATGCACGGCACTCATTTCGCCAATTATGCGGTGCAGAATTCCGACGTTTTGATCGGGGTCGGCGCGCGTTTTGACGACCGCGTGACCGGGAACGTGACGAAGTTCGCGCCGCACGCCAAGATCATTCACATTGACATCGATCCCTCGTCGATTTCGAAGACCGTCCGGGTCCACGTGCCTTTGGTGAGCGACGTGAAAAGGGCGATCGCGAAATTGAGCGCGCTTATTCCGGACAAGCGTCCGGACATGAAAGAATGGCTCGCCCGGATCGCGACCTGGAAGCAAAAACACCCGATGAAATATGGGGGCGCGGGGAAGAAGATCCATCCTGCGGATGTGATCCAAAAGATCGGGGAGCTGACGAAGCACCGGGCGATCGTGGTGACCGGCGTGGGACAACATCAGATGTGGACGGCGCAATGGTATCAATTCAACCGGCCGCGTACGATGCTCACCTCCGGAGGGCTGGGAACCATGGGGTATGGTTTTCCCGCCGCGATCGGCGCGCAACTCGGAAGACCTAAAGATACCGTGGTTTGCATTGAAGGCGATGGCTCGTTCCAGATGACCATGACGGAGCTCGCAACCGCGGCCTATAACAAAGTGCCGGTCAAGACGTTTATTCTGGACAATGGTCATTACGGCATGGTGCGCCAATGGCAGGAACTTTTCTACAAACGGCGCTATTCGGGATCCGTGATCGGTCCCACCAATCCTGATTTCGTGAAGTTGGTGGGTGCTTACGGGATCCTTGCTCTTCGTGTCTCACAAGAAAAAGAACTTGTTCCGGCGATCCAAAAAGCGCTGGCCCATAAAGGCCCTGTGGTCGTGCAATGCCTTGTTTCCAGAGAAGCAAATGTGTATCCAATGGTTCCGGCCGGGAATGCCCTGGATCAGATCATGGATATGGCTTAAAAAAAAGAAGATAGGGTATAGGGTATAGGGATTAGGGGATAGGAAATCTCCCGTGTCTTGCTAAGCGCTATATCCTAAACCCTGAAGGTTCATCAAAAGGAGCTCTTATGCAACATACAGTCTCAGTGTTGGTGGAAAACCACGCCGGCGTTTTGGCCCGCGTCGCGGGACTTTTCTCGGCGCGCGGATTCAATATCGACAGCCTTGCGGTCGGGGAGACCCAGGATCCGGAAGTGTCGCGCATGACCGTGATCGCGAACGGGGATGACCGCGTGGTCGAGCAGATCATGAAACAGCTGAATAAATTGATCGACGTGATCTGCGTGGAAGATCTTACGGCGAAGGACATGATCACGCGGGAGCTTGTGCTGATCAAGATCGGGGCGAATGCATCCAATCGTAACGACATCATGCATGTCGTCAATACGTTCCGCGCGAAGATCGTGGACGTAAGCCCGGAGTCTCTGACGATCGAGGTCACGGGAAGCGAGGGTAAGATCGACGCCATGCTCGAGCTTTTAAGGCCGTTCGATCTCAAAGAGGTCGTCCGGACAGGACAGATCGCCATGGCCCGCCGGGGCGAATTAAAAGCTCCTTTGAAGTGCGGCGGGAAGGCCGGTGTTTGCAAGACGGCGAAAAAGACAAAAAAGAAATAATTTTAAAAGAAGCGTAAAATTCGAACTAACGAAAGGAAAATAAAATGGCAGTCAAAATTTACTACGACAAAGATGCGGACCTGAACCTTTTAAAGGGCAAGAAAATCGCCATCATCGGCTATGGGATCCAGGGCCGCGGTCAGGGACTGAATCTCCGCGATTCGGGCGTGGATGTGATCGTTTCCGAAATCCCGGGGACGCCGAACTATGAACAGGCCGTAAAAGACGGCTTCAAACCCATCGCCGCGAGCGAAGCGGCTCAGCAAGCGGATATTATCCAGATCTTGACGCAGGATCATCTCCAGGCCGAGATCTATGAAAAGCATATCGCGCCGAACATGAAGGCCGGTAAAGCGCTTTGCTTCTCCCACGGGTTCAACATCCACTTCGGCTATATCCAGCCCGCGAAAGATATCGATGTGTTTATGGTCGCCCCCAAGGGGCCGGGATCGCTCGTGCGTTCCCAATTCGTGGAAGGCGGCGGCGTGCCGTGCCTCGTGGCCGTAAAACAGAATCCGAGCGGTAAAGCGCTCCAGATCGGTCTGGCGTACGCAAAAGCGATCGGCGGCGCTCGCGCGGGCGTGATCGAAACCACTTTCAAGGAAGAGACCGAAACCGACCTTTTCGGTGAACAGGCCGTTCTCTGCGGCGGCTTGAGCGATCTGATCGCGGCCGGTTTTGATACTTTGGTGGAGGCCGGATACCAGCCCGAGATGGCTTATTTTGAATGTCTTCACGAGGTAAAACTTATTGTCGATGCGATGTTCGTGCACGGAATCAGCGGCATGTACCGGCGCGTTTCCGACACTGCGGAATACGGCGGTTATAGCCGCGGTCCGCGCGTGATCACGAAGGACACCCGCAAGGAAATGAAGAAAATGCTGGAAGAGATCGTGTCCGGAAAGTTCGCGAAGGAATGGATGGAAGAGAATAAAAAAGGTCGCCCTAACTTTAAAAAAATGCGTGAAAATTGCGACAAGCATTTGATCGAAAAAGTCGGCGCGCAATTGCGCGGGATGATGGAATTCATCCATAAAAAGTGACATGTTTTTATGTCATCCCCGAATGCTTTTGTCGGGGATCCAGTTCTGGATTCCCGCACTGAACAACCTATAGAGATTCATGGGAAGTTTGGTGCGGCACTAGCTTCCGACAGGACTTTTTGAGAGCCAGTGCCGCTAAAAACTCGCGGGAATGACAAAAAAGGGAGCGATGAAAAAAAGAAAAATCTATATCTTCGACACGACGCTGAGGGACGGCGAGCAATCGCCTGGAGCGTCGCTTACGCCTGACGAGAAGTTGACGGTCGCGCGCCAGCTTGAGCGGTTGAATGTGGATGTGATCGAGGCCGGATTTCCCGCGTCCTCGCCCGGGGAGATGAAGGCCGTTTCGATGATCGCGGAAGCGGTTCGCAAGCCCGTGATCTGCGGACTTTCGCGTATGATGCCGAGGGATATCGATGCGTGCCGGAAGGCCCTGGAAAAGGCAGCGAGGAAACGTTTGCATATGTTCCTGGCAACCTCGCAGATCCATCGTGAGTTCAAACTCAGAAAGAACAAAAAAGAGATCTTGGCGATGATCGAGCAGAACATCAAGTCTGCGGCCAGGGATTTTAAGCAGATCGAGTTTTCGCCCGAAGACGCTTCCCGGACCGAGAGGGATTTTTTGGCGCAGGTTGTTCGTGCCGCGATCGATGCGGGAGCGACCTCGATCAATATTCCGGACACCGTGGGTTATGCGATCCCCGAAGAATTTGGCGATCTGATCCGTTTGCTGATCAGGAAAAACCCCGCGCTTGGGAAAAAGGTGGTCCTCTCCGTTCACTGCCATAATGATCTCGGTCTTGCGACCTCCAATTCCCTGGCCGCTGTGCTGGCCGGAGCTAATCAGGTGGAATGTACCGTGAACGGGATCGGTGAGCGCGGCGGAAATGCGTCTTTGGAAGAGATCGTCATGACGATCGACACGCGTAAGGACTTTATGGACTGCTATACGGATGTTCAATGTTCCGAGATCACCAAGGCTTCGCGGCTGGTATCCAATCTGACGGGAATGGTCGTCCAGCCGAACAAGGCGATCGTGGGGCGCAATGCTTTTTGGCACGCTTCCGGCATCCATCAGGACGGAGTGCTCAAAAAGCGCCAAACCTATGAGATCATGGATCCGAAAAAGATCGGGCTTTCGGGAAGCCAGTTGATGCTCGGGAAACTTTCGGGCAAGCACGCTTTTGAGGTGCGTGTGAAAAAACTCGGGTTCCGATTGGGGATCCAGGAACTCGACCAGGCCTTCGTTCAGTTCAAGGCTCTCGCCGACAAGAAGAAATATATCTTTGACGAAGATCTCGAAGCTATCTTACAAAATGAGATCGCCAAGATCCCGGAGACCTGGAAGCTGGTGACCATGAAGGTGGTGTCTGAGACTGGCACAAAGCCTCGCGCAGAGATAAAACTTTCTTATGAAGGCAAGGCCAAAGAGGCCGTTTCGACCGGGGACGGTCCTGTGGACGCTTGCTACAAAGCCATCGAGAAGATCGTGAATTCCAGGGCGAAACTTATTCATTACGGTCTGCAATCGGTCACGAGCGGCAAAGATGCTTTGGGCGAAGTCCTGGTCAAGCTGGAGATCGGCGGCAAGGAAGTGACCGGGCGCGGCACGAGCACCGATATCATTGAAGCCAGCGTACGCGCTTATCTTTTCGCGATCAATAAAGTTTCGGCGAACTCTCAACGGGCCGCAAGCCAGCCTTCCCCGGTGTGAAAAAAGCTAAGCCCAATCCTCATTCAAAAGATTTAAAGGTTAATTGGACTAGTCCTGGCAACCTTAAGTCAAAAGAAAAGAGATGCCAGGACAAGACCTTCAAGCTTTACGGGATCTTCGGGTACCCCCTTTCGCATACTCTTTCTCCGGCCATGCACGAGGCCGCGTTCCGCAAGCTCGGGATCGATGCCCGCTATATCGTTCTAGAGTCGACTCCTGCTGATTTCAAAAAGCTTATGCGCCGGGCCTCCGAACTTTCTCTTTCGGGTTTTAACGTCACGGTTCCCTACAAAGAAATGGTGATGGAAGATCTCGACGGCATCCGGCCGGAAGCGCGCGCGATCGGCGCGGTGAATACAGTTTTCAAGCAAGGAAAACGGTGGGTGGGCACGAACACCGACATGGAAGGTTTTCTCAGGGCGATCATGGAAGAGGGCGGGTTCCGTCCGTCCGGGAAAAAGGCCGTGATCCTCGGAGCCGGAGGAGCGGCGCGCGCGGTTGTGTATGGCCTTTCGCGGGGAGGCATCCGGGAGGTCCTGATCGCAGATTGTTTTCCTCAAAAGGCCCGAAAGATCGCGGGAGACATGAAAAAACTTTTCAGGCGGGTGACTTACCGCGCCGTGCTGGCCGGGATCCCGGAGGTCAAGGAGGCTCTTCAAAAAGCCGATATTATCATCAATGCGACCCCGATCGGACTCGGGCCTCAAGACCCGGAATTGGTTCCGGAAGAATGGATTCCTCGAGCCGGTGCAAAAAAAATATTTTTTATGGACCTTATTTATAATCCGGCCGTGACGCCCTTTTTGAAGATCGCAAGAAAGAAAGGGCACCGGACCTTGAACGGGCTCGGGATGCTTCTTTATCAGGGTGCCCGGGCCCTGGAACTTTGGACGGGACGAAAGGCGCCGGTGAGCGTGATGCGCCGGGCGCTTCTTAACGCTCTCAACGAACGGAGGAAATAACTTGGATCCCATGACGTCATGGTTTGTTTTTTTTATCGGGGCGATCGTGGGGAGTTTTTTGAACGTTTGTATTTACCGGATGCCGCGCGATCTTTCGATCGTACTTCCCCGGTCCTTCTGTCCGCACTGTAAGGTGATGATCCCCTGGTATGAGAATATACCGCTTGTAAGCTATCTCCTGCTTCGCGGGAAATGTTTCCGCTGCCGGAGACCGATCGCCTTCCGCTATTTTCTCGTGGAATTGACCACGGCCGGGATCGCTTTGTTTTTGTGGCAGCGGTACGGCTTATCGGTCGAATTTGTGGCGAGCGCGATCTTTTTTTCCATGATCCTCGTGGTCACCATGACGGACTTTGAGACCGGGCTCATCCCGGACCAGATCACATTCGCAGGGATGATCGCGGGTCTTGGGCTTAGCGTGGCCGGGCACGGGCATTTTACACAAGTATTCTGGTACCAGAAACTTCTCGCGTCCGGCGCCGGGCTTTTGGCGGGAGGCGGGATCCTCCTTTTGGTCGGATGGCTCGGAAAACTTGTTTTTCGAAAGGACAGCATGGGCGGCGGGGACGTGAAACTCCTGGCCATGATCGGCGCTTTTGTGGGGGTGACAAAGGTCGGCCTTATTTTTTTTCTCGCGCCTTTCCCGGCTTTGCCGTTCGCACTTTGGCAGCGGTTTGTGAAAAAAGAAGAAACGATCCCCTTTGGGCCGTTCCTGGCGCTTGCAGGGGCGTTCCTTTTCGTGGAAGGGGACGCCGTTCTGAAACTTTTATCAAGAATATACGGAGTCTGACATGCTCAAATATATTACTGCGGGGGAGTCTCACGGACATTACATGGCCGCCATCCTGGAAGGTTTTCCAAGCGGCCTCATGCTCGATCTTGATTTTATCAACGGAGAGATGCGCCGCCGGCAGGGAGGGTACGGCCGCGGAGGCAGACAAAAGATCGAAACGGACAACGTGGAGATCATGGGAGGTGTGATCAAAAAGGTCACGACCGGCGCGCCGTTGGGTTTTCTTCTTTCGAACAAGGACTTCAAGATCGAAGAAATGCCGGAACTTTTTCGTCCCCGTCCCGGCCATGCGGACCTTGCGGGATCGCTTAAATATGACCAGGGGATCCGTGCGGTCCTGGAACGTTCGAGCGCACGCGAGACCTCCATGCGTGTTGCGGTGGGTGCGGCTTGCAAACTTTTGCTCAAGGCATTCGGTATCGAGATCGCCGCTCATGTGGTCCAGATCGGGAATGTGGTGCTTTCAGGACGAGATATCACGGTTGGGGAAATTCGAAAAAGCGCCGAAGATTCGCCCGTCCGGTGTGTTTGCAAAAAAACCGAGAAGGCCATGATGCAAGCGATCGCAAAAGCTATAAAGGACAAAGATTCGCTGGGCGGGAAATATGAGGTTCGTGCCACGGGTCTGCCGATCGGACTGGGCTCCCACGTTCATTTTGAAAGAAAGCTTGATGCGCGGCTTGCCATGATCCTGATGAGTCAGCAGTCCGCGAAAGCGGTCGAGGTCGGGGAGGGAGTGGGACTTGCCGGGGTCCTTGGATCTGAAGCGCATGACGAGATCTTTTACGGGAAGGCGCGCGGTTATTTTCATAAGACCAATCATGCCGGGGGGATCGAAGGTGGAATGACAAATGGGGCGGACCTCGTGGTCCGTCTCACGATGAAGCCGATCGCGACGCTTGCGCGACCTCTCGCGTCGGTGAACATGAAAACGAAAAAATCGGAAAAGGCGGATTTTGAGCGCAGCGACACCTGCGCGGTGCCGGCCGGAAGCGTGATCGGGGAAGCCCTTGTGGCGTACACTCTCGCGGACGCTTTTCTCGAGAAATTCGGCGGCGATTCTCTCAGAGAGATCCGCCGCAATTACGAAGGTTATTTAAAACATATCCGTGCCTAACGATAGCAATATTTATCTGATCGGCATGATGGGTTCGGGCAAGACCATGACCGGGAAAGCCCTGGCGGCTCAGCTTGGTTACGCGTTCGTGGACCTCGATGCCGAGATCCAGACCAAAGAGGGGTGCTCTATTGCCGAGATTTTTGCGCAAAAGGGAGAGCCCTATTTTCGTGAGGTCGAGTCATCGGTTCTGAAGGATTTTTCAAAGAAGGCCAGACAAGTGATCGCGACGGGAGGAGGGATCGCGCTGCGCGAGGCGAACGTGCAGCTAATAAGAGAGACGGGAACCCCCTGTTTGCTTCAAGCGTCTGCCAAGTCTTTGTGGGAGAGGGTTCGGTATTCCAAGGACCGTCCGCTTCTCAACAAACCCAATCCTTATGAGGCATTAAAACAGATCCTAAAGGATCGCAAAAACTCTTATGAAAAAGCTTGTTTTTTTTCCGTGCAGACGGACGGAAAAACAGCCGAAGACGTTGCGAGTGAAATTCAAGAAAAGATAAGGCTGAAAACATGAAAACGATCCAGGTGAAAAGCTTGAAGGGGAATTACAGGATCTGCGTGGGTCGTGGTCTTTTGGAAAAATCCGGTTCTCTAGTTGCCGGGATATTCAAGTCTGGGACCAAACTCATGATCGTTTCCCAGAAGAATCTTTTGCCCTATCTCAAGATCATCTCCTCGTCGCTTTTCAAAAAGGGCTTCGAGGTCTATTCCCACATGCTTCCGGACGGCGAGGTCGCGAAATCCGGAGCCGAACTGTTCCGGCTCTCCTGCGATCTTCTTGAGAAGGGATTTGAACGCAGGGACGGGATCGTGGCCGTGGGCGGGGGCGTGGTGAGCGATCTGGCCGGGTTTGCGGCGTCGGTCTATCTGCGCGGGATCTATTATGTGAATATCGCGACAACCTTGCTTGCTCAGGTGGACAGCGCGATCGGAGGAAAGACCGCAATCGACCTCAAGGAAGGAAAGAATCTCATGGGCTCATTTTGGCCCCCGGTTCTCGTGGTCTCGGATGTGGGCGTACTTCGTTCACTTCCGCAGCGGGAGTTGTGCGCTTCTCTGGGGGAAGTTGTGAAATACGGCGTGATCCGCGATCCGGCCCTGTTCCGTTTCTTGGAAAAAAATCACAAAAAAATACTCCAAAAAGACCTCAGAACGATCGAGAAGGTCGTTCTGGCTTGCACAAAGATCAAAACTGGGGTCGTGAGCCGTGATGAGTTCGAGACGAAGGGAGAACGTGCGATCCTTAACTATGGTCATACCTTCGCGCATGGGATCGAAGGCTCACTGGGTTATAAGGGCCTGGTGCACGGGGAGGCGGTTGCGATCGGGATGATGATGGCAGCGCAACTTGCCGCGGATCTGGGACTTTGCCCGAAGGAACTTCCATGGCGTCAGATGAGGCTCCTTGTTTCCCTGAAGCTGCCTGTTTCGATCAAGAAATTCAACCTCCAAGCTTCTGCGATCCTGAAAACCATGATGACGGACAAGAAGAAGAACCAAGGGGCATTGCGTTTTGTCCTGCCGCGGAGCATCGGCAAAGTCGCCATCGAAAAAAATATTCCTCTCGAGAACGTCCGCAAGATCCTCCGCCTCGCCGGCGCCAAGTAACCTTCTGCCAAGTTCAGCTTCACTCCGCTAAACAGTTACGTTTCTCAGTCCTATCGAGCGAATTTTTATAGTGTTAAATAGTAATATATAGCAATATGTAGCATCACAGCACTAATTAAAAATAATAGGATATATTTATATTGGAATTACTGTTGGAAAGGGATGCACAGATGATAAAGATTTTTCAAAAGCCACTTTGGTCGGCATTAAGAAAAGGAACCGCAGTATGGGTGTGTACGGCGTTCCTCGTGACATCCGTATATCTGCCGCAAGCAAAAGCGGAGATTTCTCCAATAGCGGCAGTAAGTTACCGCTCCCTGGCGGATGATCTGGCTGTGATTGCGTTACCCGCGGAGATTGGGAAGATCCAGGAAACTTATCGCGGCACAAGCGACAAGATCGTGGTCCTGATCCAGGACGCTCACTCCATTCCTGAAGCGCAGCGCAATATCCGGTCCGTTATTGACCATTTCCAGACCCAATATGGAGTTTCTCTCGTCGGACTTGAAGGGGCATCAGAGAAACTCGACCCTCAGATCTTCAGAAGTTTTCCGGACAAAGAACTTCTTCGTAGAACATTGGATGTTTATGCCCAGCGGGGCGAGCTTGCCGGAGGCACGGCTGCGGCGATTTTTTCACGATCCCAGGGTGAAACTTCTCAGCTCCAAACTCCGAACCCCGAACTCCGGCCTGTTTTTCACGGCATCGAGGATTGGCCGCTTTACGAGGAAGGCGTTTCTTATTTTCTCAAAGCGATGGGGATGGAACCGGAGATCAAGGCCTTGCTTGATCCGATGGCGGCCGCATTAGACCGGAAGAAAGAAGCCATTTACTCCAAAGAACTCCTTGAGATCGATCGTCTGCTTGCAGATTTCAGCGAGAACAAGACGGACCTCGCCCAAGCCCTGAACCAGCTTAACAAATACCAGCCGCCTCCCAAAAACTCCGAACTTACGGTATTGCTCGAAGAGATACGACAGACGACAGACAACAGTCAGCAGACCACAGACCAGAGCCTTCAGATTGAAGTCAAAAACATTGCAGAACAAGTAAAGAAAACGCTGATGGATAGCGCGGAGCGTGGAGCGGATGGTCGAAAACTCTACGCAAAACGCTCTGCGCTAAAAGCCCGGGTATTGGCGGAATTCAATCAAAAATACCAGGAATTCAGGACATCCAGGATCACCCCGCATGTTTTCGCTTTGTACCTCAAAAATCTGGCACAGAAGCACAAGATCAAGGTCAAGGTTTCCCGCAGACTCGCCTATTTGGTCGAGAACCAGAAGAGACTTAGAGACGTCGAAGGCACCCGTCTTTTTGGGGAATTCAAACGTTATGCGGATTCGGTGACGGAAAAGCTGATCGGGAACCTGCCTCTCGGGAACCGGGAGTTGGCAAGACAGCTGAACGTGCAGACCCAAGAGCTGGCGCTTCTGGGGCGTCTTGCCCGGCTTGAACTGAGTTTCGAGGATTGGACGGTCTTTAAGAAGCTCATAGCCGATAGCCCGCAATGCGCGGCTCAGGGGACAAAGATGCGGGAAAAGCTGGAGACGGCCATCCGGTTTTACCGCATTGCCGAAAATCGCGACAAAGTTTTTTTCAAGAACATCCAGTCTTTGATGCAAAAGAGTTCTCGTCCCACTCCGGACTCCGGACTCCGGACTGCATTATTGGTGGCGGGCGGCTTCCACACCGAGGGACTTACGCAGACTTTTAAGGAAAAAGGAATTTCCTACGTCCTCGTAAGCCCAAGGATCGGATCCATCCCCGAAGAGCCGCTTTACCGGGAGCATATGCAGGGCCGAGTTTCCTGGAGCGATTATTTCGAGGTCAAGAACGGCAAAGTGAATCTTTACGACGCTTTTGTCCGCGCAACGCGCGACCAACTCTTAGCGGATAGCGTGGAGCGCGGAGCGGATAGTAAACTTTACGCTAAACTTTCTCCGCTCTACGCTAAGGAGTGGCGCGACCAGATCATCCGCGATTTGGCAGCCGAGGGCCGGATCACCGAAACCTCCGGGTACACTCGTTTCATCGATGAACTTTCTCCGAACTCCAATCTCCGGACTCCGGACTTCCGGAAGAAATGGCTCGCCAACATTGACCGCTTCGGCGAGGGCCTCAAGAAACTTCAGGCTGAAGGCACCTTGAGCAAATCCAGCATCCTGCAACTCATCAAAACTATTACCATTCCCGCTGTCGCTGATGGAGCGGCCGTACTTAATCCTACAGCAAGAGCGGAAGTCAGACTCCTGCTCTGGATACAGAGTGCTCCGGGATCCAGTAAATCAAAAACGCTTGGTGAGCTCACCGCGCGCTCGAAAGAAGAAAATCCGGGACCTCGTTCCGAGGCGAGAGTCGCAGAGAAAATACAGATCGATTTAGCCGGAGGGCAGCGAGGGAAAGAGGCTGGTCTTAAATGGCTTGATTGGCCCATTTCTCAATTCAAAGGGCTTGCGGCAAACCTTAACTTAAGATTTCGATTTGTGGCACCTCCAGGAGAAGATATTCGATACACACAATTACAGCCCTTGACGCGGGAATACTTTTTAAATGCCATGGAAGAATGGAAGAAGCTCCCGAACAACAGCGGACAGATTCCAGTCATTGAGATCGAAGTCTCCAGCAGTCATTATCCAAAAGAAGTTTTGGAATCTGTCGTGACTTTTATTCGAAATTCGTATGGAGCGCTTAAAGTGGAGCGGTTCCTTAATGATTCGCTTGATGTTTCCCCAAAGAAAGATCTTCGATCTATTATTAATACGGCCAAGGATGTTTTGATGAATGATTTGAGGGAACAAGATGCGGCTAGCGTGCTGGAATTGCCCGAGGATGGCCTGTTTAAGAGTGCAGACGAACTTGATGCGGCAGGAAGTTTAAGCATAGAACAATTAATCAAGCACCTCTTGAGCGAGAGGGTTTATGTTCCTGTTCAGGATGGAGCATTCCGCCTTCCGATAGTTAAGCGCAAAGGAAAGGACTCCTGGGGAATTTTGTGGAAAGCAAGAATGCTGTTGTGGGATCGTATCCAGAGCTCGAACGAGCCGGAGCGAACGAAAAAAGAAATATTAGAAGTTGCACGCCGGCTCGACCGGGAATATGACCGTGATCCCATGTTCGGATATGAGAAGGCCGCAAAGGAAATTACGGAAAGCGGTTGGAGCGAGCGGCATCGGCAGATGAGTTTGGAGGAACTGCAGTCAATCGCTAAATACCGCGCTCTTTTTAACAGGGCAGGTTATTCTACTTTTACCGAATTTAAAGAACCTTATCCTATCTCCCAATCGGAACGAGAACAAACAATCCGTCCAACTGGCGGAAACGCAACCATCGGAAGTTTTGATGTTGTTTTGATTTTTAAAGTTCCTGGATTTTACTATGAGGAGGGTCATGGGGCTGGCGTTTCATTACCTTTCGTGGGATATCGCTTACCGCCTGAAGATTATTTTAAATTCCCCAGTACTTCGATAGGTTTTATGGATGCGAAATATATCGACATACCGGCATCCCGCAGCATGAACGAAATGGCGGCCCGGAATGGGCGGATATCTTCTGAAAATTTGCCTGCAATTGAACAAGCTTTGGATGAAATTGAGACCTATCAAAAAGAATTAAATGTGAAAACAGCATCTTCCCGCTCCGAAATCCGCAGATCGGAGACGCGGGAGCAAAAAGAATCGCCTGGCAAGGACAATCTATTCCGCGAAACGAGGGCGAAAACCGCCAGCGCTTTTTCCGTTATCGGCTGGATCAAAAAAGCGATAGTAGTATTATTTTTTGTGGCAGTGATAGGCTTTCCTGAGCTTTTCTGGCATGACAAACATTCGATCAATAATTATAGCCTCCAGGCTCAATCACTGCCGCAAGTCTCGAACAATGTTCAGGATCCCGTTCAGACCGAGCTTGATGCCCGCAGTAAGGACCTCTTGGATGTTTCAAAAATATTTTCCGGAACTCCCGAAGCGGTTGCGAATGTGAAAGATAAATTGCGCGACTGGCTTGTTCGTTTTCCGGTCGATAGACGCCATGTGATTATTCAGGCCCTGGGTCATGCGCGGCAGATACGGCCCGCCGATTCGCAGCTTTTAGATGAATTTCGTTCCTATCCCAATGAGCAGGCTATTTTGTCCAATTTAATCGAATTTCTAGAGATGGGACATCTTTATGAGTTTGTATATCCTGATGAGTCGCAAAGCTTTCGTTTGCCGGATAAAGTCCAGTTTTCTCCTGAGGATGCGAAAAGACTCTGGGAAGAGTTTTCCGGAAAGCCATACGATGTCGCCGAGATTATTGTTGATGGTTTTCAGGATTTAGGCCCCTTTTCTATGCATTGTCCTGATCACAATAGAGTTTTCCCAAAGCATTTCGACGTCACAAATTTCATTTTGGAATTGGCTCGAGCAAACATTCCGTTTAAAACCAAGCTCGAATACCTTCGCGCCCTCCATGAGGTTGGTCATTACAACGCTTTAAGGAGAGAGGCCTTCGAGAAGATGTATCAAGATATCGGCAAGATCGATGAATCTTTCTGGATCAATCCTATCCATAAAAGAAGGTCCATGGTTTTTATGTCCGAATATTACCGTTTTGCCAACTTCCTGTCTCTTCAAGAGAAAATTATTGAGTATTACGGTGGATGGAAAGATGTCCTGGCCAAAATGACTCCGGACTTGGAGACGAAGATCAACCAGGCATTAAAAAATCTGGACAGGCTTTCTTATAATTTTCACATCACAACAAAAGGAGGCGTCGTCGTTCCTAATTTTCTACGAAATTGGTCCTTTGAACAGATCGCTGAATTTTCAAAGAATTTTCAAATACTTGCAGGAGAGGACTATGAGACTGGTGAGATCTGGGGCCGTTTTTTAATTTTTTACGAACTGGTGGGGTTTCCTGTATCCCCTGATCTTCCGCTTAAGCTCGTCGATTCGAATCAAAAAAAGGAACTGATGAGCGCTATTCTGAATAGCTGGACATGGGAGAACGGCAGCATAGCTGCTCCCCCCTTGGCTGATTCAACCAGTCAGGAGCAGCTGCGCGAGATGGGCGATGATATTGTCCTTGGATTGCGCTATGCCCATTTGAATCAAGGCCTCTCCGGCCCGGCATTAGAGGATGCGCTAACTGAGCAGATTTTTAACAACCCGGCGTTTTTGTATGCTTCATTTATCTCTGCCGAAAACTTCGGCGATCTGGCCAAGATCCTATTCGACCGCTTGAGCGCGCAGGCAAAACAAGGAGGCCTCGATCTTTTGAGTTGCCTCCAGAAGATCGATCCCAAGAAAGTTTTCTACAAGGAGTTCATCTTGCAGGCCGCCAATTTCAGTCTGCTTGACGATATGCTTGTGACAAAAGAAGCTTTGGAGAATGTGCTCAAGGAACTCTTTATGGGTCTGACAGAAGAATGGGCTTTCTCGTACAGCGTAGGATTGGGCCTATTTGTGGAGACAGTTACCGAGGACAAGAGTTTTTCGTTACAAAAAGATTTCCAGCAGGATTTGAGGCGCATGTATGACGAGACCGAAGGTATGAACCAATATTTTCTCGCGAATGTGCTTTATCTTTTCCGGGACAAATTAACCTTCCTTGATCAGAAAGATATTTTAGAGATCGGTAAAAAACACGGCATTTTAAATGATCCGAAGACTGTTCCCTACGACGCGATCATGAAGGATGGCCGCATCGTTACGCACATGCTTTTTACGGATAATGATGCGGTGCGGGGTTATTTTGAGCATACGGCTGATGTTTTTAACCAAAAAGGTTATAAGATCGTTTCGCGTGGGAAAAAGGAGATCGTCCTCAGAAAAGGCATCAAAGAGATCGGATTATTCAATGTGAGTGGCGGAGACTATGATTTCAACAGGCACATGGAAGAGGCGGATATGGTACAAATTCGCGGTCATGCGGGAATAGCGCAGAAAATTCTTCGATCTGAGAATGGAACATCGCTTTCCGGGGATTATAGAGGCAAGATAATTCTGCTTGGAGAATGCCGTGGCGCAACGATGCTCCCCGATGTTTTAGCTTTCTATCAAAATGCCGCGGGCATAGCCATCGGCACAATTGGCCGGGGGGATTTGACCAATATCGTCACGCTGCATCTCCTGGAGGGGTTAGAAGAGCGCATTCCAACCTATTTGGGCCTCAAGAATTATATCCGTCCTTATCTGAGGAAGAGGATAAAGGATTACGTCTTTTCGGGTGAACCGTCCATGGTTCTTTGGGTAAATCTCATGCATTTCAAAAACAGTACGCGTTTAGAGCGGCAGGAGAGCCTTTCCCCACGTTCCGAAGTTCGAAGTGCATTGACCGAGAGAAAAATCGGTAGTTCTATGGAATGGCTGACCGATGAGGCTGCGCGGAAGCTGTTTTTAGAAATTCAGCATCAGTTGGGAGGCGGAGAGGTAAGTGCCCCAAAGATCTTTTCAGAGGGGGGGGAATCTTTTGTCTATGAAGCGGAAAAGGTTGATAAGGAGCACCCCTACGCGCGACTTGTTCGTTTTGGCCCGATAATTTTTATTATTGTGCCGACCCCAGAGCCTTCGGAGATCAGGCGTTTTGTCAAGGAAATCAAAAAAGAGCTCGGTGAGACGTATCAAAATTACCAAGGCAATATTCTTTTTACTTTCCCAAGCGTATACATCAGCGGTGGAGCTATGGATGATGTTGAACCTCTTAATATTCACGCACTTCGTGCTATTCAGGGGATGTTTTTAAAGCGCGGTCTATTTCCAGGAGCTGTCGTCAACATTCCGGGAGGCGCCGGAGGGTTGATCGGAAGCGTTGCCTTAAGGCTTGGTGCAAGCCGGGTGATCTCAACTGAGAGGGCATCGGGATGGACTAGGGTGGGGAAAATGCTTTTCAAGTTACAGGGCTGGAAGCCCTATTCGAAAAGAACAAAACAAGGAGAGTTTGTCTTTTTGAAAAAAGACTTCACGGATCTTAACTACGAAACTGAAGTCAAGGCATATGCCATGGACCAGGAGACGGATATTGTTATTGCGAATATTGGATATTGGGATATGTATGGCGGTGCCAATGACGCTGCCGCGAACATGGCGAGCCGGTGGCCTTACGTCAAACTGTTTATTAACGTCGGATTCTACATCGAGCAGGGCCTCAGGCCGGGTCAGGCAAATCAGCAGAAGGCACTTGATACTCTTTCCAGGGAATTGACCTCGGCGGGCTTTGATTGTCAGATTTACGGCAAGGGTCCACGAAATGACGGCGTTTTTCGGGAGTCGGATGCCGAGAGGAAAGTTAATATCCAGATACCTGGGATGATGGGCGTCCGAGCGGTGCAGCCTAAACATGCTGTATCTTCCCAGTATGGAGAGACGTTATCCGCGCGAAAGGTCACAATCCGAGCAGCCCTGTCTTTTCTCGCGTTCGGATGGATTTTTCTGTTCTTCCATTCTCTCATTAACATAAGGCTTATGTTAAAAAAAATCACGGCAAATTCAGCCGATGCGGAAATTACTGTATCTCCCAAAGACGCCAAATCCTCCAACGCAGAACTGTCGAATGAGCGTTCTGAAATCCGAGATGCCATCATTTCCACGGCGGACGTAGAAAGCGGCAGGCAGATCATGGAATTATTCCCTCCGGGAGTTCGTACGGAAGCAAAGCAACTGATCACAAAAAGAGAGCAGGTCATGGTCCTTGCCGAAAAGCTATTGGCTGAAGAAGGAATGGAGGAAAATGCTGGATGGCTTGTGATCGAGGCCATGAGGTCCGGGCTGATGGAAAAGGGCGAGGCATCGATTGCCAAGATTGATGAATGGTTTCAGGCGCTTATGGCAAAGGGAGAGGAAGACTCGGCTGGTCAACTTCTGATTGAAGCTGTGAAATCCGAGTCGTTGGGAAGGGATGTATCATCGATTGCCGAGATTAACGAACGTTTTCAAGCGCTTGTGGCGAAGGGGAATGAAAGATTGGCCGGCCAGCTTGTGATCGAGGCTGTGGAATCCGGGCTGATGGAAAAGGGTGTGCCATCGATTGCCAAGATTGATGAATGGTTTCAGGTACTTATAGCGGATGGGAATGAAAGATTGGCCGGCCAGCTTGTGATCAAGACTATGAAATTCGGGCTGTTGGGAAGGGATGCATCATCGATTGCCAAAATTAATGAATGGCTTCAGGTGCTAATGGTGAAGGGAGGAAAAGATTTAGCTGGCCAGTTTGTAATCGAGGCCGTGAAATCCGGGATGATGGAAAAGGGCGAGGCATTAGTCAAGATTAACGAATGTTTTCAGGTGCTAATGGTGAAGGGAGAAGAAGATTTAGCCGGCCAGCTTGTGATCGAGGCTGTGAAATTCGGGCTGCTGGAAAAGGGCGCGGCATTAGTCAAGATTAATAAATGTTTTCAGGCGCTTGCGGCGAAAAAGAATGGATATGATTGGGCCGGCCACCTTGTGAGCGAGGCTGTGAAATCCGGGTTGATGGAAAAAGGCGTGTCATCGATTGCCAAGATTGATGAATGGTTTCAGGTGCTTATAGCGAAGGAGAAAGGATATTTGGCCGGCCACCTTGTGAGAGAGGCTGTGAAATCCGGGTTGATGGAAAAAGGCGTGTCATCGATTGCCAAGATTGATGCATGGTTTCAGGTGCTTATAGCGAAGGAGAAAGGATATTTGGCCGGCCAGTTTGTGATCGAGACTGTGAAATCCGGGTTGATGGAAAAGGGTGTGCCATCGATTGCCAAGATTGATGAATGGTTTCAGGTGCTTATGGCGAAGGAGGATGGATATGATTGGGCCGGCCAGCTTGTGATCGATGCCGTGAAATCCGGGTTGATGGAAAAGGGTGTGCCATCGATTGCCAAGATTGATGAATGGTTTCAGGCGCTTATGGCAAAGGGAAAGGAAAATTCGGCTGGTCGGCTCGTGATCGAGGCTGTGAAATCCGGGCTGTTGGGAAGAGAGGCATCATCGATTGCCAAGATTGATGAATGGTTTCAGGCGCTTGTGGCGAAGGGGCAGGAAACTCTGGCCGGTGAGCTGGCGGTTGCCGCAGCTGCAAGTTCCAACTGGTTGTCCCTTCTGAAACAATCTATGTCATCCCAGGATGTGGAGGATGCGTTACGGCGATCACAACGTTGGATCTTGAAACATCAACTAGCCCATGCCATCGCCAATTCCGTACTGGCCGAAATCGTTTGGGGACATGAAAAATCCTGGTTTGAAGCCTTAGATCAGGGGCGAAACAACCTTGAAGCCGTGATCACAGGACGGAATAGCAAACTGCCCAAAGAAAGGCGTCTCAAAGACGACGAGATTCAACGGTTTCTTTCCATAGCTGTGGCGGCGGAAGTACTGGTTCCTGGCACTTTGACGCATCTTGAGGGACTTATCCGGAGCCAAAAAAAGTTCAGTGCCGGCATGCTTCGGAAATGGATCTCTGCAAAGCAGAAGGCTCTTGAGAACCCGGGTCTGACCCGGACATTTCTGGATTATCAAAACCGTTTAAGGTCAGAGCATTTGGCCCGAAGCAGGAAGCAATACTCGTTGGACGCGGGCGGTTTTTTAGGATTGATGAATGTGGTCTCGGGCTATGGAGCCATCGGCGCCGAACAGGAGCTGCAAGCCATACTGGATCCTGCCGAGGGTGAAGCGCTATCGCCCGGCAAGATGACGAAATACTTAAAACATCAGCTCCTTCTATTCATGATCCGAGACCTTGGGATTACCACCGACAACGATGAGGTGCCGGATCAGGCGTACGAGCTTTTCGACTGGAACCGGATACATTTGCTTGCACAGGGCATGGCGACCATGGGTTCCGGGGAAAGTGGCGATCTGATAAAGTCCCTTCTGATCGCTCTTGTAAAGGCGCGGTTCATGGATTTTATTGAAAACACAGATCAGACGGATGAGATCGGCCGGCGATTGGCGCTTCATAATCAAAAGATCCGGAAGTTAGGAGCCAGTGCGGGCGTGAATATGGATGCCTGGCTTGGCAAGAAGCCGGAGGTGCAGCCGATGGAATTGCTGTATTCCGGCCAGGGACAAGATAAGTCGTGGGATCCGGATGCAGATGTGAAGCAGATATTGGAAGATGCCGGGAAAACCCTCGCAGTTGCGAAAGAGGGATCTTCAGGCTGGCTTGGGATCCTTAAACGGGCAGGCCTGGAACTTGAGGAGAAGGACGGCCAGTTCGAATTTCATACGCGCGAGGAAGGACCCAAGAAAAAGGACGCGGTAAGGATCCTGGCGGACGTGAAATTGTTGGGTGAGGATGACGCGCCTGAGACGCTTTTAGGCGCGGTGCAGGGTTTAATGCGGAAGCTGAAAGGACCAGCTCTCGAAGCGGCCACGCATTTTCATAAAAAGCTTGTGATGCTGAAACAGCGGCTTCTGGATCATGAGAGCCGGAAGATCCTGGACATGCGCAGCTATTTTCAGTTCCGTTTGTACGGGCGCCAGCCGGGCCGGGATTTGTTTATCGGTGACAAGGTGAACTGCTGTCTGGGCATGGGGTCGGGACAGTCCCCGCACGCGATGGTGGAGCGGCTTGTGGATGAAGGGATGAGCGTGATCGAGGTGTTGGATGACAAGACGGGCGAGACGATGGCGGCCGCCTGGCTCTATCTGGCCGAGGACGGGAGTCTTGTGATCCAGAATCTGGATATCCACGCCGCATATGAGAGAAGCCAGGCGTTGATGTTTTGGATCGGGGAGCAGATGATTTGTTACGCGGGATATGTGGCAGAGACGATCCATGCGAAGCGGCTTTATTTGGGTGATCCCGAATATGGGAAATATGTTTCAAACCCGGTCTTTATCAAGGAGGTGGTTCAGGATCGTCTGGGGGGACGCGAGGTGTCATTCGGTCAGACGAAACTGGGAGGATACTGGAGCACTACCCCCTACTATCTCGATTCGGCCGGTAAGCCCAAAGCTTATCTCATTCCACTTCGTCCCGGAATGCCCGCAAAACCCGCTCGTGCTGAAATGCGGGAAGTAAAACGTAATTATTATGATGTGTTAGAAGTGTCCAGCAGAGCTCCTCTGAGTGAAATAAAGAGCGCATTTCGGGCATTGGCTAAGAAATATCACCCGGATTGGAATCCCGCGAATAAAGAAGCTGAAAGAAATTTCAAAGAGGCTGTCGAGGCCTATGAAGTATTAAAGGATCCTGAGAAACGGAAAAATTATGACCGGTTTGGACATATGGCAGGAAGGGCGTCAGACGGGGGCGATAATCGGTCAACCTACGATAGGGCCCGAGAAGCGCGTGAAAGAAAGGAGGCCGCTGATAGGGAAAAGGCCAGAAAAGAGCGCGAAGAAAAAGAGAAAGAAGCTTATGTTGCGGCGATTCGTGATCTGATGAGGCTGGACATTCAAAAGGTGGTGGATTTTGCCGGGGCGCTCAAGAACCTGGAAAATCTCGAAAAGGCGATCAGAAAAGGAATCCCTGGAACGGTCGTTGAGGGTCTTTCTCAGTCACAGGCATTGGGGCTTCTGGATGAAAAGCGAACTGCATTGCAAGCAGCAAAGCGCGAGCATGAGCAGGCCCTCGCTGAGCGGCAAGCGGTCCGTATGCATCAGGTGGTGACTGATGCCGCCAATCCTCGCGAAGCGCTTAAAGCGCTTAAGGTGCTGGATCCTGCTTATACACCTGAACTTGGCGACTTCCGGACACAAGGTCCAGCATATGAAACCTACAAAAATTTGATCGGCAAAGTAACGGCAGAGGCGACCGAATTTGAGTCTGAAATTCATGACGCGCTAAACCTTATTACAACGGAGCTTCAAACGAGTACGCGCGGCATCCATGAGGCCGATTTGCCCAAGTTGGATGAAATCGAGGCCCAAGTGAATCAATATGAAGAAAAAGCGCGAAAACTTGGAGTAGAGCCATCCAGCTTTAAGTGGAAGGATACTGCAAGAGGGTTTGAGGATGCAAGGAGCAGTATCGGATACCGTCGAGTGAAGATTCTTGAGACCGAACTCGAAAAAATCATGGGAGGTGTTTACCAGGCCAATTTGACCCAGTTGGATGAAATGGAAATAAAAGTGAATGAACATGAAATGAAAGCGAAAGGCATTCTTGAGAAAGATCCGTCAAACTACGCGTGGGATAATATTAAGGGCAAGTTTGAGGAAGCAAAAAGCAGTATCGGATATCGCCGAGTGAAGATTCTTGAAACCGAACTCGAAAAAATTATGGGAGGTGTTTACCAAGCCAATTTGATCCAATTAGATGAAATAGAAAGAAAAGTGAATGAACATGAAATGAAAGCGAAAGGCATTCTTGAGAAAGATCCGTCAAACTACACGTGGGATGATATTAAGAGCAAGTTTAATGATGTAAGGGGTAGTATCGGATATCGCCGAGTGAAGATTCTTGAAACCGAACTCGAAAAAATTATGGGAGGTGTTTACCAAGCCAATTTGACCCAGTTGGATGAAATGGAAAGAAAAGTGACCGACCATGAAACAAAAACGAGAGGCATTCTTGAAAAAAATCCGCCTCTCTACAAGTGGGACTATATTGCAGACAGGTTTAAAGAGGCGAAAGGAAACATCGCCTATTACCGCCTTCAGTTAGAATCCCGTTCCGAAATACGCCTTCAAAATCTTGGGCCAGCGGCTGAGGACCACCCTCCCCGCTCCGAGATTCGAAACCGGCAGGCTCCACCTGCTCCAGTAGCGTCCAATCCTGCCCCTGACACTATCAGAAGAAGCAAAGGCGCTTTTGAGTACCACGATCCCGCCGAACAATTTTCGGGAGTGGATCTGGAGCATTTTGTTCATGCCCAAAACAGATTGGCTGAGAAACTTCTTTCTGAAACCCAACGGAACGAAGTACTCCGGTATTTGGGAATTCCGCCATCGGATTCTATCGAGCAGGACTATGCGGCCATTTATGAAGCGCTTGCCAAGCGCCGCTATGACAAAGAGGTTGTCGATCTTATTAACGCAAACACTTACGAAGACCCGAGACTTGCCATCGAGATCGTCGGTCAGAATAAAAATCCACGAGCCCAAAGCATTAAAGAGGCCGGCTCCAACAGCGTGGACGCCGTCCGAGCCACCTGGACCGGCTACCAAGGGTCCTTGATCGGTCAATTCGGCAAGGGGGTAAAACAAATCATCGACTGGCTTGAAGCCACCGGCAAAGACCGGGTCGATGTGTTTACGGTCCAAAACGGAGTCTTTCTTCAGCTCACCATTTTGCGGGACCTCCAAGGTCAGGATTATATTGAGATCAAAACAATCACCCGGTCTCAATTCAATGAAATCGGAGGCCAATCCATTTCGCATGGGACGATCGTTCGTGTAAGAACCGAAGCCGCTATTCCGCGTACGGAAAGAGAGAAGGACGCCAATCGCCGTAATTCTCAGGAAAGTCTGCGGGCAGGTATTCATGAGCGCTTCCAATACGAAACTTCAGTTCATATTTTAACGCAAACCGGAAATGACGCCTCTCCCAGAGAGGTCAACGGTTTTAAAAGCAAAAAAGTCATTGTGGCCCCCGGCGTGCCGGACAAAAGCTGGAAAGAGACGGAAGGCCAAGTTGAATTTCATTTTACGGATCATACTTTGACGATAGAAGACAACGGCTCCGGGATGGACGCAAAGACCCTTTCCCGTATGTTTGTTCCCAAGCAAGGGTCCAAACATCCTGAATCCCTAAGCGGCGGCGCCGCCCAGGCGGAACTTGCCCGTGTGAAGGTGGTTCAGGATGAATCCCTGCCGCACCAGGTGTCTTTCGCCAGAAACGGAGAGGTCATTATAGCCGTGGACATTCCCGCGGAAATTTGCGAAGCGGCCACATCCGCCGGAGGATTGTTACTGGAATTCGGTTCCCTTTTGGACACGAGCGAATCAAGGGACCAGATCATCATTCCGGACCATTTGAAATCCGGAGAAATATCCAATTTTCAATTGGCTGTTCAGCATATGGTTCTTAAGATCGTAAGTGACCCCACTCTTTCCGCCAGTGAAAAGGTGAGATACATCAACACCATGATCGCGGGATTGGACGGGCTCTCCCAAGGAAATGCAAACTATGCCCATGCGATAAAGAAGATAAAGGTTTTTGTCCGCGAAGCCCTTTCGGGGACCCTCCAGGAGTTGCGGAGCAAAGGATACGTGATTCTCCCCCAAGACCTGGCATTTGAAAAGATTTTGATACCGGCAGGGAAAGCAGGCGTTTTGTTTGTCAATGAAAGCGTTTTTGACTGGAAAGGGGCCGCCAGTTTAATGGAAATCGGGGCCGTTAAAATCCCGGGGCTGACCCTCGGCGGAGAGAAACGTCTTCCGCTTTTGGTGTTTCCGTTTAAAGGAGACAGCGTAGAGAAGGTATCCACTTTTCATCCGGAGTGGCATACATGGCAGGAGAGCGAACGATATCCGATGATTAAAACGGACAGGTTTATCCTTGTTTCCGAAGAACTCGGGAAAAGACTTTATGAACTTGCGCTTAAGAGATCCTCCGGCCTGACTCCGGAAGAAGAAACTGATTTCGAGATGCTCGCCCAGGAGATCAACATTCTTACTTCAGAAATTATGACGACGAGCTATGAATTCGGTGAAGCTCACAGCAATATTGCTTTATCTGAACCTCTTCAGGTCGAAGAGGGCCGTGTCGCGGTTGATTCGAAAGCCGTTCGGAAGTTCTTAAAAACACTGCCCGGCCGGAGCGATACGGCAGAGCAAAAAACAGAAGCTTATGAGATCCTGATCGAGAAAGCCAGGAACGGAGACTATAGTGCGCTCCGGGGTCTTGGTCATGCCTTCGCGGCTCTTAATGACACACAAAAGACAGAAGCTTATAAGATCCTGATCGAGAATGCCAGGAACGGAGATGGTGGCGCGCTCGAGGGACTTGGTCAAGCCTTCGCGGTTTTTAATGCCGATCAGAAGGCAGCCCCCTACGCACTCCTGATCAAGAATGCCAGGAACGGAAATGGTGGCGCGCTCTGGGGTCTTGGTCAAGCCTTCGCGGTTTTTAATGCCGAACAGAAGGAAAAAGCCTACGCGCTCCTGATCGAGAATGCCAGGAACGGAAATGGTGGCGCGCTCTGGGGTCTTGGTCAAGCCTTCGCGGCTCTTAATGCCGATCAGAAGACAAAAACCTACAACCTCCTGATCGAGAAAGCCAGGAACGGAAGTAATGGCGCGCTCTGGGGTCTTGGTCAAGCCTTCGCGGTTTTTAATGCCGATCAGAAGGCAGCCCCCTACGCACTCCTGATCAAGAATGCCAGGAACGGAAATGGTGGCGCGCTCGAGGGTCTTGGTCATGCCTTCGAGGCTTTTAATGACACACAAAAGACAGAATCCTACGAGATCCTGATTAAGAATGCCAGGAACGGAGATTGGAGCGCGCTCCGGGGTCTTGGTCATGCCTTCGCGGCTTTTAATGACACACAAAAGACAGAATCCTACGCGGTTCTGATCGAGAATGCCAGAAACGGAGATGGTGGCGCGCTCCGGGGTCTTGGTCAAGCCTTCGCGGCTTTTGAAGCCACACAAAAGACAGACGCCTACGCGATCCTGATCGAGAATGCCAGGAACGGAGATTGGGGCGCGCTCGAAAGTCTCGGCCGTGCGTTTGCGTCTTTCAGCCCCAAACCGAAAACGGAATTTGATCATGCTGAAAAAATTTACAATCTCCTGTTCGAGAATGCCCAAATCGAAATTGGGGGCGCGCTTGAGGGACTCGGTTATGCTTTCGCAGCTTTTGATCCAGCCCAGAGAACAGAAATCTACGATCTTTTGATCGAGACAGCTGAGACCGGAAATGCACGTGCGCTGAGGGGACTTAGTCACGCCTTTGAATTACTTGATGCTCCCAAGAAAATGGAAACCTATAAAATCTTGATCGAGAAAGCCAAGGCTGGAAATCGGGGCGCGCTTGAGGGACTTGGTCATGCTTTTGCGTTTCTTGATTCCGCACGGAAAACAAAAATCTACAATCTCCTGATCGAGAAAGCCGAAACCGGAGATTGGAAAGCGCTCGAGGGACTTGGTTATGCCTTTGTGGCTTTTGATCCCGCACAGAAAACAAAAACCTACAATCTCCTAATCGAGAAAGCCAAAAGTAAAGATTGGGGTGCGTATCTTGCTCTCAGCTATGCTTATGTGTCTCTTGACCCGGCCCAGAAAACAAGAACTTACAATCTTCTGATTGAGAAAGTCGAGGACGGAAATGAGGGCGCACTTGAAGCATTTAGCTATGCTTTCGAGTTTCTCGATTCCGGCCAAAAAACAAAAATTTACAATTTATTGACCAAAGGAGCAGAGGCCAGAAATGAAAGTGCGCTCAGAGGATTTGGTTATGTCTTCGCGGCTCTTGATTCCACCCAAAAGAAAGCGGTCTATAAAATCCTGATCAAGGAAGCCAAGAGCAACGATTGGGGCGCGCTTGAGGGACTCGGTTATGCTTTCGCAGCTCTTGATCCAGCCCAGAGAACAGAAATCTACGATCTTTTGATCGAGAAAGCTGAGGCCGGCGATGGGTTTGCACTCGAAAGTCTTGGCCGTGCGTTTGCGTCTTTCAGCCCCAAACCGAAAACAGAATTTGATCATGCTGAGGAAACTTACAATCTCCTGATCGGGAAAGCCAAGAACGGAGAGCGGGGCGCGCTGGAGGGTCTTGGTCATGCCTTCGAGGCTTTTAATGACACACAAAAGACAGAATCCTACGAGATCCTGATTAAGAATGCCAGGAACGGAGATTGGAGCGCGCTCCGGGGTCTTGGTCATGCCTTCGAGGCTTTTAATGACACACAAAAGACAGAATCCTGCAAGATCCTGATCGAGAAAGCCGAGAACGGAACAAGCAGCGCGCTGAAGGGTCTTGGCCAGGCCTACGCATTCCTTGATCCTAAACAAAAGGCAGAATCCTGCAAGATCCTGATCGAGAAAGCCGAGAACGGAAATTGGGGCGCGCTGGGGGGTCTTAGTCAAGTCTACGCGTCTCTTAATGCCAATCAGAAGACAAAAGCCTACAATCTCCTGATCAAGAACATTATGGGAAATACAACCGAAAGTTCGGCCGCGCTCGAGGGTCTTGGTCATGCTTTTGCATCCTTTAACCCCGCACAAAAAACAAAGAATACTTACCATCTCCCGATCAGACAAGTCAAAACTGGAAATATATCGAGCTCATCAGTCCCTGCTTTAAGCGGGAATTCATGGCCTGATTTCCATTCTGGATCCCTGATAGGAATGTCCGAGGGTGGGCGGGAGTCTAGTGGGAACGACTTCAATGAGGCCAAACAAAGAACTATATCCGCGCTGGAGGGTCTTAGTCATGCCTTCGAATCTCTTGACCCCGTGCAAAAGAAAGAATTCTACGGAATTCTGATCGAGAAAGCCAAGGGCGGAGATTGGAAGGCGGCCGAGGGTCTTGGCCGTACCTTCGAATCTCTTGACCCCGTGCAAAAGGAAGAATCTTTCGGAATTCTGATCGGGAAAGCCAAGGCCGGAAATTGGGGCGCGCTGGAGGGTCTTGGTCAAGCCTTCGAATCTCTTGACCCCGTGCAAAAGAAAGAATTCTACGGAATTCTGATCGAGAAAGCCAAGGCCGGAAATTGGCCCGCGCTGGAGGGTCTTGGTCATGCTTTCGAATTCCTCAATCCTAAACAGAAGGCAGAATCCTACGGAATTCTGATCGAGAAAGCCAAGGTCGAGAATTGGAGAGCGACCAAGGGTCTTGGCCAGGCCTTCGCATCTCTTGATCCCGAACAGAAAAAAGAATCCCGCGAGATCCTGATCGAGAAAGCCAGGGCTGGAAACGAACCTGCTCTGGAAGTGATCTGCGAAAATTTCGGGTTGTTTAACGGAGCGCCGAAAGTTTCTACGGATAATTCGCTCGATGCTGAGACGATCGCCGGGATCCAACTCCTATGGAGCGATAAAGTCCTTCCCATGCGCATCGAATTCATTAAGGAGGCCCGGTCAGCTTACGAGCCTTATGCGGAATGCATTCCCGTTGAATTCAGGGAAGAAATTTTACGTCTCCTTGAGCCGTCGATAAACGCTCTCTATGAGAAAGAGGAATCGGAAATTCTTTTGCGCCTTCAATCGGCTGTCGGGGGCCATGATCTCGACCTGAACGCATCCGATCTTCCGTTCAAGCTTTTTTCATTCAGACTGCAAAAGATCATCCCTCTTTTAAAAACCTATCTTGCCGTCCAGGCGCCGCTTGTATCTATGGAACCGTTTCAGGATCAAAAAAGCTACTACTCGAACCTCTTTAGAAACGCATTCGATTTGTCGGCCCATAGCGAGTTCGACCTCCGGGAAGACGATCTGGACGAGAAACTTCTGAAATGCCTGGCTTACGGTTTTATCCCGCATAGTCAGGAACATTTAGCCATGGTTCCAAGGGTGAGTGATTTCATGGAGGCCCTTCAAGAGGCTGCGGAAGGCCGGATAAGCATGCAGGATTTGACGGGCATTCTCGTGTTTTTGTCGGAGGCGGTCAAGAAAGTCCCGGAATCCTCAGGGCAAATCAACCGCATTTTGGATAAAAAACCCGAAATAAGAAAAGCATTCTTGGCGCAATTAGGGCGCGCTTTTTCTTCCATTTCAGTCCAAGAGGCGCTGGATTATTTAGAGACTCCGGAGCAGCCCCATGAGCTTGGAGCGGCAAGGCCCTTTGTAGTTTTTCTTTCGAATAATGTCCCCGAACTTCGTCAAAAGGAACGGTTTCTTCCGGAAGGAGAGGATACTCTCATGCCATCCGGCGGCATCGAGATATCCCAGATCATGAAGTGGCTTCAACGGCATCCGAAGGAAAACAATAACATCATGAGCGATGGTCTTGATGAGCTTTTTAGGAATCCGAATGATTTACCGCCGCGTTCGGATGCGTGGGAGGCTGAGATCTTGAAGAATATCACAGTCCAGCGTGAGCCGGGAGCTCATACAGCCGAAATCACTCAAAACTCTCTGGATGCCACGCTTGGCCAAAAGGGAGAACTTGTCGTGGATCATTACCTGCAAAAGGGAGATCACGGCCAGGAAGAGTACGTGGAGGAAGCTTCCGATAATGGACCGGGCGCCGAGGAGGAAGATGCTCTTATTATCCCTAAATCCACCAAAGCGGAAGGAGAGCAAATAGACCTGGCCGGTTTCTTCGGGACCGGCAAGTATACACGGCACCAGGACACGGACAGAGTGGAGATCATCAACCGCAATTCGCATAGAGCTTATCTTTACACGTTCACTCTAACCAGGGATGATACCGGGTCTCCCGTAAAGCTGGCGCTGACCGGCAGAAGACGTATGACCCATTTAGACGGAATTCCCATGGGGAACACCGTCCGGCGCGTGAAGCTTGTCGAGAACACCGTGCCTGAGCTGGATCAGATGCTTTCCCGGAGAGCGTGGAAAACATTCGCCGGTCTTGCCCAGTCTGATGATTTTCACATTTACTTCATCGACTCTGAAGGGAAAAAACAGCCCTTGACGGTGGAATCCCGAGTGTTGAGCGAATCTGATTTTGCGGCCGTGAAACCCGGAGAAAAGACGCCCCGCAATTTCGGAAAGATGCGCATCCTGAGCGCCAAGGACATGCCTCTTCAAATCGTTGATAAAAAGGGCTTGCGGGTCCGGGATCTCAAGGAAGAGTATATGGCCCTCATCCCGGCTCCTCTCAGGAAGCATTTCAGAGAACTCGGTGTCATTCTCCAGATACCGCTTCCTCTCATACGGAACCGGAGCGCTTTTGAACATGAGGATGAGTATCTCCCCGCAATACAAAAATACGTGGCGATAGAGTTTTATAAGGCCATTGCTCACGAAACGCTGACCCGGACAAGTCCCCAATTCGTATTCGAAGGATTTCCGATAGATTGGGAAACGAACGATCATTATTGGGATTCCATCAATGTAAAGGACCGCAATGTGATAGGGTTAGCTGAAAGGATAAACCTTGGAAATTATCAAGACATCAGATCGGATGAATTATCAAGCCTTCTCACCGAACCCGGGAAATTGGACAAAGAAAAAAAGTTCGTCAAACTCATGCTTCTTCTGGAAGTACCCGCGGCGCAAGGAGAAAAGACGAGTTTATTTTTGCGCCGGCTAGCGGTGCAGAAACAAGCGAACGAATTCCTTGCACAGGCTCAGGTGGCTATCGTGAAAACCCATGGCTATTCTGTTGGCGAGACTCCCGCTGTGAAAGATCTTCCCCATAGCGAAGAAAAGGTAAGTCAGGCTTTGTCTATTCAATTGGGTCATCTTCAAACGAAAAATCCAGAAAAATATATCATAGATCCGGATCAATATACGCCGGAGGAAAAAGCGTTGGTTCGTATGGCCGGTTCCATAGGGAGAAATTTTGGGACCGAAGAAGTAGTTTTAATGAGTGAGGACGTAAATGCTGCCGGAACTTTCAAGATCTATCGCGGAAAGCGCACGATGTTTTTAAACCAAAGTATGGCGGGAGATCTGAAAGAAGTCACAGATACCATCATCCATGAATTGGCTCATTGGCTTGAGGAATTGATGATCCAGGAGGAGCGGGCGTTATGGGACAAGGGTTTTGTGGCACACTCGAAGGATTTAACGCATGATGCTGTGGGAACATTTTCGGAGGCGATGAAATACGCGGCGGCCGTGGCGCTTGCCAATCACGGGGTTGCCGGCACGCGTCCGCCAGAAGAAACTTCAAGATCCCGCTCCGAACAACGAATAGCTTCTCAGCCCACCGCAGAGACGTTACGGCCGCCGCTGAATCTGACGATGAAGTACACCCGGGCCTTTTACGATGTGATCAGCGGCATGACTCCGGCCGAGAGGGCTGATATCATGGATCAGCTTTATGAGTGGTTGAAAGGGGTCCAATCGACCGAAGACGTGACGAGGGCAGGCGAACCTTACACCGGAGAACTCACCGGCTATCGCAAATTGAAATGGGGGCGGAGCCTGCGTGTGGTGTTCCGCTATGAGATCCACAGGAAATTCGAGGCCTCAGACCCCAGACGCCGTGAAATAACGCTTGTTCATTACCTCAGGAAAGCGGAGAGCGAAGGCCGCCAGGGGCCTTTGATCAAACGAATCAGAGAAAGAGACGCTCAGGAGATTTTGGACCCGCAACGGGCCGCGAAGGAACTCCGACAGATGACGGCCTGGCTTTACAACGAGAGCCCGGAGGGATTGATAGATCTTCTGGATTTCTCTCTTGTACAGGCGCATATCCAGGATTTTTTCTTCAGACCCCTGCAATACAGTTCTAATCTTGAGCAACTCCTCGCTCGTAACGGCCCGGAGATGACATTTATTGACACGAATCTCAGGGCCCGGCTTGGTCCCTTGGGAAAACCAGCGCTCTATTTTGCGGTCCATGAAATGCAAGAAGTCCTTGAAAAAACCAACAACAATCTGGCGCATGCCGCAACCTATTGGCTCGGGAGCGAAGGTGTCCCGCAAGAAACGCTGGGTTACGCGCGGCGGATCCTGGAACAGTGGATAGGCGCGAAGGCTCGCCTCGCAGGCCTGATCGAACTGGAGTTGAGAAAACAAGCTCCGGAATTTCGCGATATCGGTCTGATCTATTTCGAACTTGCCGGGACGGTATTCCAAAAAGAGATCCAGGAACTCGTTTTGGACTGGGCCCGGCGGCAGCCTGTTTCCGACGAAGGCGTTAAGAACATCCGGAAGGGCTATGCCGTGTTCATGGAGATGCAGAAAATAAAAGACAATACACACTTTTACAATCCAGAATTGGAGGAACTCATTAAAGAACGGGTCGCTCAGGTGAAGGAAGAAGCAAAGCGTCCGAAGCCCACCCCCAAAAAGCAGGAATCTATACCACCGCCGGAGCCCGTGGCCAAACTTCCGGTTGATTCGCCTAAAGAAGAAGCTGTTGTTGTCGCTCCCGCGCCTGTAACCCCGCCAAACTCCGTTTTTGTTCGGGAAACTTTTAAACTCCCAGCTTCGGATGAACTGCGAACAGCTCTCGAAAAAGTTAAGGAAATCCTCCGGAGAGCGGGAGTTTCTCAGAGCCTCATTACGGACGTGAGCGCGGAAAAAATATTGACGATTGCGATCGATCCAGGGATATCCAATACCCAAAGGAACAAACAACTTGGACAGTTGACGAGATTGAATGAAAAATCGTTGGGCGGACTTCGTCGCCGGCTTCAAGAGGCCGGGTTCCCGTTTGTGGCCGGAACAATTCCGGCGGAGGATGCCATTCAGTATCTCGAAAAATTTTTAAAAGAGGCCCGAACGGCATTCCAGAATGCGGATCTCGACCGCGCTTTGGAAATGGTTGCGTTGGTGGAGTGCGTCAAAATCCCGGAATCCGGCGCGATCTCGCGGAAGATCCTGGAGCTAAAGACCAGCGCCAAGCCGTTGTTCGAAGATATCCGGGAAGCCGCGATCAAACGAACTAATACTGACGCAAAAAATCGTTCGGAGGTGAGAAATGAGGATGTGGCTAAACAAATACTAGAAATATTCACGGATCTGGATGAGCGCTACGGAACCAGTTTGGCACACATGCCGATATCAAGTGAGTTAATTAATTCGGTACGCATGATATTACCTATCACGGGCGATAAATGGAAGGATCAATTTCGTGCTCCTTTGGAAAATCTCCTAAAAATCCCAAAAGACGCAAGACAGTTTATCGATCATGTGATGAGCCGAGATGAAAATCAAAACTTTCTAGCAAGCATCAATGGAATGATGAATGATTTTTTTAACACAAAAGATGTCGTCTACCTAAGCGCTGAAGATATATGGATTGTCGACGATCAGATCATGAGTAACCAAATTAGAGCATTGGCTGTTGCATCAAATGTCTTAGGCAAAGTCGCTTTTTCGAGGTCGGAATGGCAGGCGAAAAATGTTCGGCTAGTCCTTCATGAAGCCCTGCATCGTATCAGCGCGGGCTATCATTGGGGTTCCCTCGATGAGTTTACAACAGAATGGCTTGCCCGAATGATTGTTAAAAAAGCAAACGGATCAGTCCATAGCCTGCCTTATTTTCAGATATTTATTCAAATGAAGTCTTTTATAAATAGACTCGAACTGGATACATTGTCTTCAGCGGCTGCTTATCTCAAGGGTGATTTGACGCCTTTTTTAAATCAGACGTCGGTTGAGCGACTAAAATTCGTCTTCGATTTTGAGGAGTTCTACTTTGGAGGGATAGAAAAAAATGCAGACCCAGTTGTGTACTCAACCTACTTAGATGACATCTTGAGCGGAAATCGTCCGGTGCCGATTTCCACGGAACAAGCATCTAAAGATATGGAAATTTTGAGCCAGGAGTATCGTAAACAATTCATGAAAATGTTGGGAGATCAAACCGTCCGTTCCGAAGCCCGTTTTGAGGCGCGACCGACCTTTTTTGAAAGACTTCTTAATGCGCAGATGGAATTGTTCAAGAAAATGATCGCTTCAAAGCTGAAGTTCTCTGGGACAGCTCTGCCTGCCGGGCCTAAGGATCCCGAATTTTTGAAAGCGGTTTTTGACACAGCCATGGAATGGTCGAAAGTTGGAAGCTTTCGGGTAGACGAGGGTTCTCTGGAGATGGCCGTTCGGAGTAAAAATTTTTATGAGGATGTAATTAGTCTGCTTAACGCGGAGAACATTTTTGCTAAAAAAGAGCTGCGCTTAATCCAACCGAAGGAAATCCCGGGGCTTCCGTCAGTCAGTGATCTGAAAATGAGACTAAAGCAGGAGAACACGGTTCTTTTTCAAAATGTCCGATATGGCGACCCCGAATTTATTTTCCTGATACAGCCCGGGAGCCAGTTTCAAGCAGAATATTTACAAGCAATGTTGGGTAAGGCGCAGATGCCTCTTTCGAAAAGTAATTTTTCGCATGGCATGGTTACATTTCGCGAGCATTTCGAAAAAATCGTGGAGGCTTACAAGACTCGATATCTGTCCGAAACCGCGATCTGCTCTGTCGAGGACCTGCTTTCGTTCTTCGGTATTTCAGCAGATACAAAAGCAATAGCGGCAGTACAAGATGATTCAAAAGAGGCAATGCTGTCAGAAAACAAAGAACACGAGATACAATCCCACCAGGTTCTCTTTGAAGAAGCCATGCATACAATTGGCGGTAACGTGCTCGGCAGTAATTTGGATATTATCGCTCAGGAACTCATCAATTCGTTTGAGATGTTTCTATTTATGCCAGAGCTTGCCTTGATCGAATATTCTGATCCGTACGTTGATTCATTGCCGATTCAAACCGTCTTTCTAAAACGGCGGTACGTTAATGAACTAGGATTTGATCCGAATTCGCAACTGCCGAAGATATTGGCTGCCCTCAAGGAAGACATCATTAATGGGTATTTGCTATATCCTCCTGACCCAAATTCCACGCCGAACCTTTTTCTGTCGCCCCCCAACCCAACAACATGGCTTTCTCAACTGGGCCTGGACAACAATCGTGTAAAAAATTTGATCATTAAAAACATCGATGTGGCCATTAAAGCACAACGATTTTATAAATATAAACCTCTTTTTCCAGGTTGGCACTTGTCACCACAAAAGATTTCCGATGAGCAAATGCAATATCTGCTTGGCCGAGACAAGGAACTGACGAAACAATACCCTTCCTCCACCAGCAAGACCCGCTTAGAAACCCGCTCCGAGTTTCGGATCACAGAAAAAAAGTCCTTAGCCTTAAATACAGTCGCTAATTCAGTTGCGAACGCGCTAAAACCGGGAGCGGAAGCGGACGGCGGCGGATTATTGGATGATGGAACGGTGCATGAGGTTGAAGTTTATGTTATCCGGGGCGAGTTGCGCGACCTGATCGAATCTTTAAAATTGGCTGTCGAAGAACAACTAGCCGGGGTTGAACTGCAGGTCAAACCGTCTGAGACGGCTGTCAAGGTGACAAAAGAAATGGCTGACGAGATGATAAAAAAGATCCTGGCGGCTTTGGAAACGAGCGGGATCAAAGGAAATCTCACGATCGGGTTTGATGTTTCCCCGGACAAAAATTTCCTAGAGGCTTTGCGAACCGTAAAGGCAGGCATCGGGACTGCTGTTTTTCCCAAAGAGATCGCGCGGGCACTGGACCATAAAGCGCTGGAGGGAGTGACGATCCAGACGGTCGGGAGCTTGAAGAGTTACAAGCCTCTTGCCGCCGAGAATGCGGGGGCTGTTCCGATTTTATCTCAAAATCTCGAAGCGAATTACTTTTCCAATGAGGTTCTTTTTGGCGTCGGGCTGGATGTGGGAAGTATCCAGGGAGAGCCCTTCCTTGAGGTGGCAGAGAATGTGGTGCGCATCGCGGCGGGGCTTTTAAAAGCAGACCTCATGCTTCAAGGGGTGAAGCCCGAAGAGATCAACGCCAAACTGATGGAAATCCTCTTTAAACTCGATTCGGGTTCGAGTCATGGTGTCCTTTCCATGCATGGCCGCCACTTGGTCGTCCACCGTGAAGCCCTCCAGCAGATCCTGCTCGAATATCAGGCCGTCTCCGAAATTCATAAGGCCGCCTAATCTCCTCTTTGACAATGGTCACTACAAACAAATGCGGCCTATTTTTTTGTTCACATTGATTAAATAAATATTGATTTTAAATCAATTGTCGATTATGCTTCCCCCATGAAAAAACGAAGTTGTTCCAGCCCACGGGGGATGAAGAGGCCAGCCTATGACGTCCGTTGAAGAGAAGGAGATCCGGGCGTTTTTAATGTTGAACAGGTTGCGGATTGCAGGACGCCGCAGGACTCTGGCTCTTCTTTCGGAGGGCAAGAGTGCTCAGGAAGTCATAGAACGCATTGAGTCTGAGGATCTGCTAAAGGACTCTTCAGCCCCGGAAAACGCAGCGCCGTTTCATGCGGAAAAAGAGATTGAACTTTGCGCTCAAAAGGGGATCGATTTTCTGCTCTACTCCGACAGAGATTATCCGGCCATGCTTAAAGAGATCGCGGACCCGCCGCTTCTTCTCTACAAAAAAGGAACCTTAATTGAGAATGACCGGAATGCCATTGCCATTGTAGGAACGAGGCACCCGAGTTTTTATGGGAGGAATCAAGCAAAACGTTTTGCCCAGGAGTTGGCCGCAAGAGGGCTTACGATCGTATCGGGGTTGGCGCGCGGGATCGACCAGGTTGCGCACGACGGCGCGCTTTATATTTCTTATGGCCGTACGATCGCGGTGATGGGATGCGGACTTGATGTGATCTATCCCAAGGAGAACGAAGATCTCTTTCAGAGGATTTTGGAAAGGGGCGCGGTTTTCAGCGAATATCCTTTGGGGACACCGCCTCTTCCGGAAAATTTCCCGCGCCGGAACAGGATCCTGTCAGGGCTTTCGTATGCCACATTCGTAGTTGAAGCCCACTCGCGAAGCGGGTCTCTCATTACGGCACATCAAGCGGTGGAGCAAGGCCGGGAAGTTTTTGCGCTTCCGGGACCTGTGGACCAGTTAACTTCACGCGGGACCCATCAACTCATTAAAGAGGGCGCATGTCTGGCGGAGACACCCGAGGATATCCTGCTTGCCTTGGCGGACCGGTTAAAATGGGAAAATAAATTCGGGATGGAAGATATTGAACCATCAACCCCCTTCGAACTTCGGGCCGGTATTTCCCCGTTACCTCGGGAGGCTTCCACCGAGGGGCCACTTCTTAAGGCGGAAGTGGGACAGGTACTCCCAAGTTCCGCCGTGGATGGGGCGAGAGCGGTGGAGTCCTGTTTTTTAAACCGCGGGGAAGAAGGCCCCAGCATTATCGAAGAACTCCTAAAAGAAGAGGGCCCCCTTGCGCAGGACGAAATCCTCGAATTCACGGGGCTTGAACCCTCAAAATTACCCGCATTTTTGATTCAGATGGAGCTTATGGGAAAGATCAAACGCGGTTCTGACGGAAAGTACTTTTTATGCATAAGGGCCGGCGGACAACAAATAACGGGTCACAAAAGACTATAAATCTTAAAACGAAGATGTGCCGTTCCCCGGCGTTTTTTCTTCCGTTTTCACGGGTTAAGCTTCGACGCTGGTAGGTCGTTACTAGATAGGCAAGCGCAGAAAAAAGTTTTGACAGGCGGGTATTTCCTCTATAGAGTTTTGTGTGAAAACCATGTCTTGTTAAAGAAATCTCTTAAAACGAAAGGAGTTGAAGATGGAAGGATTGGTGCCAGCAAATAAGGGGAAAAGGTTCGCGGCGGGGCTGATCGATCTGGTCGTTATCCCCATTGTTCTTGGGATCGTGATCGGTTTGGTTCTTTTGGCGGCTCCCGACATGGTGCGCAGTGTCGTGCTCGTGATCGTCAATATCCTTTGGTTGGTGTTCCGTGACGCGGTCTATTCTCCGGGACGGGCGATGGTCAAGATCAAGCTTATCAGCCTTACGGGAGAAAAAGTGACGTGGTTGCAGGCTTTGATCCGGAACATACTTCTAATCATTCCGTTCGTGCTTGTGGTGGGATACATCGTCGAGATCGTGATGCTGATCGTCAAGGGGCATCGTCTCGCGGACAACTGGGCTAAGACGCAGGTCGTTGAAGTCTAAGGGCCGTCAGGTTTTTGAGTTTTGAAGATTCTCCTCCCCGGGTGACCGCGGAGGAGAATCTTTGTTTTCACTCCGCGAGGGGCTTTGGGGGTAAAAAGAAGATTTTTTTGTAATCGTCAAGTTACGAATCTTTGAATGGTTTTTCTGCCAAACTGGAAAAAGTGTTTTTCAAAACACTTTCTGGCTTCAACGAGGGAAAACATGAACGGTGCCTCCACGATCGGAAACATGATCGAGTTTTCTTGGGCGAAAAGCCGGGAGATTCTTTTTCCGTTCCATTTCAAACGCTGGCTCAAGATCTTGATCATTGTGTGGTTTGCAGGCGCGGGCATTCAGGGGTTCAGCGCGAATTTTAAAGTCCCGGCCCAGCCCTCTACTGCTCCTCAAAAAGTTGCTATCCCCGCCATGCTATCGCAATTAACGGGAAAGGCGCCTCAGATCCCGCCATCTGTCGGTTTTCCTGCTCCTCCCCCGGTGGAGCAGATCCAAAAACCGCTTCAAGAGAAGAGAAACTCTTTTTCTGTTGGCCAGGGTGCGGATCGCATTGCGAAACTCGGGGCGAAAGAGGAGCCACCGAAAGCTAAAGCGAATCTTGTTCTTGCGGCGTTGCTTGTTTCCGGAGCGATCGCGCTTGGACTTGTTTTTACAGTATTTTTTATGTGGCTGTCGAGCCGATTCAATTTCGTGCTTTTGAATACGATCAAGACCCGGGACCCGGCGATCAAGGAGCCATTTAAAAATCAAAAGGAAGCGGGGAATTCCTATTTTGTGTGGTCGCTGGCTTTTTTCGGGATCGCGCTGGCCGCTTTTCTGGTTACCGGGCTGCTTGGATGGGGTCTTTTTGGAATTGCCAAGGGACATGTGGCCTTGGGCGTTACATTCGGGATCTTTGTGGGGATCCTGTTGCTCGCGATCTTTTTGGGCATGATCTTTATCGGGACCGTGATGCGCGATTTTGTATTACCGGTCATGTATTGTGAAAAGATTCCGGCAATGGCCGCATTCGATAAGTTTCTGGGGGCGAGCACATTTTCCTTCGGAAAAGTATTCCGATATCTTCTTACGGTCTTCGGTTTGTGGATTCTCGCCGTGATCGTTCAAAGCATCGTTGGCATTTTTGCCGTGATCGGCGGAGTGATCGCCGGCGGTCTCGTGGCAATTCTCGGGATCCTCTTGGCCATGGCTCTTCCTTCCTTGAAGCTCCCGCTTATCATCCTCGGGGGCCTTGTGGCGATAGCGCTCATCCTGGCGGTGATCGTGGTGATCGGCATGGTCATGTTACCGGTGGTGATCTTCTTCCGGGTGTTTGCGTTGGCCTATTTGACGCGCCTTTATCCGAATTGCGATCTGCTAGGATTTACAGGAAAAGGTTCCTGAAAATCCCTGGTAACGGTTCTCGAGAAACGAAAACATTCACTGTTCCCCGGTTTTAACGATGCGCACCGTTTCGATGGGTGAGATAAACGCTATGCCTAAGAGAAAACGTTCCGGAAAATCCAGGCCTGTTGGTAAAAGGGGCGAGGGGGCGTTTAAAGAAGTCCTTTCCCTTTATGCAAAGCTCGCGGACCTTAAAAAAGAGGTGGTCAAAGCGGCGGAGGGCGGGGAGCGGGCAGAGGATCGCCTAACGAGCATGGAAATTCATGTGAATATCCTGGCCCGGCTTTTGACCACACTGTGCATTGAGAAATTGGGCATCCGTCTCGGAGCGCTCAAGCGTTTGGTTCGCCGTGTTGAAAGGGAAGCCGAGCGTGATTCCCAGATCATGGAGTTGGAGTGCCTTTATAAGCTTTCTCACGGGAACTCAAAGAAGACGCCTTTGGCCAATACCAAGCCCAAAGACGATCCCTGGGAGCAGATTTCTTGAACCGAGGAGATTTTTGAAAAGACCGTTCTTGGGGGGGGCTACCGTCCTTCGGAAGGGGATGCAAGGTTCTTTTGGATCCAAACGCATTGCTTCATCAATTTCCGTAACTCTTTTTCAAGAAACGGGTTAAAAGCGTCCGATAAACTTACCGTTTACAATCATCCGCATTTTGTTTAGAATCCCTTCACTTTTCGCCTCCGCAAAGGGCTACTTGCGAAGGCCGGATCTGCCGTGCTGTGCGGCGGATACAGGGGATTTCTGATCTTCCACCAGGTAATTATTTTGGAATCACGAGTTATTCAGGGAGGCATTGTGGCAAAGGCAAAGAAGAGCAAGAAAGTTTCAAAGACCGCAAAAGGGCCCAAGCATCTTGTCATCGTGGAGTCGCCGGCCAAGGCTAAAACCATCAATAAATTCCTTGGCAAGGATTTCCATGTGGTGGCATCCATGGGTCATGTTCGGGACCTGCCGAAGAGCCGGATGGCTGTCGATATCGAGCATGATTTTGCTCCGGAATACATCATCATCCGGCGGGCTCTCAAAACGGTCAAACAGCTTAAAAAGGACGCTCAAGATAAAGAAACCATCTATGTTGCGCCTGATCCGGACCGAGAAGGCGAGGCCATCAGCTGGCATCTTGCCCATATCTTTTCAGAAGAAGGCCACGGTCCGAAGATCCTCCGGGTGGAATTCAACGAGATCACGAAAGAGGCTGTGTTAAAGGCCTTTGACCATCCTCGTGAGATCAACATGGATCTTGTAAACGCGCAGCAGGCGCGCCGCATTTTGGACCGTGTGGTCGGATACCAATTGAGCCCGCTCCTTTGGCGCAATGTCGGCCGGGGACTCAGCGCGGGCCGCGTACAGTCGGTGGCGCTCAGGTTTATCGTGGATCGCGAGCGCGAGATCCGGAAATTCGTGCCGCAGGAATACTGGACATTGGACGCAAAGCTTTCCGCCGCGGAAGGTCCCGGGCAATCAAGGATTTTTCTTTCCCGCCTGACTCAGATTGATCAAGCAAAGCCCGAACTCAAGGCCCAGGCCGAGATCAACCGGATCAAACAAGAACTTCGTTCGCTTCCTTTCCAGGTTTCGAATATCGAAAAAACCGAAAAACGCCGCAAACCGCAGGCACCTTATTCCACAAGCAAGCTCCAGCAGGAAGCTTACAGCCGGCTCGGGTTCTCGGCCGCGAATACGATGCGCATCGCGCAGAAGCTTTATGAGGGCGTGGAGCTCGGAGACGAAGGCAGTGTCGGTCTTATCACTTATATGAGAACAGATTCCGTGAATGTGGCCGTTTCCGCCCAAGAAGAAGCCGCGCGCTATATTCGGGAAAAATTCGGGAAAGATTATCTTCCCCCCAAACCGCCGGTCTACAAATCCCGCAAGGGCGCGCAGGAGGCTCACGAGGCCGTCCGCCCGACTTCGGCCTTTCGCATCCCGGATTCAGTAAAGGATTTCCTCGAAAGCGATGAGTTGAAACTCTACGAACTTATCTGGAGGAAATTTCTGGCATCGCAAATGGTGCCTGCGGTCGACGAGCACACGGCGATCTCGATCCTGGCCGGAGAAAGATACACATTCCGCACGACCGGCAAACGCAATCTCTTTCTGGGATTTACCGCTGCGTTCGGCGAGATCAAGGCCGAAACAGAAAATCCCAAGGAAGCCGCAGAAGATGAAGTCCCGGAAGCGTTAGAGCTTCCTGATCTCAAAGTGGGACAGAAATTGACGCTCCATGATCTCCTGGGCGAGCAGCACTTTACGAAACCACCGGCACGATTCAATGACGCAAGCCTGATCAAACTGCTCGAGGAAAAGGGCATCGGCCGTCCGAGCACCTATGCGCCCACGATTTCGACCATTCTGGGGCGTATTTATGCCGAGCGCAAAGGCGGCGCGCTAATGCCTACCGAGCTTGGCGAGACGGTCGTCGACATTTTAGTGAAGCATTTCCCGACGATCCTGGATGTGGAATTTACGGCGCTCATGGAAGAGGAGTTGGATGAGATCGAAGAAGGGAAAATGAAATGGGTCAAGGTCTTGAAGGATTTTTACGGGCCTTTCAGTGAGTTCCTGGTGCGCGCTCAGACCGAAATGAAAAGCGTCAAACAGGCACCCATCCCTACGGACCACAAATGCGGGCTGTGCGGCAAGCAGGTTTTTATCAAATTCGGACGATTCGGAAAGTTCATGGCCTGCTCCGGGTTCCCGGAGTGCAAGTATACGCGTTCTCTTCCGACTGGGTTCTTTTGTCCGGAACCGGACTGCGGCGGGGAATTAGTGAAACGCCGGGCCAAAGGCCGCCGGGCCTTCTACGGCTGCTCGAATTATCCGAAATGCACGTACGTGGTCAATGAACTGCCGAAAAAAGAAGACGCTACCGAAGCTTCGTCCGAAGTGCCGTGAGCCACGGAACATGAATAAGCGGGTTGAAGATTTTCTGAATTTTCTTACGACCGAGAAGGGTGCTTCCGTACATACGACCAAAAATTACGGGATCGATCTCCGGGAATTCATGAAATTCATTGCGGAGAAAGAACTCCCGGTTCTGACCTATCTCGATATTCGTTCCTTTCTGGCGTTCTTGAAGACCGGTGAGTATAGTAAAAGCTCTATTTCCCGAAAACTCGCCTGCCTTCGTTCGTTCTTCAAATATCTGGTGCGCGAGAATATCCTGACGCAAAATCCCGCGGCGGGGATCGCGACCCCCAAAAAGGAAAAACGGCTTCCTTCTTTTATGAACCCCGACGAGATCACCAAACTCCTGGATGCCCCGGCCAAAAACTCCTGGGAGGAGAAGCGCGATAAGGCGATCCTGGAGATGCTTTACAGTTCCGGGCTTCGTGTGAGCGAACTTGCGGGGCTCAATCATGACGACCTCGATTTTTTTGGAGGGCTGGTCCGGGTGCGGGGCAAAGGGAAAAAAGAACGCATTGTGCCCGTGGGGCAAGCGGCGTTGAAAAGCTTACGCGCCTATTGGGACATGAAGGCGCCTCGGGAAATCGCAAGCGCGATCAAAAAGCCTCTTTTTATCAGCCGGATCGGGAGCCGTCTTACGGACCGGAGTGTCCGGCGGATGATCTTGAAATATGTGAAACGGACGGGGCTCGGAAAAGAGATCTCGCCCCACACGTTCCGTCACTCTTTCGCGACACATATGCTGGATCGCGGAGCGGACCTGCGGAGCGTTCAGGAACTTTTGGGACATGCGAATCTTTCGACCACACAAATTTATACGCATGTGACAACCCAGCGTCTTAAGGATGCCTACATGGCGGCGCATCCGAGAGCGTGATCGGTGGCCCATGCCTTTCATTCGAAGCTGTACGGAAAAAAGCAGTTGTCATGTAAATAATAATTCGGTGGGAACATGTTAAGAACGTTTCTTTACAATCTGGCGTTCGTGGTGTTCGGGATCTTTTATTTCCCGATTTTCTTGAAAAAACTTCGCCAAGCCGAGGATCCGGACGCGCTGTGGAAAGAACGCCGGGGGATCTTTCCGAAGGAATGGATGGAAAAATTTTCCGGAAAGAAGATCATCTGGCTCCACGCCGTGAGCGTGGGGGAGGTGATGGCCGTTGAAAAGTTCATTTGCGAATGGCTTGCCTCCGCTCCGGAATATGAGCTCTTGCTGACGACCGTGACGCCGACCGGGCAGAGGATCGCGAAAAAATTCGCGGGCGAGCGGGTCCATGTCTGTTATTTTCCGTTCGACATCACTCCGGTCGTGAAGCGTTTCCTCGATCTTTTCAGGCCGGCTTGCCTGTTGCTCATGGAGACCGAGATCTGGCCGAATCTTTTGACCGAAGCCAAGCAGCGGAATATTCCGGTGGGCGTTATCAATGCCCGGCTCTCGGAACGCTCCTTCAAGAGATACGAGATCTTTCCCTGGCTTTTTAAACCCTTATGGGAAAAGCTGGATTTTGTGCTGGCGCAGTCGGAAGAAGATGCAGCCCGCTTCCGGAAGTTAGGAGTGGCGGCAGAATCGGTGCGGGATATGGGGAATATGAAGTTCGACCAGGCCGAGTGGGCTGCCGGGGGTGCAGTGGATTCAATTGGATTGCGGCAGGCCTGGGGATATGCTTCCGGGGATCTTGTGTGGATCGCGGGCAGCACGCATCCGGGGGAAGAAGAAATGCTCCTGGGCGTTTTGAAAGCATTGCGCGAAAAGTTCCCCACGCTTAAATTGATCCTTGCACCGCGTCACATCGAGCGTTCAGAAGGTCTTTTGAAACAAGCGGAGAAATATAGTTTTAGCACGGCTTCATCAGCGAAGAGAAAAGAAGGTCCGGGGCCTGAGGTTCAGGTCCTGGATCAGTTGGGTGTTCTCAAGAATCTGTACGGAATCGCGGACCTTGTGTTTATGGGCGGGAGTTTGATCCCTCACGGAGGTCAGAACCCGATCGAGCCCGCGCGTTTCAGCAAAGCAATACTCCATGGACCGCATGTTTTTAACTTTCACAAGATCTACCACCAGCTCGATCATGACGGTGGCGCTCTCAGGATCTCGGCTCCGGACGAACTGTCGTTCGCGGCGGCAGAGATCCTCGCGAATGAGAGCAGGCGTCATGAAATAGGGCAAAGGGCTTTTCAGATCATCAACCGTTTACGGGGTGCCAGCAAACGTCAGGCCGGGTGGATCCTGACGTTTCTCAGAAGCCGGCATTCTCAAGAAAGGATTACAGGCAATGGACAGCATGAAGAATTACTTTCGTCTCTTGGCGGAGGACAAACAAAATGATCCGACGAGCGGAGCTCTCTCCGCCCTTCTCTCTCTTGCGGCGTGGGGGTACGGGCTCGGGGTCCGGACGTTCCGCTGGCTTTATGAGAACAAGGTGTTGGCGCGCAAACGTCTTCCGTATCCGGTTATCAGTGTCGGGAATCTGACCTGGGGAGGCACGGGAAAAACGCCTTTTGTAGAATATCTCGCGCGCAAGATCGGTATGCACCGGCGCATCCCTTTAGTCCTTACACGCGGCTATAGTCATGATGAGGCCCTGGAACTTCAAAATCATCTCCCGACCGCGGTGATCGGTGTCGGCAAAGACCGCGCGAAGGTCGCCGAACGCGTCCAAGCGGAAAAACGGCATGTGGATATCGCCATCCTCGACGACGGACTTCAGCATCAGGTCCTCCAACGGGACGTTGATATCGTGGTCGTCAATTCTCTGAACCCGTTTGGCAACGGGAAACTTGTTCCGCGCGGTATTTTGCGCGAACCCCTCACCGTTTTGAAGCGTGCGGCCATCATCGTGTTGACCCACGTGAATCTTGTAAGCCCCGAGGAGCTTAAGAAGCTCAAAGAAAAGATCGCGGTTCTGGCGCCTCAGGCGCAAATGGTCGAGACCCTCATGGAAGTGTTGTTCCTTTACCGCGCCAAGACCAAGGTCCGGACGGCGATTGAGAAAATGACCGGCCGGCGCGTCGCGACTTTCGCGGCGGTGGGAACGCCCAGGTCCTTCCAGCTCGTCCTGCAGCGTTTCCAGCTCAAGACCGTCCGGAACTTTGAATTTCTGGACCACCATGAATATACAAAAGAAGAGCTTTTGAAGATCAAGGAGGTCGCGCAATCAGCCGGCGCCGAGGAGATCATCACGACGGAAAAGGATTTTTACCGTTCCCGCGAGTTGATCACGGAGACGCTGAACCCCATGGTGCTTGCCGCGCGGCTCCGGGTCGTCTCGGGAGAGGAGATCCTCACCGACCGGCTTTTCCGTTTACTCGGAGTGAAAAATTAATGGAAGATCTGCTCGACCGGACCGCTTACATCTTAGTTCGCGCGCTTATTTTTCTTTTCGAGCGCATTCCACTCGCCGCGGGTCTCCGGATCGGCGGCTTTTTGGGGCGGTGCGTGTTCTACGTTTCAAATAAGCGCCGCGTTGCTTATATCAATCTAAAAGCAGCGCTCGGGAGTCAGATGACCCCGGCCGAGCGCTGGAAGACCGTGCGCGATCATTTTGGGTTTATGGGACAATCGGTCGTGGAGGTGATGTCCTTTAAGCGGATGGAGCGTAAGCATCACGATCTTAATCTCAAGGTCCATGGCCTCGAGCGGTACGAAGCGCTCTTAGGTTCGGGACACGGCGGGGTCCTGATCACCGCTCATTTTGGGAACTGGGAACTTCTCCAGGTCTGGTCCGGTCTTCGGGGCACGCCGATCCATGTGCTGACACGCGAGCAGAAATATCCGAGGCTCAACGGATTGATCAACGAACTTCGTGAAAGCCACGGTTCGGTTTCCATCAGTCGCGGCGCAGGCATTCGCGGACTCATCCGCGCGCTCCGGGAGAAAAAAATGATCGGGGTCTTGGGCGACCAGTCCGCCGGCAAGACCGAGGGGATCATCCTGCCGTTCCTGGGCCGGAGGACCACGGTCCCGACAGGGGCTTTCCAGTTGGCTCACCGTACGGACGCGTTCATTATGCCGTTTTTTATCGTTAGGATCGGAGGCCTCAAGCACGAGGTCTATGCCGGGGAGGTCCTGAAAGATGATCCCTCCCTTGCGCCGCAGGCGCGCGTAGAGTCCCAGGCCCGGCAATATCTGGAGGTGCTCGAAGGTTTTATCCGGAAATTCCCGAACCAATGGCTTTGGGAGAACAAGCGGTGGAAGTATTGTTGGGACAGGAAGATCGTGATCCTCTCGGACGGCAAGGCCGGACATTTTAAACAATCTGGGGTTGTGGCCGAAATGCTTGCGGGTTTCAAAGAATTTCACGGGCGTCCGGGGCTTAAATTTGAAACGGAAGAGATCCGCGTGGAATACCGCTCGCCGCTCCATAGGGCAGCTCTTTTTTTTGCGGCGCCTTTGATGAAACCTTGGATCCAGGGGAGACTTCATTGGCTCGCAAGTTTTTTTACTCCGGAAACTCAAAAAGCGATCGAACAAGCGACGGCGGATTTCATTATCGCGGCGGGTTCCGGGCTTGCGCCGCTTCAGGGGCTTCTTGTCCAAGAGACCGGCGCGAAGTCGATCGTGATCATGAACCCGCCTTTCCCTTATTGCGTGATGGATTATGATCTTGCGGTCGTGCCGGCGCATGACGGCGGCAGGGTTCCTAAGCGAGTGTTCCGTTGCGTGATCATGCCGAGCGGTTACAAGGCTTTGGATCGCGGGGAAGATATGAAACAGCTGCGGTCGAAGCTGGGCAAAGGGATCCGGCCGGCCCTGGCGGTGTTTCTCGGAGGCGCGACAAGGGGTTACGATCTGACGGTCTCGGACACGGAAAAACTTTGCTCGGCCTTAAAGCGTGCCAGCTCGCGCGCGGGGGACTACATGATCACCACGTCGCGGCGGACTTCCGCGCATGTGGAACGGTTCCTGAAGAGCGCACTCGTTCAGCATCCGGCGTGCCGGTTGCTCGTGATCGCGAATGAAGACAACCCCCCTTATGCGGCAGGCGGTATGCTGGAGCTCGCGGATCTCCTGATCGTAACAGAAGATAGTCTCGCCATGATCTCGGAAGCCGTGGGAACGGGCAAGCGCGTGATCGTGCTTAGCCTCGGGCAGGGAGAGCTTCCCGAAAAACATTACCGTTTTCATCAGATCCTTGTCCAGCGAGGGCTCGTGATCTTAAGTGGTCTGGCGGACTTGGAAAAGAATATCACCGAACTTCTTAAGAAGCCGGTCATGCCGGTCCTTCAACGCGAAAAAGACGCGCTTATCGAACGGTTGGGGGCCTTGCTATGAAGGTGATGCAGCTTTTACCGGCGCTCGAGCTCGGCGGAACCGAACGCGGAGTGGTGGATCTCGCGAAGGCCATGAAAAAGGAAGGGCATGCGACCCTGGTCGTGTCCTCCGGAGGCGCCCTTGTGGCCGAACTTCAAAAGATCGGGATCCCGCATTACGGGCTGCCCGTGCATCAGAAATCTCTGGCGAGCTTATTCCTGGTCGAAGAGCTTGTGAAGATCATCCAGCGGGAGCGCGTGGACATCCTTCATGCCCGCAGTCGCGTTCCGGCCTGGCTCGGATGGCTCGCGGCCCGCAAGACCGGCATTCCGTTCATCACGACTTGCCACGGACATTATTCCGTTCATCCGATGAGCTTTGTCATGGGGTGGGGGAAGCGCGTGATCGTGGCGTCGCATGCGATCGGCCGGAGAATGATCGATGAATTCCACGTTCCGCCGGACAGGATCCGTCTGATCCCGCGCGGTGTGGACCTTTCACAATTCACATTCTCATTTGCAAAATTCGAAAAGCACAAAGGACCGATGAGGATCATCCATATCGGACGGTTCTCGCCGGCCAAAGGCCAGGTGGAATTCCTTAAGGCCGTTCATTTATTGCGCAGCCGGCTCCCTCATTTTGAAGTTTGGGTGGTCGGCTCCGAGGCCCGGGGCAGGCATCGTTACACGGACCTGATGAAAAAAACGGTGCAGCAGTTCGGGCTCGAGACCTGCGTCAAGATCCTTCCGCCGACGCGCGATGTCGCGGGACTTTTGGCCCAGTCCGATCTCCTGGTGCTTTCTTCGCTGATTCCGGAGCCCTTTGGACGGGTGGTCATTGAGGCCGGCGCCGTGGGGACCCCTGTGGCCGCGACCTGGCTGGGCGGTGTGCGGGATATTATTGATCACAACGAGACGGGTCTTCTGTTTCCTCCGCGAAATATCCCCGCGATGGCCGAGGCCATGCACGACCTTTTGATGGATCGGGACAAGGCCAAGGCATTCGCGGTGAAACTTCGAAAAAAAGTAGAAGAGCAATTCAATCTGGAGCAAATGGTCCGGAAAACGCTTGAGGTCTATCAAGAAGTCCGCAAGCGGCGGAGAATCCTCGTGATCAAGCTTGGGGCGATGGGGGATCTCATCCTAGTCGTGCCAAGCTTAAGGATGCTCAAGGAGCGCTTTCCGGATGCGGCGATCACGCTTCTTGTCGACCGAAAACTCGCGCCGATCGTCTCGGCATGTCCTTATCTGGATGATATGATCCTAGTGGACCGGAAAAAACTCTCGAACATTTTTTATCTTTTAAAGACCGCCCGGCGCATTCGCCGGGAAGGGTTTGATGTGTCCGTCGATCTTCACAACAACAAGTGGACGCATCTTCTGGCCTATTTGGGCGGTGCGGTCCAGCGTTTCGGTTTTCAGCGCGGGAGATGGGGATGGCTTCTGAACCGTCCCGACAGGACCTTTGAGGTCGGGGATTCTCCGCTTCGCCATCAATTCCGGGTGCTGTCCAAGGCGGGGGTCATCAAATTCGATGACACCTTGGAGCTTTGGATGAAACCAGAGAGCCTTGAGAAAGCGCGCCAGATGATCGGTACGCTTGAGCCCAAAGAGTCGACCCGGATCATCGGGTTCGTGATGGGATCCAGCCCCCATTGGCCGAGCAAACGTTGGCCTTCGGAACATTTTGTCGCTCTGGCAAAACGGTTCTTTGAAAAATATGACGCGCGGATCGTTCTTATCGGCTCTCCCGAAGAAACAGATCTCGGAACTCCTTTTTATTCTTTCGGATCCGGCAAGATACTCGATCTCATCGGAAAAACCGCGTTGGAGGAACTGCCGGCCTTTTTCAAGCAGCTTCATTTGGTGGTTACGGGAGATACGGCGCCGCTTCACATGGCGGCCGCCATGAATGTCCCGGTCGTGGCCTTGTTCGGCCCGACGGATGCCAAACGTCATGTTCCTCCGGGGAAAAAGATCGACGCGCTCTCGCATCATCTGCCATGCCAGCCCTGTTACCAGGGTGTCTGCAAAGCCAAAGAAACGAAGGCCTGTCTCACGCATATTTCCGTGGAAGAAGTATTCGAACATTGCCAGAGAGCGCTTTCGCCATGATTCTCTTTGATCGGAAAAATAAACAGGTAATCATGACGGTCCAAATCACCATTCATGAAAAACAAAGGAAGATTTGGACGCTATGAAGATCCTCGCCGTGATGAAAAATTGGCTCGGGGACCTGCTTTTCCAGATGCCTGCGCTTGATCTGATCAAGCAAAAATATCCCGGAGCCTCGATCGTTTGCATCGCGCCCGAGCGTTGCCGGGAGATCCTGGAGGCTCATCCCGCGGTTTCCGGGTTTCTGAGTTTTGATGAAAAAAGCACACATCGTTCCTGGCTCGCGCGGACACGATTTATTCTGGGGTTGAGGAGACGCGGACCTTGGGATCGAGGGTATCTCTTTCACCGTTCCCGTTTACGAGCGGTGTTTCTCATGCTCGCCGGAGTTAAAGAACGTATCGGTTATGGAAAAGGGAGGAAAGGATTTTTGTCGCTGGCGGTCGAGGAACCCGCACATTCAATGCACCAGCTGGATTATTTTTTCAATATGATGAAAGGAGCCGGGTTCGAGCTTCCCGTGGAAAAAGAATACCGGTTTTTTTATACAGAAGAGGACGAACAGGCGGCGCGTGAAGTCCTCGGGATGCATGGTATCGGAAAGGACACGAAATACATCTGCTTTCACCTGGGCGCAAATTGGGAGCCCAAGCGCTGGCCTGTCGCGCATTTTGCCGCGCTTGCGGAGAAGATCGAAGCGAAATGGCAGCTTCCGGTCATTGTGACCGGCTCTCAAAATGATGAGTCACTCTTTGAAGATCTCTTGTCCGGGGTCCGTCGCGCGAAGATCATTTCTTTGGTCGGGAAAACGGGGCTGCGTGTTTCCGCCGCGATCTACAAGCATGCGGCATGTCTTATCACCGGGGATTCCGGGCCCATGCACATAGCTTCCGGCGTCGGCGCCCCGGTCGTTGCCCTTTTTGGCCCTACGGACCCGAAACTCACCGGACCCCGTGGGAGAGGCGAAAGCATCGTGCTCCAATATATTCCGCCGGGCTATGCAGCACCTTTTTTCGGCAAAAATCTTCCGGCGGAAGGCTGGCTTTCGCACATCGCTCCGGAGGAGGTCTTGAATGCGGTCGAAAAAATTTTGAGGAAGGCATGAATATTCTCGTCGTGACCTTAAGCAATTTTGGAGATGTGATCCTCACGACGCCGGTGATCACGGCGCTTGCCCGGAAATACCCGGGGGCGCGGATCACGGCGGTGGTGGGTCCTCGCGCGAAAAGCGTCCTGCAGAGAAGTCCCGATATCCATAAGATCGTGATCTACGATAAGAAAGCTTCCCTTTGGGGAAAATTGAAATTCATTGCGGAACTCCGCAAGGTAAAGTATGACCGCGTTGTGGACCTGCGGAATACCGCCATTCCGTTCCTGGTCTCCTGCGGTAAGAAGACCCCGCTTTTTAGAAAATTCACCAAGGTCAACATGCGGGATCGCCATCTCGAGATGCTCGCGACTGTGGAGCCTGATATGTCCGAGCCCTCTCCGTTTCATTTTTTTGCCCAAGAGGATGAGGTATTTGCCATGCGCACTCTGGATGCGGCAGGGATCACGGAAAAGAAAGGGTGGATCCTGGTGGCGCCAGGAGCGGCTAGCGAGAGAAAGCGGTGGCCGGTCCAATACTTTAAGGAAGTGATCCGGACACTTCATGAGAAGACGGGCAAAAAGGTTCTTCTGGTGGGAACACTCAGTGAAAGGCCGGTGGCCGACGGCATTCTGAAGGAACTTCCCGGGATTGTCGGAGTCCTTTGCGGGGACCTTGTTTTGCCTGAGACGGCGGCGCTCATCGCGAACGCCTCGCTTGTGGTTGCCAACGACAGCGCGATCATGCATCTCGGATTTGAATTAGGCACGCCGACCGTCGGGATCTTCGGGCCGACAGACCACGAGAAATACGGACACGAGGGCCCGAAATTCCGCATTGCGCGAGAAGAGGCAAAAAACTGTTCCTGCGGGTCCGATCGACTGCCCCGCTCCGAACGGAGTTGTTTTCACGGACTTCAACCCGAAAAGGTGGTCGCGCTTTCGATGGAGCTCCTGAATGCCGCTTAATCTTCCCGAAGTTCCGCGCATTCTTATCACACGCACCGATCGCATCGGGGACCTCGTTCTCACCACGCCGCTCTTCAAGGCCCTGCGGGAAAAATTTCCGAAGGCCTGGATCGCGGCAGTTGTATTCCTCGAACATCGCGAGATCGTTCAAGGGAACCCTTTTTTAGATGAGGTGATCCTCTATGATAAAAAAGGGAGCGAGCGCGGTCTTTGGGGGCAGTTCCTTTTTAGCCAAAAACTCCGGAGCAAAAGATTTGATGTGGTGGTTCATGCCCATGGGACGAACAGGATGCACCTCGCCGCGTGGTTCGCGGGGATCCCCTTGCGCGTCGGTTACGCGCGCCGCGCGCCGTGGGCGCTTACGCAGGTTCATCCTTATAATAAAAAAGAGGGGAAAAAACAGGAGGCCGAATATCTTTTTGAGCTTCTGGAATTTTTGGGCGTGACTCCTCCCGAAGAGATCGAAACTTTTTTCCCCGTCACAAACCGGTCCGTCCGTTCTTTTGAGAGCTTGCGTATGTTCCATAAGATCCCGTGTGACCGGCCCTGGATCGTGCTCAATCCTTCCGCGAGCGATGTGACCAAAATGTGGCCCGCGGAGCGCTTCGCCGGACTTGTGACCCGGATCCAAAAGGATCGCCCCAGCGTTTTTCTTGCGATCGGGACTGCCCAAGATCGTCCTCTCATCGAAAGACTGATCAAAAACACCCCGGTCCCTGTTTTTGATCTGAGCGGAAGGCTTTCACTTGGGCATCTGGGTGCGCTTCTTCAAAGATCAGACCTCCTTGTCTCCAATGATTCCGGGCCCGTGCATATCGCGACGGCGGTCGGCACGCCGGTGGTTTCCATTTTCGGAAGATATGAGGCAGGTCTTGGGCCTGAGCGCTGGCGGCCGTTGGGGAAGCGCTCGCGCGTGGTCGCGAAGGATGTTTCCCGTATTCCGGAAGCCGAGCGGAAATTCACCTATATCGATGAGATTACCGTGGAGGATGTATACCGGGCGGCAAAAGAGTTGATGTCTCATCCTTCTGATCCCGCCAAGATCGAGAGGAGAATTGTATGAGAACGCTTCGCCGCGTACTCATCGTTCACCCGTATGGGATCGGGGACCTTCTCTTTGTGACGCCTGTCATGCGCGCGCTTCGTCTCATCCCGACGGTCGAGACCGTTGATCTCCTTTTGGGGTCTCGCACGCGGGAAGTTGTGGAAAATAATCCTCACATTAATGATATTTTTGTTGTGGATAAGGACCGCGTTCACCGTCAGACGTGGTTCGAAAATCTTCGCGACCATTGGGAGCTGGACCGGAAACTCCGGGCTAAGCATTATGATCTGATTCTGGATTATTCGCTGCGGCGCGAGCACGCTTTTTGGGGCCGGTTCTTTCTCGGGGTCCCTCGATGCGCGGGATTCGGCTATAAGAACCGCGCAATATTCCACAATATCCGTTTTCCGCTCCCTGAGGCGTTCTGGAAAAGGCATGCGGTGGATTTTTACTGCGATCTCGCGGAGGCGGCCGGAGTTCCCGTGAAGGACCGTTTTCTTGAATATTTTTTCCCGAACCACGGATCTTTGATCGAAGCGGAGGTTGCCGTAAAATTAAAACTTTTACCAGAGCGTTTTCTCGCGGTCGCTCCCGGAGGCGGGGATTCGTGGGGGAAGGAGGCTTCCTTCAAGCGCTGGCCCGTGAAATATTTCGCGGAACTGATCACAAAACTTCAAAGGGAACGAAGCATTCGTGGCGTTGCCATCTTGGGCAGTCGTTCCGAGCGGGCGCTGTGCGAAGAACTCCAGGAGATGATCCCACCCCCCTCGGTCGTGCTGGCGGGGGAGACAAGCCTTACGCAAACGGCTATGATTCTCAAAAAGTCCGCGCTTTTTGCCGGCAATGACGGAGGCCTGGTTCATTTGGCGCGGGCGCTTCATGTGCCGCTTCTGGCTTTCTACGGACCCGTACCGCCGGAAGTTTATGGACCCTATCCGCCGTCCCCGGATGCGATCGCTATCTTTAAACGGGGATTGGAATGCCGTCCGTGTTATTATAAATTTCGCTATCACAAGGGGTGTCCAACAATCGCGTGTCTTAGAGATTTAAAGCCGGAAGAGGCATTTGAACAAACGGAGGGTCGGGCTCCTTTATCCCTATGAAAAAAGCCGCATGCTTTCTTTTGATGTTGCCCTTTTTTATTCCGGCGAGTTCTGCCCGGGAGACGGAAAAGATCTTCCCTTATTCCGAAAAACCGGCCACGAAGATCTTTCTGGGGGAGAAGATCAAGTTTGAGATCAGCTATCTCGGGATCACCGTAGGAGAGGCAGAGTCCGAGGTCAAAGAGCTCGTTAAGGTGAACGGCCGTGATGCCTACCACATCGAGATCAACATTCGCTCGCGATCGGTGATCGATTGGATCTACAAGGTCCGGGACACCCATCATACCTATATCGATGCCGAACATTTCCACTCCCTCCGGTACGAGAAGAAGATCAAAGAGGGCCGCTATTGGACCGATGAGTCGATGGAGTACGACCAGGACGAACACATCGGCCGATTTCATTCTCTCAAGGACAATAGCCGGAAAGAAATGTTTATCCCCAAACATGTTCAAGACCAGATCTCGTGCTGCTACTGGCTCCGGCTTCAAGAGATAAGACCTGATACCAAAGTTCTGATCCCGGTGAATGCGGATGAAAAGAACTGGGACCTTGAAGTCATTACGCATGGCATCAAAGAAATGAAGATCGATCCTGTGGGCGTTTTTCAGGCGGTCGAGGTCGAGCCGATCATTCTGTTCGAAGGTTTTTTTGTCCGGCGCGGAAAAGTCCACGGCTGGATGAGTATGGATGAGCGCCGCATTCCTCTTGTGATGAAGGTTAAAATCCCCGTTCTTGGCGAGGTCGTCGCTACGCTTGCCGGCTATGAACCCGGCGCCGGTCCCTAGAAGGATCAGGTCTTTTGTTCGCGCAATTCTCTTTCCTGAATTAACCCGTTCTTTCTTTCTGTTTCCCGTGTTAGAATCCAGCCCGTCCCAGGTACTGATCCCGCAGAAAATCACACGGCAATGTCGCCGCACAAGGGGAGGGGTTTGGTCCATGAAAAAGACCGGTTTTGATAATGAAAAATATCTGAAGGAACAATCCGAGGCCATTCTCAAACGGGTCAAGAAATACAGCAATAAACTTTATATCGAGTTCGGCGGGAAATTACTTTTTGATCATCATGCCGCGCGGGTCCTCCCCGGGTACGATCCGAACGTCAAGATGCGGTTGCTTCAAAAGCTCAAGGACAAGATCGATATCATTCTTTGCATCCACGCGGGGGACATCGAGCGGCGGAAATTGCGGGCGGATTTCGGCATTACCTACGATGCCGATGCCTTCAAAATGATCGACGATCTGAAGAACTGGGGGCTTACGATCACAGCGGTGGTGATCACACGGTTCAATGAACAGCCGGCCGCCACGATCTTCAAGAACAAACTGGAGAGACGCGGTATCCGTGTCTATACGCACCGGTTCACCAAAGGATATCCCACGGATGTGGAGATGATCGTCAGTCCTGCGGGTTACGGGGCGAACGAATACATTGAAACCAAGAATCCGATCGCGATCGTGACCGGGCCGGGGCCGGGGAGCGGAAAACTCGCGACCTGTCTTTCCCAGCTTTATCACGATCACACGCGGGGCCTCGAAAGTGGCTACTCAAAGTTCGAGACCTTTCCGATCTGGAACCTTCCGCTCAAGCATCCCGTGAACGTGGCGTATGAAGCCGCGACCGCGGACCTGGGCGATGTCAACATGATCGATTCGTTCCATCTGGAGGCCCATAAAAAGACCACGGTCAATTACAACCGCGATCTCGAGATATTCCCGGTCCTTCAACGTATCCTGAAAAAGATCATGGGGAAACGTTCGATCTACAAGTCGCCCACGGATATGGGGGTCAACTGCGCCGGTTTCGGGATCGTGGATGATGAAGTGGTCCGGAAGGCCGCCGTGCAGGAAGTCATCTCGCGCTATTTTCGCTATTCCTGCGAATATGTTATGGGATTTGTGGAAAAAGAAGCGGCGCAAAGGACGGAACTTTTGATGAAGGAGCTGGATGCGAAGATCGAGGACCGGCGCGTGGTACTCCCCGCGCGGGAAATGGCGCAGGAATCGCAGCGCCTCGGAGAGGGCAACAAGGGGATCTATTGCGGGGCGGCGATCGAACTTCACGATGGGTCCATTGTGACCGGGAAGAATACCCCTCTCATGCATGCGGCTTCGAGTCTCGTGTTGAACGCCGTCAAGAAACTCGCCGGTATTCCCGACAACATTCATCTTCTGTCGCTGGGCGTGATCGAATCCATCGGACGTCTTAAACAGGATATTATGGGCTCTCATGCGGTAAGCTTGAACCTGGACGAGATCTTGGTGGCCTTGAGCATCAGCGCCGCGACCAATCCTTCCGCCGAGGCCGCCATGGCAAAACTCAAAGAGTTGAGCGGGTGCGAAGCCCATATGACCCACATTCCGACCTCCGGGGATGACAAAGGGCTGAAGCGTCTCGGGATCAATGTTACGAGTGATACGGATTTTTCTACCGTAAGTCTTTTCGATGCGTAGGATTCTTACGAAAAAGCTATCCTTGAAAACAAGCGTTCTTGTGGAGAAGGAAATTGCGGAGAATGGCTGTTTTTTCGGTCAGCATAAAGTTTGCTGCTATGGAGCCGTTCCAAGTAAAGGAGAAATGATCCATGCCAACTTACGAGTATGAATGCGGAGCGTGCGGGCACCGGTTCGAGCAATACCAATCCATGAGCGACAAGCCCATCAAAAAATGTCCGAAATGCGGAAAAGCCAAGGCCCGGCGCATGATCTCCGGAGGAGCGGGGGTGCTTTTTAAGGGAAGCGGATTTTATCAGACCGATTACCGCTCCAAAGGTTATAAGGAGTCGGCCAAGAAGGATGTTCCCAAAAAGGATGCTCCCTCACCCTGCTCTGGCGATTGCTCGGCCTGTGATGTGAAGAAGAAATAAGAATTTTTGACGCAAAACATTTCTAACCCACCATATTTAAAAGACTTACATGGTTTTCCTTTCATTGACACGGCCTCTCTCTGATGCTAGAATACCCCACAATTTCGTATTATTAAAGGACAGGCGAGTTGCCGGAGAGAGACAAGCCTGTCCTCTTTATTTAGTATGAGAGGAACACGTGAAGACCGCATCCTTGCCGCTTAGCAGCTTAGAAAAAAGACGCTTTCTCGAAATCCTCGAAAGGTTCCAGGAGGTCCGGATCCTTGTGATCGGGGATTTCATCCTGGATCAATTTGTCTGGGGGAGCGTGAAACGCATTTCCCCTGAGGCGCCGGTCCCGGTGGTCAAGGTCGAGAGGGAATCGTTTATGCCGGGGGGATCGCTTAACGTAGCGAATAATATCCGTTCCCTGCAAGGCCAGGTTTGCCCTTGCGGAGTGGTGGGTCGTGATCTGTATGGGCGCATGTTGCTCAAGGCGATGCGCAAGCAGGGGATCGAGACGGGGGGGATCGTTTATGATCTGGCGCGTCCGACATCCCTTAAAACACGCGTGATCGCACATTCCCAGCAAGTAGTCCGCTTTGACCGTGAAACAACGGACGACGTTTCCAGGGCCCATCTTTTGAAGATCTTGAAATTTGTCCGCGAGAACATCAGTCGGATGGATGTGGTGATCCTTGAGGATTACGGAAAAGGCGTGATGCAGCCCTTTCTTTTAAAAGAGGTCGTCCGTCTTGCCAAGAAGTTCAAAAAACCCGTGCTTGTAGATCCCAAAGAAAAACATTTTGTTTATTACCAGGGTGTCACTTGCATTACCCCGAATCGCAGCGAAGCCTACACGGGCTACGAGCGCACGCATGGTTCCTGCTACAAAACGCCGGAGCTTGAAGAGGTGGGCTGGGGACTGATGAAAAAATTGAAGATTGATTCCGTGTTGATCACACTCGGCGAGGACGGCATGGCTCTTTTTGAAAAAAATAAAAGACTGACCAGGGTTCCGACTGCCGCGCGCGAAGTCTATGATGTCTCCGGTGCCGGAGATACGGTGATCGCGACGCTTGCGATCGCCTTGGCGGCGGGGGCGAAAATGCAAGAAGCCGCGAAGATATCGAATCTTGCCGCGGGTATTGTGGTTGGAAAACTGGGTACTGCGACGGTCGCTCCCGAAGAGCTTGAAGAAGCGATCCGGACGGCATGAGTACCGGTCCCATGAAAGCCCTCGGTGTTATTCCCGCGCGTTTGGGCTCCACACGCTTACCTGAGAAGATCCTGCGCTTGATAGGCGGTAAGCCCATGGTCCAACATGTCTGGGAACGCGCGAGGCGGGCAAAAAATCTCGAAGATGTGGTCGTAGCCACGGACGACGCGCGCATCCAGCGATGTGTCGAGGGGTTCGGAGGCAAGGCTGTTATGACGCGCCGGGATCATCCGAACGGGACATCAAGGATCGCGGAGGTCATGGGTCGTTTCCGGCAAGGTCTTGTGATCAATATCCAGGGGGATCAGCCGCTTGTAGATCCGGAGGCGCTTGACGAGATGGTAAATCTTTTTAAAAAAGAGAAGGACGTGGAGGTGCTGACCCTGGCCGTGCGCATGACGGACAAGGCGAGTTTCGAAAATCCCAATGTTGTTAAAGTTGTTTGTGACACAGAAAGTAACGCGCTTTATTTTTCGCGATCGGGGATCCCTTTTTTTCAAGGAAAACAAAATTGTGCGTTCAGTTTTTTGAAACATCTGGGGGTGTACGGGTATCGGCGCGATTTTCTCTTGAAATTTGTTGATTGGAAGCCAGGAATCTTAGAAGATAACGAGAAATTAGAACAACTCAGGGTCCTTGAAAGGGGCCGTTCCATTCGCGTGATCGAAACGGCATATGATTTCATCAGCGTGGACACGGAAGAAGACCTGCGTGAAGTTGAAAAGCGTTTGCAGGCCCAATTCTCCATCAACAGAGATAAGGGTTAATTGGACCAGTCCTGGCAATCTTTGATAAAAGTAAAACAGATGGCAGGACAGGCGAACCCTATAAGGAATTAGAGATGCCAAAACATATTTTTGTGACAGGAGGCGTTGTTTCATCCCTTGGAAAGGGGATCGCATGCGCGTCGATCGCGAAGATCCTCGAAGCGAAGGGCCTTAAGGTCGCGATCCAGAAGCTCGACCCTTATCTGAACGTGGACCCCGGTACCATGAACCCTTTTCAGCACGGCGAGGTCTATGTGACCGACGACGGAGCGGAAACAGATCTGGATCTCGGTCATTACGAGCGTTTCACGCATAGCACTTTGGGTCGCGAGAACAATGTGACGAGCGGACAGATTTATCACAGCGTGATCGCGAAAGAACGACGAGGGGATTATCTCGGGGGTACGGTGCAAGTAGTGCCGCATATCACCAATGAGATCAAGGAACGCATCCGGGATGTTTCGCGAAATAAACGTTATGATGTTGTGATCTCAGAGATCGGCGGCACGGCCGGCGATATCGAGTCTTTGCCGTTCCTGGAGGCTGCCCGGCAATTTCGCCATGAGGTCGGACGCGAGAACTCTCTTTTCATCCACTTGACGCTTGTTCCCTACATCAAAGCCGCAGGCGAGCTCAAGACCAAACCCACGCAGCATAGCGTCGGAACTCTGCGTGAGATCGGTATCCAGCCGGACATCCTGATCTGCCGCACGGAAAAAAAGATCGACCAGGCGATGAAGGACAAGATCGCGCTTTTCTGTAATGTGGAATCCGAAGCCGTGATCGAAGCGCGCGACGTGGCCTCGATCTACGAGTGCCCGCTTGCGTTCAAAAAGGAAGGGATCGACAAGGTCATTTGCCAGAAGCTCAGGATCGAGTACAAGGCGGGCAGTCTTCACGAATGGAAAAAGAGCGTGGTCGACACGGCGCTTCACCCAAAATGTCTGGTCAAGATCGCCGTCGTCGGTAAATATATCGAATTGCAGGATGCCTACAAGTCGATTTATGAGTCCTTGAAACACGGCGGGATCGCCAACGATGCGGGCATGGTGATCAAGAGGATCAATTCTGAAAAGCTTGAGACGGGGCGTTCGCTCGCACAACTCAAGGGCGTTTCCGGGATCCTGGTGCCGGGTGGTTTTGGAAACCGCGGGATCGAAGGAAAGCTCAAAGCGATTCAATTCGCCCGCGAACAAAAGATCCCTTTTTTCGGGATCTGCCTCGGGATGCAGTGTGCGGCGATCGAATTTGCGCGTAATGTCCTGGACATGAAAGGCGCTCATTCCACGGAGTTCAACAAAAAGACGCTGTTCCCTGTGATCAGCCTCCTTGAAGAGCAGCAGAAAATAAAGGACATGGGAGGCACCATGCGTCTTGGGGCGTATCCGTGCCAGATCAAAAAAGACACGCTGGCGCACAAGGCCTACAAAGCGGACGAGATCTCGGAACGTCATCGCCACCGTTATGAGTTCAACAATGAATACCGTGAAAAATTCCAAAAAGCAGGCATGAAACTTTCGGGAGTTTCTCCGAACGGGAAACTCGTCGAGATGATCGAGCTGGAAGGTCATCCTTGGTTCCTCGCGGTCCAGTTCCATCCGGAATTCAAATCCAAGCCGGACAGGGCACATCCGCTTTTCCGCGAATTTATCCGTCATGCGCTCGATTTTCAAGAAAAGCACGGTCTGAGGATCCCCATCCCGGCGGAGCCGGAGAGTGCTAAGCCGGGGACCCCCGCGCAGGAGAATAGTGAAGTCCATGCATAAGGTCGCTTTAGGCCCCATCGTTTTCGGAGATCCGCGTAAACTCATTCTAATCGGCGGTCCCTGCGTCATCGAAGATGAAAAAAGCACGCTACGGCTTGCGGAAAAGATCTTGAAGATCGCGCAAACGTTTAAAACCCCGTATGTTTTCAAAGCAAGCTTTGATAAGGCCAACCGCTCCTCGATCCATTCCTTCCGCGGTCCGGGGCTTGAAAAGGGGCTGAAGATCCTCGCCCGCGTCAAAAAAGAATTTAAGCTCCCCGTTCTTACGGATTTCCATACGCCGGAGCAGGCTGGGCCGGTGGCCGAAGTCGCGGACATTCTCCAGATTCCGGCATTTCTTTGCCGTCAAAGCGATCTTTTGTTCGCGGCTGCGGCAACAGGAAGAATTGTGAATGTAAAAAAAGGACAGTTCCTTTCCCCCTGGGAGACGAAGAATGTGATCCACAAACTTGAAGAAGCGGGATGTAAGAAGATCCTTCTCACGGAACGAGGCACGAGTTTCGGATATAACAACCTCGTGAACGATTTCCGCGCGATACCCATCATGCGCGGATTCGGGTATCCCGTGGTCTATGATGCCACCCATTCAGTGCAGATCCCGGGCGGGAAAGGCACGGCTTCAGGCGGCATGGCGGAGTTCATTCCCACGCTCGCGGGCTGTGCGGTCGTGGCCGGGGCGGATGCTATTTTTATGGAGATCCATGAAGCTCCGGGAAAAGCGCTTTCGGACGGGCCGAATGCTCTCGCGATCTCTCAGTTAAGACCCTTGCTCCAAAAACTGATCGCTCTCAAAGAATGCGTCGTCGGGGAAGGCTAAAACCATGAAAACATCGAATGTGATACGGCTTGCCAAGGAAGTCCTCAGGATCGAAGCCCGCGCCATTTCGCGGCTTCGCTCCGGGATCGGCAAGGATTTTGAAACGGTGGTCGAATGGATGGCAAATTGCAAGGGGCGCGTGATACTGACCGGGATGGGGAAACCCGGTTTTATCGCCCGTAAGATCGCCGCGACCATGGCCTCCACGGGAACGCCCGCTTTTTTTCTTCACCCTGCCGAAGCGGTCCATGGCGATTTCGGAATGGTGACCTCCAAAGACCTTGTGATCGCGATCTCTCAAAGCGGGGAAAGCGAAGAGATCGTGAGGCTTCTTCCTTTGATGAAAAAAAAGGGCGTGAAACTTGTCGCGTTGACGAGCGTTCCGGGGTCCACTCTCGGAAAAAATGCGGATCTCGTGCTTGATCTCGGCGTGCGGCGCGAGGCGTGCCCTTTGAATTTGGCGCCTTCCGCTTCGACGACCGCTTCGCTTGCGATGGGGGACGCGCTGGCGCTTTCACTTCTTAAGAAAAAAGATTTCTGCTCCGAAGATTTCGCGGAGCTCCATCCGGCAGGAAGTCTCGGAAGACGGTTGCTGAAAGTCGGGGAGATCATGCGCACCGGGAAGGCCAATCCGCTCGTGGGGGCGAAGACCACGGTGCGTCAAGCGCTTCTTAAGATCACGGCCTCAAGGGCCGGAAGCTGCACGATCGTTGATAAGCATGGAAAATTGATGGGCGTCTTTACAGACGGAGATCTCCGGCGTCACCTCAGATCCCAGGGAGAAAAGATTTTGAACCGTCCCGTGGTCCAGTGCGCCACTCTTAAACCTCGTTATATTCAGAAGGAAAAACTTGCGGAAGAAGCGTTTCATATCATGGAGTCCCTTCGCATCGATGAATTACCTGTGGTGGACAAGTCCCGGCGCGTCGTAGGCCTCTTGGATGTTCAGGACCTTATGAGGGCAGGACGGGTTTGATCCACCTATCCCAACTTTAGATTTTTTCACATAAAGGGTAGTTGGGATTGCTCCAATTTCAACTTCGTTAAAATTGATAGGTATTGGGACTATGGCCAAGCGCAAGTTCTATCGCTACCCGCTTTACCTTTTAACAAGGCTCGGAGCGGGGCTTTTACTGGTCCTGCCGCGAAGCTGGGCGTTGGTGCTTGCGAACGGGGTCGGGCATTTAGGATACCGGCTCGTTTCGCGCCAAAGAACAAAGATCCTTGAAAATCTGAAGTTTGCTTTCGGCAACTCGAAGAGTCCTGAAGCATTAAAGGCGATCGGTCAGCGGGTGATGGGGCATATGCTTCAGACGGCCGTGGATTTCCTGCGTTTTGCCACACTCTCACGTGACCAGGCGGCCTCGTTCGTGGAGGTGGGTGATGCCTATTCTTTTTGCAAAGATATTTTGCAAGAAGGGAGAGGGCTCATTATAATGACGCCACACATGGGCAACTGGGAACTTTTGGCGGGGATCTTTGGCCTGCAGGGTTTCCGGGGTGCCGTGGTCGGTCGGCGCATCTATTACGAGCCGTATAATCAGTGGATCGTGGGCCTGCGGCATTCTGTGGGGGTCCGGACGATCTACCAGGATGAAGCTGCCCGGCAGATCCATAAGCATTTAAAGGCGGGTGAGATCGTCGGCCTTTTGCCCGATCAAGATATGGACCGGGTGCGTGGTATTTTTGTCGATTTTTTTGGAAGGCCGGCTTATACATCCGTGGCGCCGGTGAAGTTCGCCATGGCCGTGGGAGCGCCGATCTTGCCGGCAAGCATGGTCCGAATGCCCGGGGATCGCTACAAGCTCTTTTTGGGTAACTTGATACGGCCGAAGATCGAAGGCAATGACCGGGCGGCCTCGATCCGGAAATACACGGAAGCCTGGATGAGAGATTTTGAAGAAGTGATCCGCCGTTACCCGGAGCAATGGGGATGGATGCACGACCGCTGGAAAACAAAGCCCGACGAGGTAGCCACAGCGGAACTTAAGGAGACAGTGAAAAGCTCATGATCAAGCGCCTTATTTTTATCTTTGCCGTGCTTGTGGTTTTTTATATATTTTTCGTACAGATGCAGGTGGTGATCACCCGCAAGCAAAGGGCCGAACAAGGGGCCGTGCAACCCTCCGAACAAAAGCCGCAGAAAGTCCTCTCTTTTTCATTCACCAAGTATACGACCGAAGGGCAGCGCGAGATCGAGATCGAGGGTGATTCCGCAGATATCCTTTCGAATACGGTACAGCTGATGAATGTGATGGCCAAAGCGTATGCCGAAGAAGTCCCTGTGACGGTTACGGCCGATCGCGGCAATTACGACAAGAAAAAGAACAAGGTCCATCTCGAAAAAAATGTGGTGGCTACGACCGATGACGGGACGCGGCTTGTGACCGAGTCTTTGGATATGAGCCCTTCGGAGCACGTTGTGGAGACCGATCTGCCGACCCAGGTTAAAAAGGACAACATTAATGTGGAAGGTACCGGCGCCCGGGCAGAGACGAACCTGAAAAAAGTGAAATTTCAAAAGAACGTAACGGTGGTGGTGCAGAACACCGAGGATAAAGAAACCGGGCCGACGACCATCACTTGCGACGGGCCTCTGGTGGTCGACTACGAAAAGAATATCGCGCATTTCAGGGACAACGTCGTGGCGCAGGATTCCCGAGGGAAGCTTACGGCCGATACGATGGACGTTTATTACAACCGCGTGAGCCGGCGCGTTTCAAAGATCGTGTCCGCGGGCGACGTGGTGATCGAAAACCCCGACGGGAACAAAACCTACTCGGACAGTGTGATCTATCTGGCAGACGAAGGGCGTATCATTTTGGGCGGGGATACAGAGGCTCTTTATTTTGGCGGGGATGCTCCTGAAGGTTTTGGGAAGGGAGTTGTCCGATCATGAATTTACTTGAGACGAAACGGCTGACAAAGAGTTATAAAGGTCGTACGGTCGTGAACAGTGTGAATATCCAAATCTCACGCGGTGAGATTGTGGGGCTTTTGGGTCCCAATGGAGCTGGAAAAACCACGTCATTCTACATGGTAGTCGGGGTTATCCGTCCGGATTCCGGACAGATCTTTTTCCGGGGCGAGGAGATCACAAATCTTCCGATGTTTGAGCGGGCGCGGCTCGGGATCGGCTATCTTTCCCAAGAACCCTCCATTTTCCGCAAATTGACCGTAGAAGAAAATATCATGGCGATCCTGGAAACTTTGGAGATCTCCCAGGAAGAACGTGATCGTCGCCTCAAACGGCTCTTGAGCGATCTCGATATCGCCTATCTCGCGAAGAACAAGGCCTACACGCTCTCCGGAGGCGAACGGCGACGACTTGAGATCACGCGCGCACTCGTAACCAATCCTTCCCTGATTCTTTTGGATGAACCTTTCAGTGGCGTGGATCCCATTGCGGTCTTTGAGGTGCAGAAGATCCTTCAGCGGCTCAAGGCCCAGGGCCTTAGCATTTTGCTCACGGATCATAGCGTCCGTGAAACGCTTTCCATCACCGACCGTTCATATCTTCTTTTCGAGGGCAAGGTCGAGGTTTCCGGGACTTCGGAGTTCCTTGCCTCTGATTCTAAGGCTCGAGAGATCTATCTTGGAGAGAGGTTCACCTTAGCTTGATCCAGCATCCGCATTTTGCATCAATTCATCAAAGACCCTCAAGGAGGAAATGACGGTGGATATTCGTTTTTCGGGACAGAATCTTAAGATCACCGCAGGGATGAAGGCGCATTTGGAGGAAAGACTCCCCAAATTCGAAAAGTATGCTCCGAGGATCGTAGAGGCCCATGTGTTCCTTAAAAAAGAGAAATATATCTTTAAGGCGGAGATCACGCTTGCGGCCAAGGACTTCCATGCTTTCGGTTTGGGCGAAGCTAAAGATAATATCTTTGCAGCGATCGACGAGGCCTATGAGCGCGTTGAGAAGCAGTTAAAAAAATTCCGGTCAAGATCCAAGGGGCATCATGCGAAAAACGCCAAAGCTTCGGCGAAGATCGCCCGTGCGCTCGGGATGATCGAAACGGAAAGCGCTCTTCCCGAAGATCATCCAAAGATCGTTCGTTCCTCGGCGTTTGCGCTCAAGCCGATGTCTGTCGAAGAGGCCAGTCTTCAGCTCGAAATCTCCCCCGAGACCTTTCTTGTTTTTTTAAACCAAAATACCAACAGTGTCAATGTGATCCATAAGCGCAAGGACGGGAATCACGGGCTGATCGAGCCGGGATTTTAGTCCCAATACTGATCAATTTCAGCAAAGATGAAATTGGGGCAATCCTGATGGTCATTGATTTTAAAAATGAAAGTCAGGATAGTTCCACAACCTTTTCAATCAGGAGGAATCTATCCATGAAGATCACCGATTTTCTTAACGTCAAAGGCATCAAGGTCGATCTGGAAGCGACCGACAAGGAAGGCATTCTGAAAGAAATGGTCGACCTTTTGGCCGAGGTCAAAGACGTGGGGGATAAAAAAAATATCCTTCGGGCTTTGATCGAGCGCGAGAACCTAGGTTCTACGGGGATCGGGCAGGGGATCGCGATTCCTCACGGAAAGACCGACAAAGTGGACGGGCTTGTGGCCGTGCTCGGTGTGAGCCGAAAAGGTGTGAATTTTGAAGCATTGGACGGCGAACCGGTCTATATCCTGTTCTTGCTTGTCGCGCCCAAGGACACCGCCGGGCCGCATCTCAAAGCGTTGGCGCAGATATCAAGGCTCCTCCGGGACACTTATTTTTGCGAACTTATCCGGAAGTGTAAAACTGCGAAGGATATTTTCGATTTGATCGCCAAAGAAGAGAACCGCAAGGTCTGATTCGGATCGTCCTTGCGACCGCCTCTATGAAATTCTTTAAGTGGTTTTATCCCGGCATCGGAATCAAGCGGTGGATCTTCCTCTGCGCGTTGGGCCTTGGATTTATCGTGTTGGTGGCTCTTTTGACCGTGCAGACCATGGCCAAGACCAGCGTGTTGTTGGCTTCGTTCGCAACGGCGTTCCTGATCCTCGGGATTTTTCTTATCTATACCTCGATCAAAAACATGGTCCGGATCTTTGTGCGTGCGCTGATGCCTTTGAATGGCCACGATTCGCTCGTAGACATTGTTTATCAGAAACGCCGGGTGGAGTCTCTTTTGCATGGGCCGCGAGTTGTGGCAATCGGCGGCGGGACCGGCCTCAGCACCATGCTTTCAGGCGTCAAAGCATTTACGAGTAATATCGCCGCGATCGTGACCGTGACGGACACGGGCGGAAGTTCCGGCCGTTTGCGCGATGAAATGGACATGCTGCCGCCGGGCGATATTCGTAATTGTCTTGTGGCGCTCGCCGATGCTGGGCCGCTCATCCGAGATCTGTTTCAGTACCGTTTTGAGCTTGGGGAGGGACTGAAGGGGCACAGCTTCGGGAATCTTTTTATTACCGCGCTTTCGAAAGTTACGGGCGATTTTGAAAAAGCAATCGCAGAATCCAGCAAGGTCCTGGCCATTCGGGGGCGGGTGCTCCCGTCGACGCTTGAAAAAGTGACGCTTGTGGGCGAATTCATGGACGGGACCTCGGTGGAAGGTGAGACGAACATCACGGACTTGAAAAGACCCCTTCGCAGTATCCGGCTTCGGCCGGACGACTGCAGGGCGTGTCAGGAAGCCCTGGACGCGATCGAGATCGCGGATCTCATTCTTATGGGTCCGGGAAGTCTGTATACCAGTATTTTGCCGAATCTTCTGATCAAAGACATTCGCGATGCAGTGCTCCGTTCCGATGCGTACAAAGTTTATATCATGAACGCGATGACGCAGCCCGGTGAGACTACAGGGATGAGTGCGTGGGACCATCTGAACGTGATTTTGGATCATACGGACCCAAGGATTGTAGATGCTTGTTTTGTGAACACGGCGACCATTCCTGCGGCGATGCTCCAACGTTATGCCAAACAGGGTGCGATGCCGGTGAAACTGGACGTCGAGAAGATCCGGGAAAAAGGTTATCAGATCATCCAGGGCGATGTGCTCCAAGCGGGCGAGCAGGTCCGCCATGATTCGGAGCTTTTGATGAAGCTTATTTTAGAACATTACAGGGAATATGCCGAGCGAGCGGAAGAATAATGCGGCAATGACGTCCAAGTCTTAATTTCTTTTTATAAAGGGCGACTTGGGCTGCCATGATTGCTGTTTTGTTTTTAAATGAAGAAAAATCATGACGAAAAGACAGAAGAAGATCAAACAAAATTTGCTCGAACGGGTCTTTGTGATCGGCAACAAACTGGGCCTTCACGCCCGGCCCGCCGCCGTTTTTGTCCAGACGGCAAACCGGTTTGAGGCATCGGTTGAGGTCCAAAAAGAAGATATTAAGACCGACGGCAAATCGATCATGGGCATCATGACGCTTGCGGCCGAAATGGGCTCTTCGATCACGGTGCGCGTGACCGGTAAGGACGCCGCGGAGGCCATGGAAGCATTGGGCAAACTCATCGGATCTAATTTCGGAGAATAAACCCATGAAAGAGCACAAAGGGATCGGGGTATCGCCCGGCATCGCGATCGGGAAGGTATTCATCCTGCACAGCGGGGGATCTTTTAATCTTCCCAAACGCTCCGTGGGGCCCGATCAGATCTCCAACGAGATCGCCCGGTTCGAAGAGGCTCTCACGCGCACCCGTACCGAGATCCTCGGAATTCGTCGGAGACTTTCGGGTCAGATCGGCCGGGAGAGTTCGGATATCTTCACAGCGCATCTTCTCATTCTCGAAGACCGGACCCTGATCGAAGATGTGATCGAAGTCATCAAAAGCGAGAAGGTCGGGGCGGAGTACGCCTTCGCGGCCGTGATTCAGCGCTACTTTCAGGCTTTTTCCCAGATCAATGATGAATATCTCAAGGAGCGCATTTCGGATATTCGCGATGTAGGCAAGCGCCTTCTTGCGAATCTTTGCGGCGAAGAAAAAAAACGTCTGGAGGAATTCCAAGGGAAAGTGATCATCGCATCCCACGATCTTTCACCGTCGGATACGGCATCACTCGATCGAAAAAAAGTCATGGCATTCGTGACCGAGATCGGCGGGGCGACGTCGCATACGGCGATCCTCGGACGTTCGCTTGAGATCCCGGCTGTTGTGGGACTCGAAGAGATCGTCAATGAACTTCAGGACGACGACACGATCATCGTGGATGGCACGCATGGGGTCGTGGTCATCAATCCCGATCAAGCGACCATCGACCGGTTCAACTCCCAGGGGGACCGTTTTATCCAGCTTACCGGTGAGTTGGATAAATTACGTGATCTTCCGGCCGAAACGCTGGATGGAAAACGCATCGCACTGGCGGCCAATATCGAATTTTATCACGAAGCGGCGTCCGTCATTTCTCACGGCGGCGAGGGGGTCGGACTTTTTCGCACGGAATATTTTTACATGAACCGGGCAACGCTTCCGACCGAGCAGGAACAATACGAGGCCTATCGCAATATCGCACAAGCCATACATCCGCATTCGGTGGTCATCCGCACGCTCGATCTGGGAGGCGATAAATTTGCTTCCACGCTTGAGATCCCACACGAGATGAACCCTTATCTTGGTTGGCGCGCCATTCGCTTCTGTCTGACGCGCACGGACATTTTTAAGACCCAACTGCGGGCGATCCTGCGGGCGAGTGCCCACGGGGATCTGAAGATCATGTACCCGATGGTCACGGGTGTTTACGATATTCGTGCCGCGCGCGAAATAGTCAACGAGGCAAAGGCCGAACTTGAGAACGAAGGTATTCCCTTTAACAAGAATATCCCTGTCGGGGCCATGATCGAGATCCCTTCGGCGGCGTTAGCCAGCGATGTCTTGGCCAAAGAAGTAGATTTCTTTTCCCTTGGGACAAACGATCTGATCCAGTATGTGCTTGCGATCGACCGCATGAATGAAAAAATAGCGCATCTTTATGAGCCGACCCATCCGGCGATTATTCGTTTAATCGATCTGACGATCCGGAACGGCCATGGCCACAACATTTGGGTGGGAAGCTGCGGGGAAATGTCCTCGGATCCGGCGATCGCCATTCTCTTGGTGGGGCTCGGGATCGACGAGATCAGCGCCAGTCCTGTCATGCTGCCCAAGATCAAGAAAGCGATCCGTTCGATCCGCTATTCCGACGCCAAGGAGATCGCCCAAAAGGCTCTTGCGTTCCACACCGGCAAAGAGTCCTATGCTTTCCTGAAAGAGAAGCTCAAAGACGTTTGCGCGGAGCTTGCGGACGAATAATACCGCATCACATTTAAATTTAGGGGTATGCGGTATAGCACTGTTAACCCCTAAAATCAAATGGAGAACAGTGCTAATGGAAGTTTATCTGAAAGATCTGGCCAATCAGGTGGTGAAGGCCCGTGTGATCGCCAGAGGTATCCGCCTTCCGTCCTCATTCATTAAAAGGCCGGAGAAAGTTCTTTATTGCGGGATGGGCGGTTCGGCCATCAGCGGGGACATTCTCGGGACCATTGCCCAGAGTCGTTCGCGCATCCATTGGACGGTGAACCGGACCTCGCGGCTTCCCGAATGGGTCGATTCGAAAACGATCGTGATCCTTTCAAGCTACTCCGGAAATACGGATGAAGTCGAATCGATCTTTGAACAAGCGGTGGAACGCAAATCGCATTTTCTTGTCGTGGCGTCCGGGGGACGGCTTGCGGAGGAAGCGCTCAAAAGGAAGATCCCGTTTTTTCGATTGCCCCAGGGGTACCCGCCGCGTTTTGCGATCGGATACACGGTTTTTTCCCTCCTTTTTCTTTTTATGCGTTATCGGTGGTTCTCAGTCTCCGAAAAGGAGATCGGGGAAATGCTTCATAAGATCCGTCATTTTCCGGAAACAGAAGCGCGTAAACTCGCGAAGCGGCTTTTCGATAAGAATATCGCGATCTACGGCGGCGGTTTGATGCAATCCGTGGCGCTTCGGTGGCGTACCCAGTTCGCGGAGAACGCGAAGACGCTCGTCTCTTGCGAAGCGTTGCCCGAGATGTTCCATCATGAGATCGAAGGGTGGCTCTTTCCGAAGTTCAAGGTCAGGCGCTCTGTGGCCATCTTTTTAACGGACCGGAATGAACCCGAGTGGCTTCGCAAGAAAAAGAAGGTCGCGATGAAGGCGATCTGGGAGCATGGCGCCCGGGTTGTGGAGGTCAAGGCCCGGGGCGAGGGGGCCCTTGCCAGGATTTTCTCGACGATCATGCTGGGGGACTGGACGAGTTGTGAGTTGGCAAAACTTTATAAGGTCGATCCCATGTCGGTCGAGGTGATCGACCGGATCAAAAAGGCGGTGAGATCATGAATCTAAAGGTTATTATTCTTTGTGCGGGATATGCCACGCGTCTTTATCCGCTGACCGAGAATATGCCGAAGCCCCTGCTTTTGGTGGGGAATAAGCCCATTCTGGAGTGGATCTTGGAACGCGTCCAAAAAGTTCAAGGCGTTCAGGCCGTTTATCTCGTGAGTAATCAGAAATTTGCCGGGCATTTTGAAACTTGGGCGGCGAAAATGAAATATCCCTGGCCGGTCGAGGTCGTGAACGATTATACCACGAGCAATGAGACGCGACTTGGAGCTATCGGGGACCTGGCCTACGTGATCAAGACGAAGAAGGTCAGTCCTTGCGATCTTTTAGTGATCGCGGGGGATAATTTTTTCGATTTTGACCTGGCCTCGTTCGTTGATTTTGGAATCCAAAAACGACCGCACGGAGCCATCGCAGTCTATGACGTCGGGGATAAAGAATTGGCCAAGCGCTATGGTCTTGTCAGGGTCGATCAAGAGGGAAAGATCCTGGAATTCCAGGAAAAACCGCCTCAACCGACCACCACGCTCGCCTCAAGCGGCATTTATTGGCTTCCCCGGGAGACTTGGAGCCTGCTTGACAGGTATATCACAAGCGGCCATAATACCGACCAACCCGGCCATTATATGCGCTGGCTGGGTGAGACATCGGGCCTCTTTGCTTCCTCTCTTAAGGGAAAATGGTTGGATATCGGCGACCTCGACTCTTATCGGAGAGCCAACGCCATTGTGAATACCCCAACAAATCCAAAGGAGTAACACCACCATGAAAAAAGGGCATTATTTCTTCACCTCTGAATCTGTTTCCGAGGGACATCCGGACAAGGTTTGCGACCAGGTTTCGGACGCGATCCTGGATGCCTACCTCGCGGGAGATCCCGCATCGCGCGTGGCCTGCGAATGTCTGGCCACGACCGACCGCTTGACCATTGCCGGTGAGATCACGAGTAAAACCAAGGTTGATGCCGAAAAAGTGGCACGCAACGTTATCCGGAAGATCGGTTACGTGGATCCCACAATCGGTTTCGATTATAAGACCTGCCGGGTGGATATCGCGCTCCACACCCAGTCGCCCGACATCGCGATGGGCGTGGACACGGGCGGTGCTGGGGATCAAGGTATGATGTTCGGGTATGCGTCGAACGAGACCAAAGAGCTTATGCCTCTCCCGATCATGCTTGCCCAAAAACTCGTTCGTTATTTGACGGCCGTTCGGAAGAGCGGCAAGATCAAGTATCTTCGCCCGGATTCGAAGAGCCAAGTCACGGTGGAATACGACGGCGATGTGCCGGTGCGTGTGGATGCTGTTGTGCTCAGCTCCCAGCATGATGGGGATGTGACACTTCCGACGATCACCAAAGACTTGACGGAAAAGGTCATCAAACAGGTCATTCCAGCTAACTTGATGGACAAGAACACCAAGATCTTTATCAATCCGACCGGGCGTTTCGAGGTAGGCGGACCGCATGGAGATACGGGTCTTACGGGCCGAAAGATCATCGTAGACACCTATGGCGGGATGGGCCGTCACGGGGGTGGCGCGTTCAGCGGCAAGGACCCTTCCAAAGTGGACCGCTCGGCCGCGTATTTTGCCCGTTATGTCGCAAAAAATATCGTCGCATCCGGTATTGCCAAACGCTGTGAGATCCAGGTTTCCTACGCGATCGGCGTGGCGGAACCTGTTTCGATCCGCGTGGAAACATTCGGGACCAGCAAGCTCGATAACGAAGAGATCGTGGAAGCGGTCCGGAAAGTTTTCGATTTTACGCCCAAAGGCATCATCGCGACCTTGGACCTTCGCCGTCCTATCTACAACAAGACCGCCGCGTACGGGCATTTTGGCCGTTCGGAAGCCGGTTTTACGTGGGAGAAAACGGATGCGGTCGATCCGCTTCGGAAAGCGCTGAAGCTCAAAGATAACTGCGGTTGCAGCAAAGTCACCTGCGCAGCTTAACTTTAGAACAAAAAAGAAAAAGGAAAAGATGAAAACAGCTCGACGGAAAGTGCCCGCTCTCAAAGCGAAGAACGATTTCAAGGTTGCTGATCTTTCGCTTGCCGATTGGGGCCGTAAAGAACTCGATATGGCCGAGAAGGAAATGCCGGGGTTGATGGCGACCCGCAAGAAATACGGGCCCCAAAAGCCTCTCAAGGGAAAACGCGTCATGGGAAGTCTTCATATGACAATCCAGACCGCGGTCCTGATCGAGACTTTGATCGAGCTTGGTGCTGATGTCCGTTGGTGCTCCTGTAATATTTTTTCCACCCAGGACCATGCCGCCGCAGCCTTGGCCGTGAAGGGCATTCCGGTGTTCGCGTGGAAAGGAGAGACCCTGGAGGAATATTGGTGGTGCACGCTCCAGGCACTCAATTTTCCGGGCGGCAAGGGCCCGAATCTTATCGTGGATGACGGGGGCGATGCAACGCTCATGATCCATTTGGGTTATGAGGCAGAAAAGAATCCGAGGGTCCTCGACAAAAAGGTCGACACCCAGGACGAGATCGAACTTTTCAAGCTTCTGAAGAAGGTCATGAAGGACGATCCCAAGAAGTGGCACGGCGTCGTCAAGGAATGGGAAGGCGTTTCCGAGGAAACGACGACGGGTGTTCATCGCCTGTATAAAATGCAGGAGCAGGGGAAACTTCTCGTTCCGGCGATCAACGTGAACGATTCCGTGACTAAATCCAAATTCGATAATCTCTACGGGTGCCGGGAATCCCTCGCGGACGGTATCAAACGCGCGACCGATGTGATGATCGCGGGTAAAGTCGCCGTGGTGTTGGGTTATGGGGACGTGGGCAAAGGCAGCGCCCAGGCCATGCACGGTTTCGGGGCCCGCGTTATCGTGACGGAGATCGATCCGATCTGTGCGCTTCAGGCGACGATGGCCGGTTTTCAGGTCGCGCGGCTGGAGGACGTTCTTGATATCGGGGACATCTACGTGACTACGACGGGCAATATCGATGTGATCACCGCCGAACATATGTCCAAGATGAAGGACGAATCCATCGTCTGCAACATCGGGCATTTTGATAATGAGATCCAGGTCGCCCAACTTCAAAAATGGCCTGGGATCAAAAGGATCAATATCAAGCCGCAGGTCGATAAATATGTTTTCCCGGACGGACATTCGATCATCCTGCTCGCGGAGGGCCGTCTCGTAAACCTTGGCTGTGCCACGGGCCATCCGAGTTTTGTGATGTCGAACTCCTTCACGAACCAGACGCTCGCGCAGATCGATCTGGCGATGAACCCTAAAAAGCCCGGCGTTTATCGTCTCGAAAAGAAGCTCGACGAGGAAGTGGCCCGGCTCCATTTGGAAAAACTGGGCGCCCGGCTCACAAGGCTCACGAAAAAGCAGTCCGAGTATCTTGACGTTCCTTTCGATGGCCCCTACAAACCCGAGCATTACAAGTACTAATCGGGAAACGTGCAGCGTAAAAAACATTGCGTATTGCGCGTTGAGCTGAGAAAAGCATGCAAAACTTCACTTTCAAAAATCCCACAGAGATCCTTTTTGGCAAGGGCATGATCCGCGAGATCGCGGGGCGTGTTCCGAAAGATCCGGGCGTGCTGTTCCTTTATGGCGGCGGATCGATCAAAAAAAACGGCGTCTATGAGCAGATCAAAGCCGCGCTCAAAGGCCACCGTATTACCGAATTCGGCGGCATCGAGCCCAACCCGCTCTATGAGACTTGCCTCAAAGCCGTCGAGGTTGTCAAAAAGGAAAAGATCGGTTTTATCATGGCGGTGGGGGGTGGCTCGGTCTTGGACGCCGCGAAATTCATTGCGGCTGCCGCATGCTTTGGCGCGGGAGATCCGTGGACGATTCTTCAGGACCACGGAGCAAATGTTAAAACGGCGCTCCCCATAGGGACGGTGCTGACGCTCCCTGCGACGGGCTCCGAAGCGAACGGGAATTCCGTGATCTCCCGCGGGGCGACCCGGGAAAAGATACACTTTTTTTCAGCTCACGTGTTCCCCCGGTTCTCCGTATTGGATCCCGAAACGACATTTTCGTTGCCCGTCAAGCAAGTGCGTAACGGGATCATCGATGCGTTCGTGCACGTGATGGAGCAGTACATGACCTATCCGGCACGTGCCCCGCTCCAGGACCGGATGGCGGAGTCACTTCTTCAAACCTTGATCGAAATAGCCCCCGTGACTTTGAGTAAATCTAAGGATTATGAAGCCCGTGCGACATTCATGTGGAGCGCGACGCTGGCCCTGAACACCTTGATCGGGTGCGGTGTGCCGCAGGATTGGTCAACGCACATGATCGCTCACGAGCTAACCGCTTTTTACGGACTGGATCACGCGGAGACCTTGGCGATCGTTCTCCCGGGGGTCTGGCAGTATAAATTGACCGCCAAAAAGAAGAAACTGGAACAATACGGCCGCCGCGTCTGGAGCGTGAAGACCGCGAAAGAGGCCATTCTGAAGACCGAGGCATTTTTCCATTCCATGAAGATGCCGACGCGCCTCGGTGACTATAAGATCTCCGCCAAGGAGGCCGCCCGCAAAGTGCGTGAACGTTTTACGGAGCGGGACTCGGTTTTTGGCGAACATGGCGACATCACGCCCGATGCCGCGGCAAAGATCATCGCTTCCCGCGCTTGAAGGACCAACCGTCCAGAAACGAAGTTTTAGCCCTGACTGCCGTTTATTAATAAAAAATGAAGTCAGGACAACCTTAATGAAAAGAAAATTTTAGACCATGACTGTCCCAATACTCATCCATTTCTACGCAGTGGAAATTGGGGCGGTCATTGTTAACCTCAGGAAAAGAAATTTTAGACAATGACCGTATTACTACAAGTCAATGAGTTGCACAAAGCTTATGGTGCTGTGACCATTCTGGATGACGCGAGCGCGTCCTTTGGGGATGATCAAAAGATCGGCGTGATCGGTCGCAACGGGGCCGGGAAATCCACGCTTTGCCGCATCATCACCGGGCACGAATCGGCGGATAGCGGTACCATCACGCGCAATGCGGCGCTCCGCCTCTCTTATCTCGAACAGCACGACACGTTCAAGCCCGGAGAGCGGGTGGTAGATTTTCTGATGCGTACCACGCGGAGCGAGCATTGGGAATGCGGGCAGATCGCCGCGCGGTTCCAGCTTGAAAATGAGATCCTTGAAGAATCCGTACGGAATCTTCCGGGGGGCTTCCAGACGCGCGTGAAGCTTGCGGCAATGCTTTTGGGCGACCCTAATTTCCTGATCCTGGACGAACCCAGCAATTATCTGGACCTGAGCACGTTGATCCTTTTGGAGAATTTCCTGCTCAATTTTAAAGGCGGATATCTGGTCGTCTCCCACGATCGGGAATTTTTGAAACGGACCTGCGATCACACGCTGGAGGTCGAGAACGGAGGGCTTGCTCTTTACCCAGGGGACATCGAAGATTATTTCGAGTTCAAGGAGGAACAACTCGCCCAGAAGCAGGCTTACAACCGCGGGCTCGATAAGAAACGGGAACAACTTCAGACCTTCATTGACCGGTTTAAGGCCAAAGCCTCCACCGCGACGCGCGCGCAGTCCAAGATGAAACAACTCGCAAAACTCAAGACGATCGAGATCGCGCACCCCATGAGCACAGTGAAGATCCATATCCCGCCTGTAGAGCCGAAAGCGGGAGTTGCGGTCAGCTGCGAAGATCTTGTCATCGGTTATCCGGAAAAGGACATTGCGCGCGGGATCCAGGTCGAGATCGACCGGGGCAAGCATGTCGCGGTGCTCGGCAATAACGGCGAGGGGAAAACCACTTTCTTGAGGACGCTTGCGGGGGATCTCGCGTCCAAAGGGGGCAGTTTCCGCTGGGGCACAGGGCTGAAAGTAGCGTATTACGCCCAGCACGTCTTTTCGGTGCTTGATCCGGAAGACGATATTTATACTTATCTTTTGCGTGAAAGTGCGGCGGGGGTCAGCAATCAGGATGTGCTGAACATGGCCGGGTGTTTTCTTTTTAAAGGAGATGATGTTTCAAAAAAAGTGAAAGTGCTAAGCGGCGGTGAACGGGCGCGCCTTGTTCTGGCAGGACTCCTCCTTTCCAAAAGCCATGTTCTGCTTCTCGATGAGCCGACGAACCATTTGGATTTCGAAACGGTGGAAGCTTTGGGCCGCGCGCTCAAATCGTTCGCCGGCACCGTGGTCTTTATCAGCCATGACCGGACTTTCGTCAATCTTCTGGCGACCAGCATTCTCGAAGTGAAGAAAGGCCGTATCCTGCACTATCCCGGGAGCTATGAAGACTATGTTTATCATCTTGAGCAGGTGGCCCGGGGCGAGGAAGAAGACAACGATGAAAATAACGCGTCTGCGTCCTCCCCAAAGACGATGTCCAAGCCCCCTGTTGAAATCCAGCCGCCAAAGAAAAATGAACACAAGGCCGAGCTTGCAAAGCTCCGCAAGGGCATGGAAAAAGCCGAGGGTCGCGCGCGGCATTTCACGGAGGAACGCAACAAGATCCTGGAGGAGATGGCGAGGAACCCGCTCCATTTTTCCAAGGAGCGTAATGTGCGTTTGAAAGAACTGCAGATCCAGATCGAAGCCGCCGAATCCGAGTGGAGTTCCCTTGGGAAAAAGATGGAAAAACTTCAGCCATGAGAAACTTTGAATACCGGGAGCGTTCAGGAAGATACCGCGGCGAACATCACTCGGGCCGCGGTTCCGGCCCTCACCGGTCTTCTTACAGGCCGCCGCACGAAGAACCCCGGCGTGTCGTAGCCGAAGATGAGCAGAAGTTTTTTGCCAGCACCGCCATTGATCCCTCGCCAAGGATCCGGCTCGAAGACGGGTCCCAAGAACTTACGATGCGCGTGATGGACCTTATCACGCCGATCGGCATGGGTCAGCGCGGACTGATCGTGGCGCCCCCGGGTTCGGGGAAAACGACGTTTCTCAAGCATCTTTGCCAGGCCGTGGCGAAAAGCCGGCCGGAGATGAAATTGTATTGCCTTTTGATCGACGAAAGACCCGAGGAGGTCACGGATTTTCGGCGCAGTGTAACGGCCGAGGTCCGATGGTCCTCCTCCGACCAGACCTATGACCATCATATCCAGACGGCCCGGGAACTCATGCAGCAAGTGTATCGCGAAGTCGCGGCCGGCGCGAACGTGATGGTCCTGGTCGATTCTTTGACCCGTTTGGCGCGCGTGCATAACGCCGAGCAACGTTCCAGCGGTCGCACGCTTTCCGGAGGTGTGGATGCGCGCTCGATGGAAGTACCCCGGAGGATCTTCGGATCCGCCCGCAAGATCGAGGAGGGAGGGTCGCTTACGATCCTTGCGACGATCCTCGTCGATACCGGAAGCCGTATGGACCAGCTGATCTTTGAAGAATTCAAAGGAACGGGCAATATGGAGATCTTTTTATCGCGTGAGATCTCAAACCAACGTATTTATCCGGCGGTGGACATCTCCAAAAGCGGAACGCGCAAAGAAGAACTTCTTTTTACGCCGGAAGAACTGGAGCCTGCGCGCCGGATACGCCGTGCCTTGGCCGGACTGAAACCTATGGAAGCGATCAGCGCGCTTATTGAACAGCTCAAGAAATATCCTGCGACCAAAGACCTTCTTGCCGCCGTGAGCAAATTGCAATGAGAGACCATGCGGGGGAGACGAACGATCTCGGCACGCAGCCGCTGGATGCTCTGATGATAAAGCACGGTCTGTCGAATCATGCGCTTGTTGCGGCCTCGACCGAGCAGCTTTCTCATAAAGTGGTGCAAAAGGCGCGCAAGGGGAGGCGTCTTACGGTCCGGGCCAAGGACAAGATCCTGAGCGCCTTGCACCACGCGCTTCCCGAACAAAAATTCGCACACCGGGACCTTTTTAACTACTAATCCCTGTTCTTTTTTGATATAAAAAAGGCCCTCGCGGAGCGATCCGCGAACGCAAAAACACGTTCCTGGTTCCTGAAAGAACATTTTTAAGGAGGATCCTCTGATGCCAAGCTTCAAAGTGACCGTGGTCGGCGCAGGCTTTGTCGGCGCGACGGCAGCGCAGCGTATTGTTGAGAAAGATCTCGCGGACGTTGTTCTTATCGATATCGTGGAAGGGCTCCCGCAGGGCAAGGCGCTGGACATCATGGAATCCGCGCCTGTCGAAGGATTCTCTTCAAAGATCACCGGTTCGAATAATTATCAAGACACGGCGGGCTCGGATGTGATCGTGATCACGGCGGGACTCGCCCGAAAACCCGGGATGAGCCGGGACGATCTGCTTTTCAAGAATGCCGAGATCGTCGGAGGGATCGTGACGGAGTGCGCCCGGTATTCTCCGAAGGCGATCCTGGTGATGGTTACAAACCCGCTGGATGTGATGACCTGGCTTGCTCAGAAAAAGTCGGGATTTCCTGTCGAACGAGTGATCGGGATGGCAGGGGAACTGGATTCATCAAGGTATGCTTATTTCATTGCGGAAAAACTCGGCTGCAAGCCGTCCGATATCAAAGCCACGGTGCTGGGCGGGCACGGCGATCAAATGGTCCCGGTGCCGGAGTTGACCCGGGTCAACGGCAAGCCGATCACCAAGCTTCTGGACGCGGCCGCGATCGAAGGGATCAACCAAAGGACCCGTGACGGCGGAGCGGAGATCGTGAAGCTTCTCAAGACCGGCAGCGCTTATTACGCGCCGTCCTCCTCCGCGGTAAAAATGGTCCGCGCGATCCTTCGGGATACTGGAGAGGTCATCCCATCCTGTGTTTATCTCAAAGGGCAGTACGGACTGAGCGATGTTTATTGCGGCGTTCCGGTGGAACTCGGGCGCCAGGGAGTGAAGAAGATCCTCGAGATCCCGATGAGTGACGGGGAGAGGAGGGCGCTTCACGCCTCCGCCGAAGATGTGCGCGTTAACTTTTCAAAACTAAAAATTTGAAATACCGGCGATCACGGAGAGTATGCGCGACCTTTCCATAGAGGCGAAATTCGTTTAAGATAGCGCCCATGGTCCCCACGGATAAGGAAAAGAGTTCATGATCCTCACCCTCAACGGGAAACAGGAATCGATCGATAAGCCCTTGAGTCTCGACGCGCTTATCGCGGCCAAAGGGTTGTGTCCCGACAAGATCGTGGTCGAGCACAACTTCAGCATCATTTCCAAAGAGGATTGGCGCAAGATCATGCTCAAGGATCAGGACATGATCGAGATCATCAGTTTTGTCGGAGGCGGATGACCATGGAAGACTTGCTTATGCTCGGCGGCCGTTCGATCAAGAACCGCCTTTTGATCGGGACCGGAAAATTCTCCGGCTATCCTCTCATGCAAAAGGCCCTGGAAGCCGCCCAGCCCGGCATCGTGACCGTTGCGCTCCGTCGTGTCGATCTTGGCTCCCAAGCGGACAATATCCTGGAATATATCCCGAAGTCCTGCATTCTCATGGCCAATACTTCCGGCGCAAGGAATGCGGATGAGGCTGTGCGGATCGCAAGGCTCGCAAAAGCGGGCGGGCAGGGCCACTGGATCAAGATCGAAGTGGTTCAGGATAATAAATATCTTTTGCCGGATAATCTCGAAACGCTCAAAGCGGTGGAGGCCCTTGCCAAGGAGGGATTTATCGTGCTTCCTTACATGAGCCCGGACCTTTCCATGGCCAGGCGCATGGTGGATGCGGGTGCGGCGGCGGTCATGCCGCTCGGGTCGCCTATCGGCAGTAACCGCGGCGTGAAGACCCGGGAACTTGTGGAGATCCTGGTGCGTGAGATCAAGGCGCCTGTGATCGTGGATGCGGGCTTGGGCAGTCCTTCGGATGCCTGCGAATGCATGGAGATGGGATGCGCGGCGGTACTTGTGAATACGGCGATCGCGATCGCGCGGGATCCCGTGGTGATGGCCCAAGCGTTCAAAGAGGCTGTCAGTGCGGGCCGCGGTGCTTATCTCGCAGGGCTCGCCTCTGCCGGGAGCGGGGCCAGCGCTTCCTCGCCTCTGACCGGTTTTCTCCGGAATAAAACGCGCTCAGCATGAGCTACTACGATGTCCTTCTGAAATATAAGGACCTTCCTTCTGAGAAGATCTTTCGCGGGATCTCGCCAGAAGAGGTGGAACGTTCGATCCATTCCGATGCGCAGGACCCCGCGCGGTTTTTGGCGCTTCTTTCTCCGGTTGCGGAAAGATTTTTGGAGCCCATGGCGCAAAGGGCGCATGCCCTGACCCTGATGCATTTCGGAAAGACCCTTCAGCTTTACACGCCCATGTATCTTTCGAATTATTGCGAGAATGAATGCGCTTATTGCGGGTTCAACGCCGTGAACAAAATGTCTCGTAAAACACTGACTTTGGACGAAGTGGAAAAAGAGGCCGCATTCATCGCTTCGACAGGGATCGAACATCTTCTCATTTTAACGGGAGATTCAAGAGAGAAAAGCCCGCTGCCTTATATCAAAAAATGCCTCAGCGTACTCAAGAAACATTTCAGCTCTCTCTCTGTCGAGATCTATGCGCTCACAGAAGAGGAGTACGCGGACCTGGCGCATTCCGGGGTCGATGGATTGACCTTGTATCAGGAAACCTATGATACGGGGGTTTATGAGCGGGTGCACAAGGCCGGGCCCAAGAAAGATTTCCGCTTCCGGCTCGACGCGCCGGAGCGCGCCGCGAAGAGCGGAATGAGGAGCGTGAACGTCGGGGCCCTTCTGGGATTGAATGACTGGCGGAAAGAAGTTTTTTGGTTAGGCCTTCATGCCTGGTATCTGCAGGATCGCTACGGAGAGGTCGAGATAGGGACTTCGCTCCCGCGTCTGAGGCCGCATGCGGGGGATTTCAAAGAGATCACGGAGGTGAGCGATAGGAACATGGCGCAGATCATTGTGGCTCTGAGACTTTTCCTGCCGCGGATCGGGATCACGCTTTCCACACGGGAAAGCGCTTCGCTGCGCGAAGATCTCTTGCCTCTTGGGGTCACGCGCATGTCGGCGGGTTCGACAACGAGCGTTGGTGGCCACACGGTCGCATCCCCCGAAGGGGAGGATGCCTCCCAGTTCGAGATCTCGGACCCGCGGAGTGTCGGAGAGTTCAAAGCGATGCTTGTTGCCAAAGGGTATCAACCCGTGTTGAAAGATTGGATGCAAATTTGATGATGGACGCGTTCCGGCAGGATCTTATCGAAAAGCTCGGCAAATTGAAATTCGCAAAGATCGAGAAAGCAAAGATCGGGATCGCGGGTGCGGGCGGATTGGGCTCCAATTGTGCGGCGTGTCTTGTGCGGGTGGGGTTCAAAAAGTTTACGATCGTGGATTTTGATCGCGTAACCCCTTCCAACTTGGACCGGCAATTCTTTTTTGAGGACCAGGTCGGAATGGAAAAAGTCGAAGCCTTGCGGACCAACCTCCTTCGCATCAATTCCGGGCTCGAACTTCAAATGTTTCCGATGAAGCTGGAGCCTGTCAATATCCCGCAACTATTCCGGGACTGTGACGTCGTGGTGGAATGTCTCGACCGGGCCGAGGCCAAAAGCATGTTCGTTTCCGGAATGCTCCCGACCGGGAAATTGATCGTTTCCGCTTCCGGGCTCGGGGGATGGGGCTCCAGCGATGATCTGAAGGTCCAAAAAATCAAACCCAACCTTATTCTGATCGGGGACCTTGCGTCCGATATCGAGGAAGCTCCGGCCTTATCGCCCCGGGTCCATATCGCCGCGGCCAAACAGGCGGATGCAGTGCTCGAATTCGTAGTTGGAAAGTAGCGCCCATGAAAGATCTTTTAGATGCGAACATCTTTTCTGGGTTCTCCTCCTGGCGGGCGATCGTTTACAGAAAAGAGCTGACGCCCAAGGTCCTCCGATTCGAAGTAACGGAAGAAACGGGCGCGCGGCCGCTTTATCTCGCCTCGATCATCTCCCAAGAAGGAAAAATGGCCTGGCGATCGTTCCAGGATGTTTTGGGGCATACGATGACCCTTGCGCAAAATAACATGCGCGGGTTTTTCGGTTTCGATGTTCTTTTCGTCGATATGCAGAACGGCATCCGGAATTTCGATCCGAAGGCGCTGAGCCAGTTGATCACGAACCATGCCGGAAGCCTCGGGCCGGACCAAAAGACGCTTATCCGTTACGGGCAGCTTTTTGCCCTCTTGCATTATCGCGCGCCTGCCGATTGGGGAAAGATCGAAGTGAAAACCCACGTGGAATTTTTCAGTCAGGGACTCGCTCCGTCCCTTTCGACCGATGTTACCGAAGCCAGTGTCAGGGAAGCTTTGACCGGTTCGGGTGCAAAGAAAAAAACATCCGGGGGTCAGTTGGACTTATTCATGAAGAAATTTTTGAGTGAAGGCGGCCAAGAACCCAACGCGATCTATGTTCTGCACGATCTCAGCGTTGATCCCGCCTGGGATCCGGCGAACATGGTCCAGCAGCAAAGGATGCGTGCCTGGCTCGAGAAGGAACGACAGACTCATTCCGGGGTACTGCCGGAGATCTATTTTTATCATTTCGCCACCCGGATCCCTCTCAGGCTCGATCGGCTTTTTAAACGTTGACCTTCAAATCTTCTCGGAATACATAAAGAGGATGCGTATAGTTCTATCTCCAAATGTCGTATTATGCGGTGTGTCATCGACATTTCCATTGTTGGAGAGCCCCTTCGAAGCGTAAAATAAAGATCCTTAAAGCGATTTGAGGGAATGGTTAGATTCCTAGGTTCGGCAACCGTACGGATGGAAGGATTTTAATGGGCGAAAACCGGCAGAGCACGGAGAGAGGCTCTCCTTATGTCTGAAGGCAAAAAAGCGATCATCCTATGCGTGGACGACGAGCGAAAGAATCTCGAACTTCTCGAGGCGATGTTGCCCTCGAATAACTATGAGATCTTGATGGCCGGGAGCGGTGCGGAAGCTCTTATAAAAGTGCGCGAGAAACAGCCGGACCTGATCCTGCTCGATCTTACCATGCCGGGCATGAACGGTTTAGAAGTCGCGCGACAGTTAAAGAAGGACCCTGAGACCCGGACGATCCCGGTAGTGGCTGTGACGGCGATGAATGAGGATTCGGATAGGATCTCCGCCTGGAAAGTAGGGATCGATGCTTTTTTAAGCAAGCCGATCAATTCCGAAGAATTAAAGATCAAGGTAAGAGACCTGCTTCAGGCCGCGGCGGAGCATAAACGCAGCGAGATCAATTACAAGGCGGTCCTCAGCGCTACGTTTGACGGTTTCTGGATCAGCGACCACGAGGGGCGCTTCCTTGACGTGAATGATGCTTGTCTCAAGCTCATGGGATACAGCCGTGAAAAATTTTTGAGTTTAAATCTTAAAGAGATCGAAGCTCCCGGAGATCCCGAAGGAATCGTAAGCCGCATAGCCGAGATTGTCCGGACCGGAAACAGCGTATTCGAGGCCCGCCTTCGCAGAAGCGACGGAAGCTCGGTCAATGTTGAGGTCAGCATTAATTTTTTTAACTTCGAAGGTGGCAGATTCTACGCATTCCTGAGAGATATCACCGAGCGAAAACAGGCGGAAGAAGCGCTCAAGCATTCGTATGAGGAACTTGAAAAAAAGAATAAACGGCTTAAGGAGCTCGACCAGTTAAAGGATAATTTCATCTCCACCGTTTCTCACGAACTGCGCACTCCCTTGGCTATCATCAAGCAATTCTCGGGCATTATTTCGGACGAAATACCCGGAAAGCTTACGGAAGACCAGAAGCAGTATATCGATATCATCAAGAACGGCACGGATCGGCTGGTCCGTCTGATCAATGACCTTCTCGATATTTCCAAGATCGAATCCGGATCTGTCGTGCTTAAAAGAACGCTCGTGGAAATGGGGCGTATGACCCATAACGTTGTCTTTGCGCTGCAGCCTCAGGCCGCTCAGAAGCACATTGAGCTTCGCACGGTGCTTCATGAGCCTTTGACGGCTGTTTATTTCGATTCAGAGAAGATCGTTCAGGTCTTGACCAATCTCATCGGCAATGCCATCAAATTCACTCCGGAGAACGGGCAGATCACGGTGGAGATAACCGAAAAAGAAAAAGAGATGGAGTTCAGCGTTACGGATACGGGTCCGGGCATAAGTCCGGAGAATATGAGTAAGGTATTCAAGCGGTTCCAGCAGTTCGACCGTATTGCCGGTTCTGGCCCAAAGGGCACGGGACTGGGGTTGGCGATCTCAAAACAATTGGTGGAGATGCATGGCGGAAGGATTTGGGTCGAGTCCAAGGCGGGAACAGGAAGCCGGTTTGTTTTTACATTGCCTAAATACGACGAAACAGAAAGTTTACAGCAATGTTTTCTCGACACGATCGCGATCGCGGCAAAAGATGGCACGGATTTCTCCGTGTTTGTCATCGGTCCGGCCCATGATCTCAAGGACGGAAGCGAGGCCGAAAAGGCAAGGATGCAGGAATTTCTCCCCAAGCTATGCGATAAGCTGGAGCATAGCGGAGTGCTCAGGGATTATCAGGTTTTTCCGAGCAAAAATGGGATCGTTTTTCTGATGCCTATTAACAAAAAAAATCTGTGTAATGTGATCGCAAGGACGCAAAGGAAAATAAAAGAATGGGTATTCGAGGATTGGGCAGGCGGCATCAAGAATCTCTCTTATGGATATGCCGCTTATCCCGAAGACGGGACCACGGGAGATGCGCTGTTGCATTACGCTCGCAGCAACAGTGTCAGTGAGATCGAAGCGAGAAAGAAAAAGAAGATATTGATCGCCGATGATGATCGTACAAGTCTGAAATTGTTGGAGTACTATCTCAACCAATTGGGATATGGGAAGATCGAAAAGGCCTACGATGGATCGGAGGCGCTCTTGAAGATCAAAGCCGTGGCTTTTGATGCGGTGATCCTGGATATGCAAATGCCGATGAGCGGTTATGAAGTGATCGGGAGTCTCAAAGAGAACGTGAGGACCAAAGATACCCCGATCCTTATTCTCTCGGGACATTCATTGGACGAAGGGGAAGTAACGGATTATATCAGCGCAAAGGCGATCCCGAGGATCCAAAAGCCGTGCAAGATCGATGAACTTGAAAAATGGATGATGTATCTTATCTAAATGCCGTAAAAGGAGAAGGCGCCGCAACGATGCGCGCGAGTTTCTCCGGTGGGATCCAGAGGGGTTTCTAAAAAATGAAAGAAAAAAATAAGAATTCACAGGCGGGATTGGAAGAATCCGAACTTAAATACCGTAAGATTTTTGGCGCCGCACAAGAGGGGATACTGCTTTGCGATGCCCTGACCGGACAGATCATCGATGCCAATCCGTTCCTGTCGGACCTGTTCAACTATTCTTTGTCCGAATTTCTGGAAAGAAAAATATACGACTTGGGCATATCTCCAGAAATGATGCAGATCCCCGAAGGGGCCGGCGGACCAAGCCAGGCGGGCCACGGCAGTCATAGGAATATCTCGCTCAAGACCAAAGAAGGCCATGATCTTTCTGCGGAGATCATCTGTACCCGCTATCAGATCGGCGAGAGAGCGGTTATTCAATGTGCCATCCGTAATATTGCTAGCCGTAAATTGATGGAAGCGAGCGTCAAGAAATTGACCGAAGCGTTGCAGGGGAAGACGGATGAACTGGCGGCTGCCCATAAAGCTCTGCAAAAATTAGACGAACTCAAATCGGAATTTGTCTCCGTTGTTTCTCACGAACTCCGGACCCCCTTGGCGACCATGCTGGAATTCACCTCGATCATTTCAGATGAAATGCCCGGCAAACTTACTAAGGAGCAAAAACAATATATCGATATCATCAAGGATAATATCGATCGCCTCACGCGGCTCATCACGAATCTTTTGGATATCTCTAATCTCGAGGCGGGGAAGATAGAGCTGAAAAAGACGATCATTGACCTCAGCGATCTGGTCGCGGGTATCCTTCCCGCATTTAAACCTCAAGCCGATGAAAAACGCATCGAATTGAAAACGCAGATCCCCGGATCCGGGGTCAACGTCTGCGTAGACCCTGAAAGGATCGCTCAAGTATTTGTTAATTTGATCGGCAACGCGCTTCGATTTACGCAAGATTCGGGGCAACTCACCATTGAAATAAAAGACATGGAAAAGGAAATCGAATGCAGCGTTGCCGATACCGGCATCGGCATTTCAGAGGAAGACCTTCCTAAGGTATTTTTCAAATTTCAGCAGTTTGGGCGCGTTCCCGGCAGCGGCGAAAAAGGGACCGGGTTAGGTCTTTCCATTGCCAAAAACATTGTGGAATTGCATCACGGAAAGATTGGGGTCGAGAGCAAGTTGGGCAAGGGAACAAAGTTCACTTTTACCCTGCCCAAGCATTTGCCCGAAGCGCTTTTTGAAGAGCATGTTGCCCATGCCCGGCTGGAATTGAGGAAGCATGGCGCAAAGAGGTCGCTGATGGTCGTGTCCCTTATCTACTTCGATAAGCTCGAACGGGATTTCCCCCGTGGGATGCGGCAAATGATCTTAAAAGATATCGAAGGTGTTCTTAAAAACTCCCTGCAAGTCGAAGGAGATATTGCGATTAAAGATACGGGAAAAATTATGGTTGTTCTGGTCAGCTATAACGAAAACGATTCCTTGGTCGTCAAGGGCAAGTTATGGCAGGTATTAGGAGATTATCTGGCGCGTAAGGAGTTAGGGAATAAGGTTATACTCCGGTTTGGCGATCAATATCCGGATGAAGCCAAAAGCGGTTGAGGCGAATTGAAAAAGAGAAGCGATCCCGGGAGGATGTAGAATGGAAAGGAAAAATCCCGTCGCAAAGCCGTTAAAGCATCGGGAGCTTTCGGACGGGGTTCATAAACTGCTGAAAGATAAAGGGGAAATGGAAGATGGCCAACAAAAAGATCTTGGTAATTGATGACGAAGTGGTACTTCAAATGGGGGTTGTGATCAGGCTGAAAGCGGCTGGTTTCGAAGTTCTGACCGCTTCCGACGGGTTAGAGGGCCTGGAAAAGGCGAGAAAAGAAGAGCCCGATCTGATCTTGCTCGATCTTATGCTCCCCAAAATGGATGGCTATAAAGTATGCCGCATGCTCAAGTTCGATGAAAAATACAAGAACATACCTATCATCATGTTGACCGCCCGGGCGCAGGACGTAGACAAGAATATGGGGGGAGAGGCCGGTGCTAATGCCTATATCACCAAGCCCTTTGACCATCGGGACTTATTAGACAAAATAAAAGAATTGTTGAATATCCAGTAGCGTTTCAAAACAAGCGCATGCCATCCCCCGCAGTAATAAACGGCACGAGAAGAGGCTTTTGATGAGTGTCGGACATACGAGGCCTGAATCGTTCCAATCGGTTGCAAGCATTTGATCGAAAATATCCCCTCAGGCACATCTCGTTTTCCTCCCGACGGGGAGTGGTTCCGGCGATGGGGGAGACAGGAGATCGGCTTCGATTTTGGACTCGAGGGAGCGATCTTTATTTTAAAGCCTGAAGGCCGCGGAGGATCATGATGTTTGAGAAAACAGGAACGGAAAAGTCCGGGGGCCCGGCGTATCTTTTTTTTGATACGGAGACGACTGGGTTACCGAAGAGCTGGAAAGCCCCTGTTTCCGATCGCGGGAACTGGCCGCACATCGTTCAGATCGCCTGGGCGCTTTTTGCTGAAGACGGCGCGCGGCTTGCGCTTCGCGATCACCTGATCAAACCGGAGGGTTTCGTGATCCCCGAAAGCGCGACGGCGATCCACGGCATCAGTACCGAAAGAGCATTGAAAGAAGGGCGGCCGATCGCGGAAGTTTTAAAGGAGTTTTCGGGAGCGATCCAGGGAGCCGTGTGCCTTGTCGCGCATAATCTGGATTTCGATGAAAAAATGGTCCGGGCGGAACTTTCGCGCCAGGGAATGACGGATGTGCTCCAGGCGGTACCCGCGCATCAAAAAATATGCACGATGAAAAGCTCAACAAAGTATTGCAAGATCCCGGGGTCCTACGGCGATAAGTGGCCGAAATTATCCGAGCTCCATATCAAGCTGTTCGCTCTGGATTTCGAAGATCAGCACAATGCGGCTTCCGATGTGCTTTGTTGCGCGAAATGCTTCTTCGAATTAAGACGGCGCGCCGTCATTGGTGAAGGCGCGGTCCCAATACCTGTCAATTTCAGAGGATCTGAAATTGGGGTCGTTCCGACTGCCACAAATAAAAGAAAATAAAAGTCGGGGCGGGTATCGGGGATCCAAGAAATTGAGGGAGGTTGCGCGCGGTTTTCCGGGGTCCAATAGACTCTATTTCCTCCGTTTTTCCACTTGCCTCACAGGTCTTCTCTGAATAAGATAACGTAACTTTGTTTCTACGAATAGGTCCTATAATCCCTTCTTCGGGGTTTGATCTCATAGCGCAATATCAATCGAAAGGAATCAATTTCCATGAGTACTGCCAATGCCGAAAAAAGAGCTTTGATGAGCACGCTTCCCGGGGACGACGTTCGCCAGATCATGTGGCGCTTCACAGACCGTTATGATCTCCAGATGGTGATCCAGTCGACCCGTGCCGTAGCGCGCGGGGTGGTGGCCCGTATGGTGGCGGATAAACAACGGCATACCCATGATTGGACGCCTGAGAAGGCCGCCATGCTCAAATCTTTTGACGAGGCCGGTATTACGGCAGCTTTCATGGATCCGGAACAGGGAGGTTATATCGAGGGGCCCAAGAATCTTGTGCTTGCCATGATCGCGTTCGAGCTTTGCTGGGTAGACGCGGGCGCCGCGACGGCGAGCCTTGCGAACAATCTCGCGCTTGAGCCGATCCATGAAAAAGGAACTCCCGAGCAGATCCAGAAATACATGGGAGGCTGCGTCCCTCCGAAAGCCGGAGAAAAAAGGAAGATCCTCCGGGGTTCTTTTGCGCTCACCGAACCGCTTCCTTATGTCGGCGTGGACGCCGGGATGCTTTCGGGGCGTATCCGCGTTGCGGAGTGGAAGGAAGGCCAGGAGCCGGTCCTTCAAGTTGAAAAACGCGGTCGTTTTATTACGAACATGGGCTACGCGAATTTTGTCACCGCGTCTGTGGATAGCGATGACCCTCGCATCAAATCCAGCTGCATGGTGATCCTCGAAGAAAATGATCCCGGACTTTATGATCGCGGTGCCCCGACCCTGAAACTTGTGCATCAGCTTTCCAGCACCCACGATCCGATCTTTAATTTGAAAGTCCCGGCCAGCCGCATCATCGGCGGATATACCATTAAGGACGGCGTGATCATCCCGAATTTCAACAACAGCGAAGTGATCGAAGCTGTGTTCCGCCGCACGCGCGTGACGGTGGGGATCATGACCACCGCGAAACTTCTTTCTGCGATCGAACCGGTCATCCGTTATCAGCGTACGCGTTTTCGCGGAGGAAGCTCGGTTTCTGCAGGAACGCCTCGCTATGATCTGGGTATCCAGCAGAAAGAAGATCCTTGTCACCGGCTGGTCGATGTGTGGGCGACCGGGGAAGCGGGCGCGTCCCTCGGATTCGAAGGGGCCCGGCTTTTCGACGCTTTCGATGTGATGGAACATGAAAAAGATAAGATCTTCGCCGAGCAGGGGATCAAGGGCGTCCGGGCGCAGATGAAGGCATTCGCGGAACCACGCAAAAAAGCGCTTGAGTATGTCTCGTTTATGGGCAAGTCCGAAGCTCAGCGCGACACAAAACGGGTCGCGGAGCTCGAAAAGGATCTTCTGGTCCAGTATCTCATCAAGGAATCGCTCGCGGATGTGTATTGCCCGGCCGGGAAACTCTGGAACACGGGTTACGGCGCGACGATGATGCGCGAAGCCGTGAGTTTGATGGGCGGTTACGGGATCACGGAAGATTGTCCTGGATTTCTCACGCAGAAATGGTCGGATGCCCAGCTTGAAGCGACGTACGAAGGGCCTGAATGCGTGCAGCGCCTCCAGATGAGCCGTACGATGGAAAACGATATTTTTCTCGCCCAGTTCAAGAACTGGATCAAGGACCTGCGCGAGATCGCAAAGCGCAAGCCTGAAATGGGCGCTGAAGTTCTGGCCCATGCGATGGAACTTTGGCTCTGGTCGCTGGAGTATCTCCAGTCCCACAAAGATGCGAACGGGAAAACGCTTTACGGCGGTCAACGCCAAGGCGTGATGTTCCCGATGGCGGACGCGCTCGCGTGGCTTCTGGGCGCGCGCCAGCTCATCCTCGATACGCTTGAGCTTGAGGAAAAGGGGCCTGAGAACCCCACGCTTGCCGAAGGTTTGGCCGGCGTTGTGAATTTCTATTCGGACCTAAGCGGCGTTCAAGCTGGCCGCGCGGCCGGGGAAGTCGGAAAGATCTGTAACGATCTCGTCTACGGTTATCAGACGCCGGGGGCCGATCTTAAGGCCTTCGCGGATCTGCGAGCGAAGACCGATGCGGCATTTTCCGGATTGCGCTTTTGTAAGGACCGCGCCGCGGAAGCCGTCGCACAAGTCATGATCCCGGAAGCGCTCGATTATCCTCTCTAAAAACCAGCACGCACGATTTCGTGCAGAAGAGATTTCCCCATGACCGTTGATCGCCAGAAGATGGATGTCGATGTTGTCTGCGTAGGGTTTGGGCCGGCGAGCGCGGGGTTTCTTCACACGCTCGCGAAGGCCATGGCGGAGGACCCTACGGCCGAACATTTCCAAAGCAAGGCCGTGCCCGGCATGCCGCTTCAGGTGATCTGTTATGAACGCTCAGATGATATCGGGTTCGGCGTTTCGGGGATCGTGACCGAGGCGAAGGGGATCAAGGCCGCGTTCACGGCCGAAGAGCTTTCCCAGGTTCCGATGGCGCATCCCGTGAAACGCGAAGAAGTTTATTATCTTCTCGATCCCGTGGGCGCGAGCCGCCGTTGCTGGGTCCTCAAGATCGCCGATCGGCTTTTCCGTACCTTCGGTTTTATCCTGCCTTGGTATAAAGATCACGCGTTCCAACTCCCATTTATTCCGCCTTTTATGGCCAAGCACGGCGGCTGGGTTTTTTCGATGGGCCAGTTCACGCAGTGGATGGGGTCCAACCTTATGGGCTCGGGGCTTGTTCAGGTGTGGCCCGGGATGCCGGTCAAGGAACCGCTTTTTGATTCGAACCGTGTGGTCGGTGTCAGGCTCGCGGACCAGGGCGTTGAGAAATCCGGAAAACCCACCGGATCTTTTATGCCTGGCATGGATATTCACGCCGGACTTACCGTGGTAGGAGACGGTCCTTACGGCCCCGTGGGGCAGAACCTGGATACGAAGCTCGGGCTCCCGGAAGGAAATCACCAGCGCGAATGGGCGCTCGGGATGAAGGCTGTGGTGGAACTTCCCGAGAATACCAAACTCGAACCGGGCACCGTCATTCACACGTTCGGCTTTCCGGAGCCGGAGATCTTCGGCTTCCTTTATATCTATCCCAACCGCACGGCGTCCGTCGGCATTTTTGTCCCGTCCTGGCTGGATCATCCAATGCGTTCGGCGTACCGCTATCTTCAGCATTGGATGCAGCACCCCAAGCTCTGGAAACATCTCGAGGGCGCGACGTTGAGATCCTGGGGCGCGAAGAGTCTTCAGGAAGCCGGCAAGCGCGGAGAGCCTTTTATCGTAGGCGACGGATTCGCCCGCATTGGGGAAGGTTCCGGAAGTACCAATATGCTTAAAGGTTCCGGGGTCGACGAAGCCTGGACGACAGGCGTTCAGCTCGCGGAAGGCATGATCGAACTTTTGAAGGAGAAGAAACCTTTTACCAAGGAAAATCTTGAAGCGACATATTTAAAGGCCCGCCGCGCGAGCTGGGTCGAAAAAGATAACAAGATCGCCGCGAAAGCGCGCGACGGGTTCAGCCACAATTTCGTGCTCGGGATGATGGGAATGGGAATGGCAGGGTTTACGAACGGGCTTCTCAATATCCCCGCGAAACTCAAGCCGGTGTACGCTCGGATCCCTTCCCTCGAAAAATATTACAAGGGCAAGGTTGCTCCGGAAGTGATCGAGAAGGCGCGCAAGGAAGCGAACGAGACAAATACCTCGATGCATGACGCTTTGATGGACGCTGCCGGGTGGCCCAAGGTCCAATACGACGGCAAGCTTTTGATCTCTCATCAGGATGCGTTGCTTCTCGGCGGGAAAGTCCAGGCCGCGGACGGTTATGCGGACCACGTCATCTTTATGGATGCCGGCAAGTGCCAGAAATGTCGCACCAAGATCTGTATCGAGATGTGTTCCGGCCAGGCTATTACGGCCAACTCCGATGGCGGCGTTCCTCTTTTTGACCGCGAGAAATGCATCCACTGCGCGGCCTGCCTCTGGAACTGCGCTTACGCGCGCGAAGAGGGTTCTGATCTCACCAACGTCGATTTTCGTGCCGGGTCCGGCGGTCTTCATTCCAACGTTAACTAATAAAGGGGACAGGCATTCATTGATTGCCTGTCCCCTTTAATTTAAAAATGAAAAAATATTTCTTAGTCCTAGCCATTCTGTTTTTCCTCGGCTGTGCCCACGCTCCGTGCCAAAAAGATGTTGTTTTTCAAAACGCGCCCATCAGCGCTCTCCTGGGAGGATGCTACAGCGGAACGATGAGCATTCAAGAGATCAAAAAACACGGTGATTTCGGATTGGGGACCTTGGACGCGCTGAACGGTGAGCTGATCGTCCTGGACGGTTCGTTTTACCAGGTCCGGTCGGACGGGAAAGTTTATGAGGTGAAGGACAGCGCCAAAACTCCTTTCGCGGCCGTCACTTTCTTTAAAGCGGAACAAACGTTTTTCCGGGGCCCCGCCATGGACCTTCAGGCGCTGAAGAGTTTTCTGGATGATAAACTTCCGTCGCAGAATGTGCCGTATGCCATCAAGGTGGAAGGACAGTTCGAAACGGTCAAAGTCCGGAGTCCGGCCCGCCAACAGAAACCCTACACGGTCCTTACCGAAGCCATCAAAGAACAGCAGATCTTTGAACTGAAAAGCCAAACGGGGACACTCATCGGATTCAGGATCCCTCCTTACATGGAAGGGGTCAATGTCCCCGGGTATCATTTCCACTTTCTCGACCAAGAGAAGACGGGAGGCGGGCACGTGATCGATCTCCGTCTCAAGAACGCCAAGATCGAAATTGATGAAGAGGACGGTTTCCTGATGGAATTACCCAAGAACAAGGAGTTCCTGGATTTTCATCTCGGCGGCGACTCCGGAGAAGCCCTCGCCCAAGTCGAAAAATAGGTCCGTCGCGTTAGCGAATGACTGTCACCAGTCCTATGCAAGCGCCGTAAGAGTGAGGGAGTAACTTTTTGTATTGGCTTGTCATATGTAAAGTGCATATTTTACTTGAAAAATAGTCAATTTTGCAGTACATTGTTACATGCAAAATAAAAGCAACAATTACGCTTTCATCGACAGTCAGAATTTGAATCTTGGGATTCGGGCACAGACGTGGCGTCTGGATTTCCGTAAATTCCGCATATTTCTCCACGATTAGTATTCCGTGTCCAAGGCGTTTCTTTTTATTGGCTTTCTTCCTGAAAATCAACGTCTTTATACTGCATTGCAGGAAGACGGTTATATTCTGATTTTCAAACCGACATTGCAGCTCAAGGACGGTCGCGTAAAAGGGAATGTGGACGCAGAGCTGGTGCTTCATACCATGATCGAATATCCCAATTATGCACAAGCAGTGGTCGTGACGGGGGACGGCGACTTCAACTGTCTTGTGGAATATCTGATGCGGCAGAACAAACTTTTGCGGCTTATTGTTCCGAACCAAAGAAATTACTCGTCTCTTTTGGGCAAATTGCGTGCCCCAATGGTCTTTATGAACGGATTGAGGGGGAAACTCGAGTGGAAATAAAAAAGGAGGCATTTCCTAAGGACGAAACCTTTTGGATAGCCTTCCATCGTGATTCTGGTAGTAATCTAGCATATCCCCGTCCAAAGTCAACTGGCGGCTTCGATCGCAAAAAGCCTCCCTTGCATTTTTGGAAGAGATAGCTTATAGTTTGGCTAGCAAACCCGCCGCGCCTCTGCCGCAAGGCATGCGTAATTCGGTGGGTTTTTGCTTTTATAGGGGGTTTGTCGGATGATTGTCATCCTGTCTTTTGGGGTTCCCGGACAACTGGAAAGACAGCCCTCTGTGGAAATAGGCACCGGATGTCCCGCCCGGAAAAATCTCTCAATTGTTCTTGAAACTTTTTCCCAACGAGCAGAGAATTCAACCCTGACTGTGCAGGTAAGGGAATAGAATTAAGTGATGTGCCCCCCAGATTTGAAGATTTTATTCGACTATTGCAACTAACCTTAGAAGGTTCTTTGTATGACTGATAATGAAATTGAAAAAGAAAAGCAAGTTAAGCCTATCAAAATGTTTAATAAGGCAAAAGATGCGCCAAAAATACTTATTGGATTTGGCATGGTGTTGTATCTGTTTGGATTTTTATCAGTGTCGTCATTCTTGGCTCAATTTGGAATCGTTAGCTTCGATATTGTCAATTCAAGATTTATTATAGCCGGGTTGTTTTCATTCTTTTCCATGGCAATAGCCTTATTATTCGCATGGTTGCTACACAAACGATTGAGTTTTAAGGCATTATTTCTTGGAGAGAAAAGGGGTGAGCGATTTTCGATATACTTAGAATTTATTTCGGCGGTTACCCTAGTCAGTTATGCATTGTTTGGAGTTTTTTCTTTGGGAAAATACAGCCCATTAGATCAAAACAGTTTTTATAAATTCAAACCTTTTTTTGGGAAGCATGATGTAGCAGGCCGATTTGTTTTAGATGTAAAGACAATAACAGAAGAGACCGCATATTTGCAGATAACGGTCTATCTTTTATTGTATGTGTTGATACTTATATTCATTTATCACTTGATTGCCGCCCTAAAGCGCATCTTTTTCAATAGAAAGCAAGTTGTAATCAGTGCTTCTCCCGGGGTTGTTGGCTCTACGGTTAGAAAACAAGAGACCCAAGAGCTTAAAAAAAACAAATCTAGCTTTTTAGGTTTTGCCGCAACAAATTTCGTCGCAGAAGCTCTGAAGCTTGTTGTAAACAGCGTGGAGGCGTTAACGCTCGCATTTTTTGTGCTTATTTTCCTCTGCAGCTTCCACAACCTGGTTATAAGTCGATTTGATTTTGATTCTTTCAAGCAACCCTTCGCGCTGAATTCTAATTTGATGTTTTCTTGGTTTTATACAACGGTCGTGGGAACCTTTATCTTTATAAAAATTTCGCACAAAGCTATTTCGTGGCCCGTTTTAAAATTTGATGACTTTGATTTGATTCATCGAATTAAAGACGCTTTCCAATTTACTCTCATTCCCATAGTTAGTGGGTTAATCGTATTTGGCAATACGATTTTTCCGCGCATACCATTTACTATAGGGGGAGGCGAACCGAGAGAGATTGAGCTAAAGATAAAAAACAAATCACCGGCATCTATTAAGCATAAGTTATTTTAAATAGGCGAATCTGGGCAGTTCGTTTTCGTAGTTGATAGTGGTGATATGGATGCTAAAGCTTTTCAAATAAACAAATCGGAAATCGAATATATTCAGACAAGAAAAAAAGCTCGATTAAAAAATAAATAAAACAAAAGACCAAGAAGCTAATCAATAGAAAGGTGCCTGGTGCCTCTGGGACCCTCCAAACAGCTCTGCAGCTCTGGGGACACATCACTTAACTCCAAACAACGGATCGGTGACAGTCACCTTTTAGGGGGCAGGCATGACGCTAGCCTTTAATTTGAGAGCCCGCTACTACGATCCGCAAAACGCTTTAAGCCTTGCCTTAGCTTCAGAATTATCTTACCAAGACGGATCCGTGATCAAAGACAGGATGGCTCAATGAGGTTTCGTGGAATTCCGTTTTTTTGAAAATAAGAAAAGCGAAAAGCAGGCATTTATAGCCGCTAATAATGAGGCGATCCTGGTTGCGTTCAGAGGTACAGATGCGACAGTGATTAAGGATTGGCTTTCTGACCTGAACTTTTTCATGGAATCGGGGCCTTGGGGAGAAGTTCACGGCGGTTTCCAATACGCCTTGAGCAGTATATGGCCTGAGATGAAGGCATTCTTAAAGCCTCTTCTGGATTCTCCGAGGAAGCTTATGATTACTGGACACAGCTTGGGCGGTGCCATGGCAGTGCTTGCGACAGCTGATTTAGTCAAAGCAGGTCGATCTGTGTTTGGCCTGCACATTTTCGGTCAACCGTCGACAGGGGACAGTGTTTTTGTAAGAGAGTTTGCGAAAAGGATGAACGATTATTATTTCAGATTCGTGAACCATAATGATATTGTGCCTCGATCCTTACCCGCCAAAATAACTCGCTATCAGCACGCCGGCCAAAAACTTTATTTCGATCGTCATGGAAAAATGCACAAGGATCCCCACGATTTGCTTGAGCTATGGGATCAGTGGATCTGTAAGTTAACGTTTCAAAAGGTTTTTGCCGAAGATTTTGGCGATCACATGATGGCGGGCTACATCACAAACCTGGAGCGTGGAACGGCACCCGGCACACACATTCCAAGACCCGGTCTTTGAAAGCCTTTCAAAGACCGGGTCTTTACAAAAAGACACTAGTCGAAATCGAACGCCGTCATTATAATGTCGGCCCAAATCTCAAATAACTTTTTAAGGAGGAGAATGATGACCACAGCTTTTCATATCGTAGTCTGCGGGAGTCTCGTGCCGGACCCGCTCCAGACACTGGAGCCGATTCAGGGACCGACCGGACCCGCTCTTAAGAATGAAATGATGCTGCCTTCGGTGCTGGATCCGTGGGCCGGGCACTCTCTTTTTGAGGCCTCTCATCTCGCGAAGCAGAATCCCGGAAGCAAGGTAACGCTCATCAGCCTCGGGCCTAAAGCCAAGCTCCAACAGCTCATGATGATCATCGCTCAAAAGGTCCCCTTCGAACTTGTGTGCCTCGATGGTTCCGCGAGCGGTTTCATGGATTCCCGGGAGGTTGCTGCGGCGCTTGCCGGGGCGATCGAGAAGATCCCGGGTCTTGATAAGACGAAGCTCCTGGTTTTCGGTGGGTGTTCCTCCGCTTCGCGTGACGCGGGGACCACGATGCAGATGATCGCCGAACAGCTCGGGATTAGCGATGTGTTCCTTGGGGCGGACGAGCTCAAGATCCAACCGGACGGCTCGTTCAGGATCCTCGAGCGTATTGAAGGCGGACAGTACCTAGTTTCCACATGCGCTGGGGCCCCGGCCATGATCGGATGGGCGACGGGGAATCTTCCGGAACCGCCGAACAATCCTCAGGTCGGGATGACGAACATGCGTACCATTATGCCGGCCCTTCAGAAGGCGACTCCCGCGGCGCTCAAGACCGATGCCATCCGATTTGCTTCGGTCGAATTGCCGAAACAGCAGCGTCAGACCCGTATCGTCAAGGATACGCCGGTCGAAGAGATCGCCAAAGAGATCGTAACCTGGATAAAGGGCTAGCCCCATGGAAAAAATACTCTTTTTAGCTCATACGGATGCAAACGGCCACCTTCCCAAGATCGCGTTCGAAACCTTAAGCGCGGCGCTTGAGATCCAGAAAGGTCTCGCGGGTTCCACGCTCACGGTCGGTCTTGTCGGGGAAAATGTCCAACCGGCCGCAGATTCTATCGCGGCGTGCGGCGCCTCGAAAATCCTTGGCGTAAGCGGGGCTGATTTTGGGACCTCGCGCTACGCGACGGATGTCAAAGCGTTGGAGGCGATCGGAGTCGCTTCGGGTGCTACGATCATCATTGCCCCGGCAACGTCCCGTTTTTCCAAGGCGTTGCCCGGCTCGGCATTCCGTTTAAAGGCCACGATCGATACGCATGTGAGCGGTATCCAGTTCACCGACGGCGTTCTGCAGGTCCAGCGTTGGTACTATCGTCAGCGTATGTTGGCGACACTGACCCGCGCGGCGCGGCCGTGGATCCTCGCCGTGGATTCCGGAGTGTTCCCGATCTGGCAAGGCGCCAAAGGCGCGGCAAAAGTGGAAGCGATCGCGGCGGCGGTGACCGATAAGGAAAAGCGCACGAAAGTAACGGGTGTTGAAGCGCCCTCCGCAGATGCGCAGACCATTCGTCCGGAGGCCGCAGTGTTGCTCGTTGCGGGCGCCGGATGGACCAAGAAACAGACGGACGGTCAGATCCATGCCAAGGAAGCCGAAAAACACATCCTTGATTTCTTAAAGTATGCCAAGGCGTCGCTCGGGAGCAGTAAATCGCTCGTGGATCAGGGGTCGGAGGGGGAAGCGGTGCTTTCTTTCATGAGTCATCTCAACCAGGTCGGACAGACTGGTTCCACGCCGCGTCATCCGAAGGGCCTTTCTACCTGCTGTCACGGAGAGGAACCGCACGTGGTCGGCTGGCGTTTCATCAACGAACGCCGCGCGATCAATACGGACGCCAATTGCGGCTGGGCCCAAGGGAAGGCCGATGTGCTCTATGTAGCCGATGCCTTTGCCGTCATGGCCAAGGTGAACGAGCTTCTCGCCAAGGGCTGAATCTAAGATTCGAAAACGGGGAGACCCCGTTTGAGGGCAGGATTTACCCTTTTTTTCGAATGTTTTTTTGCTTGATGGAAGTCAAAGAACACGGTACTATCCCACAATTTGATTTATCAATAACGACAACCTTCCCACTGTCCCGGTCGCGGGCGAACTGGTGATTTTTCGAAAAATATCTGCATCGATAAAAGGAGAGAGCTATGCCCTTTGGATTCCTTCTTCCGAAAGAAACCAGCTTCTTTGACTATTTTGACAAACAGGCGGATTATGCCGTTCAAGCGGCGACCCATTTCGCCAAAATGGTGGCGGATTACAAAATTGACGAGACCGAGGTCGGGATCATGAAAGAGATCGAGCATCTGGGGGATGAAGTGTCCCATCAGATCATGGATCAGCTGAACAACACTTTCATCACGCCTTTTGACCGCGAAGATATCCACGATCTTGCCAAGGAGATGGATGATATCGTCGATATGCTTTACACCATTACCAAGCGTCTCCGCGTCTATAAGATCCTCAGCATGGAACGGAATCTTTCGGAATTCGCTCGCGTGATCGAGATGTCCGTCAAAGGCGTTTCGCAGGCCGTCAAAGGGCTCCGGGACATGAAGCAAAGCAAGGAGATCCTGAAGGCCTGCATCGAAGTGAATAACCTCGAAAATCTCGGCGATAAAATGCGTGATGATATGCTGGGGGAACTTTTTGAAAAATACGCCAAAGACCCTATCGCGGTAATAAAATGGAAAGATATTTATCAGGACGCGGAAACGGTCCTGGATATATGCGAGGACGTGGTCCACGTGGTTGAATCCATTCTCGTCAAACACGCCTGAGGCTAAGTCCCCTATGACGGCTTGGATCATTTTTCTTATCCTGCTGGCGCTCGCGTTCGATTTTCTGAACGGATTCCATGATTCCGCGAATTCCATCGCGACGGTCGTTTCCACGCGCGTTCTTTCCCCGCAGCACGCGGTCCTTTGGGCCGCCTTCTTCAACTTTATCGCATTCCTTTTCTTCGGGCTCCATGTGGCGAACACGATCGGGAAGGGGATCATCGATATTCACATTGTGGACAGTCAGATCATCTTTGGGGCTCTCATGGGCGCTTGCGCCTGGAACATTATCACCTGGTATTTCGGGCTCCCGACGAGTTCCTCTCATGCCTTGATCGGAGGCTTGGTCGGATCGGCACTCGTGAAGGCCGGCACGGGCTCTTTGGTTTGGAGCGGCATTATCAAAACAGTGGCTTTCATTTTGATCTCACCCGTGGTCGGCCTTTTTCTAGGCGTGGCTTACGGAGTGATCGTTCATTGGCTTGCCCGGAAAAGTTCGCCGGCCGGAGTGGACCACTGGTTCCGGAAAGGGCAGCTTATTTCCGCAGCGCTTTACAGTTTGGGACACGGCGGCAATGACGCTCAGAAGACCATGGGGATCATTGCAAGTCTTCTTTTCAGCGCGGGGATTCTCGGAAAAGAATTTCATATTCCCTTTTGGGTCGTGATCTCGTGTCAGGCGGCCATCGCTTTCGGGACGATGTTCGGCGGCTGGAGGATCGTAAAGACGATGGGACAGAAAGTCGCGAAGCTCCGTCCTGTGGATGGCTTCTGTGCGGAATCAGGGGCTGCCACAAGTTTGTTCATAGCTTCGGCATTCGGCATTCCGGTCAGTACGACGCACACGATCACAGGCGCGATTATGGGCGTAGGTTCTCTGAAACGCATGAGCGCGGTGCGGTGGGGCGTTGCGGGGAATATTGTGTGGGCGTGGCTCATTACGATCCCGTGTTCGGCGGCGATCTCTGCCCTTTCTTATGCCGTTGCGAAGTGGCTTGTTCCGTAACGAGTCGGTACATTTTTTGGGCAAACAACACAGGACCCGTATGATCTTTTTTTTCAAGAATCCTCAAAGATTTCCCCCGGTCGCTTCCTTTTTTGTGATCGTCCTGATCCTGATCCAAGGAGTCCTCATTCCTTGGGCAAGCGCTACGCCTGCTGAGAACGGGGATTTCGGGATCTGGAACATCTACGATGTGGAGAAGAAACTGAATGCTCAATGGAAAATGAAGGTGGGCGAAGAGCTCCGGTTTCGCGAACATAACGGGCTTTATTATGCCGAGACCCACTTGGGAGTGGATTATAAGCCGTTCCAATATCTCGCTGTGGGCGCCGAGTATCAGGAGATCCGAAGCGAACGGTACAACAAGAAGAAAGACAGGAACTGGTATTGGGACCAAGTGCCACGGATCTATCTGACGCCACAATATGCGTATAAGGGCTTCTCGCTCGAAGATCGTAATATGTTGGAATTCCGGATCCGGGAGGATGCCCGATTTACGGTGCGCTACCGGAACCTGGTCACCCTGACGGCGCCCTGGAAGTGGACGCGGTTCCAATTCCAGCCTTATACCTCCAATGAAATCTTCCTAGAAACGCAGCGTAACGGGATGATCGAGGACCGGTTCTTCTCCGGGTTCAAGATCCACTGGGGTGGGCCGGTTTACGGGTCGATCTATTACCTGCGCCATTCCACCAAGAACGCCATCGCGAAATGGACATCGCTCAATATCCTGGGGACCAGTCTTAAGATCGTTTTTTAGACAATCCCCGGATTCTGAGGCGGACCATTTTTCTCTCTTTTGCCAAAAAGTTTGTGCTAGAATACCCCCCGATTTTGAAACTCCTTCATGAGAGATCTCATATTTCTATGCTGAAATCCGAAACAGTTGAAACGGATATTTTGATCGTGGGCGGCGGGGTCGCGGGCCTCGCGACCGCCATTCATCTTGCGGACCTCGCGGCCGGCTCCGACAAAAAACCCAGCATCCTGGTTCTCGAGAAGGGAAGCTCGATCGGGAGTCACACGCTTTCCGGTGCCGTGATCGACCCTTCCACGCTCAAAGAACTCCTTCCCGGGGTCGATCCAAAAGACTTTCCTTTCGAATCTCCCGTCAAAAAAGAAGGCGTTTATTTTTTGACCCCCACGCTTGCTTTCAAAGCTCCTTTCACGCCCCCTTTCATGGGGAATCACGCGAATTCCGTGGCCTCTCTCGGGAAAATGACGCGGTGGCTGGCCGAGATCGCGGAGAAAAAAGGCGTGCAAGTCTATCCGGGCTTCAGCGTTTCCGAAATGCTCTACGAGAACGGCCGCGTCACCGGGGCGAAGACGATCGATACCGGCGTGGATAAGCACGGGCATCCGATGGACAATTTTCAGGCGGGGAACGAGATCCGCGCCAAGATCACGATCCTGGCCGAAGGGCCCCGGGGCAGTCTGACTAAGGCGCTCTGCCGCAAATTAAAATTAAGCGAGAACGCCAATCCGCAGGTCTATTCCACAGGCGTTAAGGAGCTTTGGGACCTTCCCGAAGGGACTTTCGAGGCCGGACGGATCATGCACACGCTTGGGTTTCCTTTCTCTTTCAACCACTTCGGCGGCGGTTTCGTTTATGGTCTAAACGGGCGCCAAGTCGTGGTCGGAATCGCGGCGGGTCTGGATTATACGGACCCTACGTTCGATTCCCACGCGGCGCTTCAAGTCTATAAAAAACATCCTTTCATCGAGAAGATCTTCGAAAAAGGAAAACTCCTGCGGTATGGCGCCAAGACGATCCCCGAAGGCGGCCTTTATTCTTTGCCCAAGCTTTCTCATGACGGGGTCATGATCGTCGGGGATTCCGCCGGATTTCTCAGTATGCCAAGCTTGAAGGGGGTCCATCTCGCGATCGAGTCCGGGATGCTGGCCGCGAAGTCCGCATTGGAAGCTCTGAAGAAAAATGACTTTTCGGCAAAACAACTTGCTCTTTACGACGCGTTATTCAAAAAAAGCCGCGGCCACAAGACCCTGTCCCGCACGCGCAATTTCCGCGCCGGGTTCGGGTACGGCATGATCCTGGGGGCGTTCCATTTCGCGATGCAGATATTGACCGGAGGACGCGGCATCACGCCTTCGGGGAAGATGAAAACGCATGAGGATGCGGCCTGTTACAAGAAACTCTCGGATGTAAAAAAAACATTCTGCAAAAAATTCGCCAAAGAACTCGCCTTCGACAAACAATTAACGTTCGACAAAGTCACCGATGTTTTTTTCTCCGGTTCTAAGCATGACGAAGAGCAGCCGTGCCATCTCCGGGTGTTGGATCTCAATCTTTGCCGGGATGTTTGCATCCCGAAATACGGCGGACCGTGCCAGTATTTCTGCCCGGCCGAGGTCTATGAGATCGTGACGGACCCGAAGACCGGGAAAAAGGACCTTCATCTTCATCCGGCCAATTGCGTGCATTGCAAGACCTGCGACATTAAGGATCCGTTCGGGAACATTGAATGGGCCGTGCCCTACGGGGGCGACGGACCGGAATACGAGAACCTGTGATATGGGCTTAAAAGTCATCACGATCATGAAACAAGTGCCGCTTCCGACCGAGATGCGGATGGGTGCCGACGGGCTTATGGACCGCACTAAGGCGAAGTCCTCGATCAATGCCGACTGTACGTTCGGCCTCGAGCAAGGGCTCCAGATCAAAAAGTGCGTTCCGGACGCGGAATTGATCGTGCTCTCCATGGGGCCCACGAGTTTTGAACAATCGCTTAAAAAAGCTCTGGCCATGGGGTACGACCGCGCGATACTTCTTTCGGACAGGAAGCTCGGAGGGTCGGATACATTCGCTACGGGTTATGCGATCGCCTCGCTTCTTAAAAAACTCGGATTTTCCAAAGAGAGCAAAGATCCTTTCATTATTTTCTCAGGGCGCCAGACAACGGACGGAGATACGGCCCATGTGCCTTCTCAGACGGCCGAGAATCTCGGCATTCCTCAAGCGACCTTTGTAGAAAAAGTAGAGTTCAAGGGAGACCATCTAAAGGTCCGCCGCATCATCGAGGGGGGCTTCCAGGTTCTCAAAGTCCCTATCCCGTGTCTTATTTCCATTGCTCCGACCGCAACTCCGGCGCGACGGCCTTCTCTTAAAGGGGCCATTCGCGCAAAAGGCGTCAAGACAGAGGTCTGGACGCTGGATCAAACCGGAGCGGATGCCGGCGTGGTAGGTCTCAACGGGTCACCGACGCTTGTGTCGAAGGTCGTGGATATCCAGAAAGACAGACCGCCGGTCAATATGATCTCCGGTCATGAGCCCAAAGATCTTGCGCAAGCCCTTGTTTCCGAGATCGAAAAGATCAAGGACACGATTGGCGGGGGTCATGGAGGGCACGCAGGGACCGACGATGAAAAAGGCGCGGCCGGGGAAAAGGCCCAAGCGGATGTAAACTTTCCGAGAGTGGATTTCCGCAACGGCGCACGGGGCATTCTGACCTGGATCGAAATGCACGGACAAACACCGGCGCGTTCTTCTCTCGAGATCCTGAACCCCGCAAGGAAGCTAGCGGATCAGCTTCAGACCCAGGTGACCGCGGTGGTGACCGGACACAACATCAGGAACGTGGCTTCCGAGATCATCGCGCAGGGCGCCGACGAGGTTGTGATCGTGGACGATCCGCGCCTTAAGGAATACAGGATCCTGCCGGTTGCGGCCGTTCTCGCTCAATGGATCGAGCATCAGCGGCCCGAGATCGCGCTTTTTGGGGCAACGACTTCAGGACGCGAACTTGCGCCGAGGCTCGCGAGCCGTGTAAAGGCCGGCGTGACGGCCGATTGCACGAGCCTGAAGGTCGGGGAATATGTGCACCGCATCAAAAAAGCGATCATGTACCCGTGTCTGGAATCCATCCGTCCGACCTATGGCGAAAGCAAGCTTGCGACCATCGTCGGGTTCTGGTGCCCTCAGATGGCGACCGCTCGCGCCGGGACTTTCAAAATATTACCCAAAGACCCGAGCCGGAAAGGGACCGTTCGCGAATTTGCGCCTACCTTTCGGGACAGCGATTTCGCGGTGGAAGTGATCGAGGTCAAACGCGAGGGGGGAGGCGGCGATAATCTTTTTGTGGCGGATATCATCATTTCCGGGGGCCGTCCGGCAGGCGACCATGACAATTTCAAACTAGTCCAGGAGCTCGCGAAGGCCTTACAAGATCAGGGGATCAACGCGGATTGGGGCGCGAGCCGTCACGCGGTGGACAATGGCTATGCTCCCTATGCGCGTCAGGTCGGACAGACCGGCAAGACCGTTCGGCCGAAGATCTATATCGCCGTCGCGATTTCCGGAGCTATCCAGCATCTCGCGGGGATGAAAGAGTCCGGCAAGATCATCGCCATCAACCAGGACCCGCAGGCTGCGATCTTCCGCCATGCGGATTTCGGCATCGTCCGTGATTACCGGGAAGTGCTTCCCGAACTGATCGCCAAGGTACAAACAGGTTTTACGTTCGGGCTTACGCCGAGCAAATAGATCCACAGCGTTTCGGTTGACCCTTGACGCGGCCTGGGCTTACAATTAAACTTCTCGCGGAATGGTCGATAACTAGGAGCGTCATAAAAATTAACAAAGGGGGACATCATGTTCAAGAAGATCATCAGTATGACGGTGGCCGTGGCCATGTTCATGGCGATAAGCGGCGTGGCTTATGCGGGAGAAAGCAATGCGGATAAGAGCTTGACCCGCGGTGCGGCATCCTTGGTATTGCCGGGTTGGGGGCAGTATCTGAACAATGAGATGGACACCAAGAGTGGTAAGATCAAAACCGGAACCATGATCGTACTCGAAATCGGCGGCATTGTGACCACGATCCTTCTCGGGACGCTCGTGGGCTATCCCGTGATCTGGGTGGGTATCGGGATCCTGATGTTCAACCACATCTGGAGCGCTTCGGATGCCTATTTCAAGGTTCCGGTGGGTCCTGAAGTGGCGATGAAGGGCGAGACGCTCGAGCGTTAATTCTTTGGAATCCGTCCCTTCTTTCAAAAAAAGCAGGCCGCTGGAAATCTGCGGCCTGCTTTTTTTGGGCCTTCTTTTTTCCGGATTTTCCCTCTCTTCCTCCAAGTCCGAAGGCCGGTCGTTCCCGCTTCCCGGGAATTTCGAAGAGGTGTGGAATGCTACGCTCGCGACGTTGGAGGCCGAAAAGATCCCGCTTGTCACGGCTGACAAGGCCCGGGGTTATATTCAATCCGCGACGTTCCCTTTATACAAAAAAGAATACAAAGAATGGGCCAAAGCCCCAAGTTTGTCCTCAAGCGGGTTTTGCGCGATCGAGATCGGCGTTGTGGAAAAAGATCCGACCATGACGGTCGTGGGGATCAAGGCCTACTTCAAGAGGAAAAAAGGTCTATCGTCCAAGGGCTTCCGGAAGCAGGACGGGTCTCGTGGAAGGTTCGAGGGACTTCTGGGCAAGAACATCCATGAGCGGCTTGTGGAAGCGAAGTTTCCGGCCATCAAAAGCGTAGTCCTGGGCTGCGATCTTCACTACGATGACAAGACGGCGCATTATTTTATCGCGGGAGCGGATTCCTCAACGCTTGCCTATGAGCAGGGGCTTCGCAATGGGGATGTCCTTTTGAAGATCTCAGGTCAGGAAGTGACGCCGGGGAATCTTTTCGGGTTTTTTCTGAATCTTCCCGGAGAATCCCTCAAGAAATTCACGATCCTCCGGAAAGAGGGGGAATTGGAGCTACCTATCAGGATCTTTTTTCTGAATTCCGATGCGCCGCATCTTGGATTCCACGTCGACCGCGACGCCAACACGCTTCGATTCAAGATTACGGAAGTACGTGCCGGTTCTCTGGCGGAGCAGGAAGGCTTTTTGCCGGGAGACGTCCTGCTCAAGCAGAACGGAATTCTGCTCGACCGGTGGGAGAACTATTACCGTGCGATCCTGGCCCAGAAAGAGGGAGAGGTGCAAACCTTCCAGATCGAACGGCGTAATAAGCTTCTCGAGAAGAAAATAACACCCGCCGGGACTCAAGCCCCCGCATGAAGGATCCCCGTCTCGCTTTTTTTTATTCAGCCTTTATTCCTGGTCTCGGACAGATCTATCTCGGAGAACGCGCCAAAGGGTGGACGTTTTTATGTATGGGGGCCGGGGTAGTGGTGAGCCTGATCGTCAGTCACACGCCCGTGGCCTGCTTTGTAATGGGGGGGATTTATTTGGCGGTGATGATCCCTGCGGCCCTGGACGCTTTCCAGATTGCCTCAGGCCGCCTGCGGACTTTTTCGGTCCCAACACCGATCAATTTCAGAGAATCTGAAATTGGGGCCGCCCAGGTCGCCATTCATGACAAGAAAATAAAGACCTGGGCGGGAGATACCGTTCCTTATGTGATCGTTATGCTCTTTTTGGTCGGCCCGTTTGCTATTCCTCTCCTGTGGCAGAGCCGGAAATTCTCGAAACCAGCGAAAATCGTCTGGGCCATAGTTATTATCGGGATCGCGCTTTTGGCGATCGCGACCATGACGTTCGCGGCTTCGTTCCTGGAAAAACTCATGAAGTCGGGGCAGACGGTGTAAGGGGGTTCCCCCGGATTCAGAGGTGCCCAGGAAAAGGGGCCTATTTTCCGAGGAACTCCATGGTAGAATACGAAAAATGATTCAGGAGGCTTGCCCCACTAAAGATTTTTCTGCGGGCGATTTGTGATAGAAGGGGAACGAGCTTTGGGCGGGCGTTTGTGCCATAAACGAAAGCGTTTATTTAAAAACGCTTTTTATCTCTAACGGGGTGAATGTGAATTCCAGAAGAATAGTTTCGCTTTTTTTGTTGTCTTTTTTACTCATAGGGCCCGGATGCTACGCCGAGGATCCCCAGGCGTCACAAGAGCCTTTCGACCCAACATTTGCCGGGACGCCGTCTACGGGCCAGTGGTCCGATGGCTGGTATCAGGGCGCTTCCGGTTACGACCATGCGGTCGAAGAATACAAGCGGACCAATAAACCGATGGTCGTTTATATGAGCGTCGGATGGTGCCCTTATTGCCGCAAGTTCGAAAAAGGAGTGCTGTCGTCACCCCTTGTCCGGGATCTGTTGAAGGACATGATCAAGGTCAATCTCAATCCCGAATCCGGGGAGCGCGAAGATGAGATCGCATCTCAATACAGGCTCCGCGGTTTTCCGTCTTTTTTTCTTCACCCGCCCCGGCCCGGCAGGCCCGTACAACTTTCGACCGGAGTCACACCCGAAATGTTCGTTGAGTTTTTCAGACAAGTTCTCGAGTAGAGCTCCCAAATGGAATTTATAACTTCCTTTGGGGATGCCTGCCGCACCAAGGTCCCGGGAAAATAAAATGAACACGGTCCCAGCGATCCCGAGAGCGCTTTCCATCGCAGGTTCCGATCCTTCAGGCGGGGCCGGCATTCAAGCCGATCTCAAGACCTTCCATCAGCATAAGGTCTATGGGATGGCGGTGGTCACGCTTCTTACAGCGCAGAACACATGCGGTGTTCGGGCCGTTTACGTCATGAAACCCATCCAAGTGATCCGTCAACTCGAAGCCGTGCTTGCAGATATTCCGCCTCAAGCAGCCAAGACGGGAGCTCTGGGGGATGAAAAGGTTCTTCAGGCGGTCGCGCGGGCGGCCAAAAAATTCCGTTTTCCCCTCGTGGTGGATCCGGTCATGGTGAGCAAGCATGGTGCGCCGCTCTTCAAACGAAGCGCGATTCATTTTTTTGTCAAAGAATTGCTGCCCTATGCCACTTTGGTCACGCCCAATCTTGATGAAGCCGAAATTTTGAGCGGGATCAAGATCCGCGATCCGGAGTCCATGGAAAAAGCTGCGCGGATCATGGCCGGCTTCGGACCCGAAGCCGTGCTCGTCAAGGGCGGCCATCTTCTCCGCCAGAGGACGGATCCGTCCAGCGCATTGTGGCGGAAGAGGGAGGCCCTGGATCTTTTGTGGTGGCAAGGTCGGATCTATCGATTCAAAGCTCCTCGGATCAGAACGCGGCATACGCATGGGACCGGCTGTACGTATTCTGCCTCCATTACCGCAGAACTTGCCAAAGAGAAGGACCTTTTTTCTGCGATCACGAACGCCAAAAAGTTCATCACACGCGCTATTCGCACGAGCCCCGGCCTCGGACACGGCAGGGGCCCCGTGAACCATTTTGCCTAGCGTGTGTTTTAAGGCAAAAGATTGTTTTTCAAAGATTCTGCGTTCAGATATAATCCCCTCCGCGAACCGAGCAAAGGAGTAAGCATGATCTGTTGTTTGGACCTGGAAGGTGTGTTGATCCCGGAAATATGGATCAATGTGGCGAAAAAGACCGGCATCAAAGCTCTCGCGATCACCACGCGTGATGAGCCTGATTACGACAAGCTCATGCGCTATCGGCTTGCGATCCTGAGAAAGGAGGGAATCAAGCTCCGCGACATCCAATCCGTGATCAAACGCATGAACCCGCTCCCGGGGGCGAAGGCATTCTTAAAAAAACTTCAGGAAAGATATCAGGTGATCATTCTTTCCGACACGTATTACGAATTTGCCGGGCCCATGATGAAAAAACTGGGGTACCCGACCCTTTTTTGCAATTGGCTCTCAACGGACAAGAGAGGTTTTATTGCGAATTACCATTTGCGTCAAAGGAATGGCAAGAAAGAAGCTGTTCGAGGGATCCGAAGCCTCGGATTTAAAGTAGCCGCTGCGGGAGATTCCTACAATGACATTGCCATGCTTCGTGCCGCCGACCGGGGGATTCTTTTTCGTCCTCCTGAGAAGATCGTTCGCCAATTCCCGAAGTTTCCGGTCACGAATACCTACAACGAACTCCTGTCGGCCTTCCTGAAAACCGCTTAAAGCTACTTTAGATTTACCCGGATCTTGTCGGCTATCGCGGCGAGCTCCTGCTGCGGCATGGCTTTTGCGCGTGCGAAATTAAGCTCCGCAAGGCTCTCCATGATCGGGATCAGATGGATATGGGCGTGGGGAACCTCCAATCCCGCGACCATCACGCCGACCTTCTTACAAGGGATGGTCTTGCCGAGGGCCTTGGCGACCTTCTTGGCGAAAACGATGAGACCTTTCAAAAGCTCATCCTCAATATCAAAAATGTAATCGACCTCTTTTTTTGGGATGACGAGCGTGTGGCCTGGATTGACGGGGCGGATATCGAGGAATGCGAGATATTCGTTGTTCTCGAGGATCTTGTGGGCGGGGATCTCTCCCGCGAGGATCTTGGTGAAAATAGTAGGCATAAGAATCTCCTTTTTTAAAATAAGAGGGCCAATGTCGCTCTTTCTCTGAAGGTGTGAATTTCGCATTCTACAACGGACATAGAGCGTTGCCCGAAAAATCAGATTCATTTTAGTCTTGCTAGAGAAAGAAGGGTATCGTTTTTTCCAGGAAGTGAGGTACAATGTTTTGCGGTGAGATTCTAAAGAATAAGGGGGTCTAAATGGCAGACGAAAATAAGAATACGGTTTTGGGTGTCACGGAGAATCTCGAAGGGCTTCTTTGCTATGCGCTGGGATGGGTCACGGGGCTTGTTTTTCTGCTTCTTGAGCAGAAGAACGCTTTCGTGCGTTTTCACGCAATGCAATCACTTGTGACATTCCTCGGGCTTTTCATTATCACTTTAGTGATCGGGTTCATCCCGGTTCTGGGAGTCCTGGTCAATCTGCTTCTTTGGCCGCTCAGCGTCGTGGTCTGGATCGTTCTGATGGTGAAGGCCTATAAAAGAGAGCGTTACAAATTGCCCGTGGTCGGTGATTTCGTCGAGCAACAGCTCGGAAAATAATTCTACCAACAGGATGGTGGATGGAGCTATTGAGCGTCATCTACCATCCTTGATTTTTCTCCCCTCTTCGTTATGACCACCTTCCAATGTCGTCGTTGCGGCGCCTGTTGCCAACAACCGGGGTTTGTCTATCTAAAAAAAGGAGATGCCGAGCGTCTTGCCGCGCATCTCAAGATGGACATTTATCAATTCACGGGGACGTATAGCCTTCTCCTGGACCGGAAGCATCTCGTACTTAAAAAACATCCGGATGAAACATGTCTTTTCCTCAAGGACAACGGTTGTGAGGTCTACGCGGCGAGACCCGCACAATGTCGTGATTTTCCTTTGAGTTGGAAAACGGAAAGAAGTCAAAATTACTGCGCGGGGATGAAAAAAACCTAATACCTTATCGCGGTTGGTTCGAAGAACATGCGGCGCAAATCCGAGATCAAATGAAGAACGTCACTAAAGGGCCGCATCGGGGCTTGTCGGCAAAGCGCTTGCCGCCGGCTTCGGCGCCGGGGGTTCCGGCGGAAGCGTGACAACGAACCGGGCGCCCTTTCCGGGGTTGCTTTCGACCCAAATCTTTCCGCCGTGCATCTCCACTAATTGTTTGCTGATGGCGAGTCCCAATCCTGTTCCCTTGTTGCCGCCTTCATCACGCGTGCGCCCTGTTCCCTCGTAGGGCTGGAAGATAGCCGTCTGATCTTTCGGGGCAATTCCGGGCCCCGAATCCTCCACTGTGATCCTCGCTCCGCCATCGGGCTCTTTTTCCAAGGCGACAGAAACAAAGCCTTGATGAGTGAATTTGAGAGAGTTTGAAAGAAGATTGTAGAGCACCTGCCTGATCTTAAGTTCGTCCGCTATGATCTTAAGGCTGGCCGGTTTTTTTGTAAATCCAAGGATCAGACGTTTCGTAATGGCTTCCTCGTTAAAAACTTCAAGCGCTGAATGGATGATCTTGACGAGTTCTGTCTCATGGAGTTCCAGGCGCATCTTTTTAGATTCGATCTTTGAAAGGTCGAGAACGTCATTGATGAGCTCGCGAAGATGTTTGGAACTTCGCTCGATGCGGGAAAGAAAATCTTTTTGTTTTTCTGTGAGCGGTTCGGTCGTGCTTTCGAGTAAAAGCTGGGAGAACCCCAGGATCGAGTTCAGCGGAGCGCGGATCTCATGGCTCATGCGGGCAAAATAATCGGTCTGCAGGTAGTAGGCGTACCTGGCCTTACCGCTCGTTTTTCGGAGTTCCCGGAGAAGTTCTTCGAGACGATCGTCCTTTTTCACAAGAGCGGAAGCCAGGGATCTTATGAAGATCGCGATCAAGTAGAAGAAAGCAATGTGTCGGAAGATGATCGCAGTCTCTTGGACCGGACTCAAACCGGGTCCGAACGAAACGGTATTGGGGATAATATGAGAACGTCCGAGAACGATCAGCCCCGCATAAAGGGCCGAGGCAAGCGTGGCCATCTGCAGGGTCAGGATAGCCGGTAGATTCAGCGCGCAGTAAACAATGGAAATGAAGAAACAGGAAGTGTAAATAAAAAGGTCCACATTCCCCAACAAATGCAGCGCGGTGGTTTCCGCCAAAAAGTCGACAACGACCGAAGCGATCAGGGCCTCGGCCCCCGATCGGGGATCTTTGAAAAAGATCTTATAGGGGCGGTTTACGAAGAGTTCGATCGCAATCACCAGATAAAGTGGCCAAAGATTTTCGACCATGAGATTTCCCCACTTGCAGGTCAGAACATAAAGGGGGATGAGAAAGAGGATGGTAAGAATACGGAGTTGGTAGAGTTGATAGGCTTTTTTGTAAATCTCTCCGGCCGGGGTCTTTTCCGTGATTCTCATGATGCGTGTCCTCAGAAGTTTACGCGTCCCATCAAGCAGAACATTCCTATCATAGCCAAGTGCGCATAAAATAGGAACCTATTTTTCCCTTAAGAATGAGAGGGCTATTGCGGTGCCCTTGTCAGGCTGTTAAAATGAACTGCCGTTTTGAAGAGTGCCCAGCATGAAAGGAGCCTCATGGACACGAATACTTTTTTGACTTCCTGTCTTGAGAAGGTCATTGAACAAAAAGGTCAGGACGTTTTTTTTAAAGCCGGAACGTCTCCCCGTATGCGTCTCGGCGGGCAAGTGGTATCGCTGCCCTTGAAGGCGCTCTCCGCCGACGAGATCCGCGAGCTTGTCGATGGGCTTCTGGATCTTCCACAGAAGGAAATCCTTCAAAAAAATAAAAGCGTGGATTTTGGTTTCTCCTTTCGCGAAAGGGGCTGTCGTTTTCGGGCCAACGCATTCTTCCAGCAGGGAGATATCTCCCTGGTGTTCCGGTTGCTCTGGAAAGGCATTCCGAGTTTCGAGGATCTCGGACTGCCGCTAATTCTCAAGAAGGTCGCGCTCGAAAAATCCGGCATTATTTTGATCGGGGGCACGGTCTCTTCCGGGAAGACCACTACGGTGGCGGCCATGCTCCGGACCATAAACGAAAGCGTCCAGAAGCATATTCTCACGATCGAAGATCCTGTGGAATATATGCACGAGGACAAGAAGTGTCTCATCCAACAGCGCGAGATCGGGCGGGATGCAGAAAGTTTCAGTTCGGCCCTGAAATACATGGTGCGTCAGTCTCCTGATGTCATCGTGATCGGTGAGATGCGAGACGCGGAATCCTTCAATTTCGCACTTTCCGCGGCTGAGGTGGGGAGACTCGTGATCTCCACCGTTCACGCTCAATCCGCAGGGCAGGTCTTCGATCGTGTTCTGGGGTTCTTTCCGCCTCCGGAAAGAGAAGCGGTCTTGCGCTATTTTGCGGCTAATTTGTCCTGCATTCTGGTCCAGAAACTTTTGGAGACAAAGGACGGGAAGACGCTCGTGCCTGCTGCCGAGGTGCTTTTGGGGAATTATACGATCAAGCAGCTGATCCTTGAAAAAAAGATCGACAAGATCCCGCAAGCGATCCGCAATGCCCGCGAAGAGGGAATGCAGACCATGGACCAGTCGCTTCTGGAGCTTTGGAAAGCCGGGCGTATCAGTCAAGAAAGCGCGATCGCGGCGAGTCCTTCACCGGAAGATCTTCAGTCTTTGATGAAAGGCATTCAGATCGGTCAGGGCACAAAGATCCTTGGAGATTAGGAAAAGGCCGATGCTTTCGCCCGCCAGACGGGAGCTAAAAGGAAGGGTTATTCCGAAAAAGGTCAGACGTATTTTTCGCGATAGATCTTGATCAATGCGAAAAAGATCGAGAGTACGACCGGCGCCAGGAAGATCCCCATCAGGCCGTAAAACTTCATTCCCCCCATGATCCCGAAGAAAAGAAGGAAATAAGGAAGTTTGGTCCTCTCTCCGATGATTGCCGGTTTCATGAAATTATCGATGAGGCTGATCCCGAAAAACCCCACCACGAAAAGAACGATCGCTTTGCCGTAGAGTTGCATGATCAGAAGATAGACCGCGATTGGGAACCACACGCTTGCTGCGCCGAGGACCGGGATAAGCGAGGTTAAGAAGATCAAGAATGTGAAAAAAAGCGGGAGCGGGACTCCCAGAGCCGTGAATATGAAACCCGCCACGGCCGCCTGCGTGACACTGGTCAGGAGCTGTCCCCGGATGACGGCGACAAAGGTTTCATGGATCTGCTTAAAAATGGCTTTTTTCGTCTCTTTTTCGAACGGCGCGATCTCGTAGATAAAATTATAGATCCTTTCCCCATGTTTGAAGAAGATGAAGGTCAGGAAGGACATGAAGAAAACGTTCAACAGGATAAAGAAGATGTTCTTGGTGAAAGTCCCAGCCTGAGCCGCGGCGAGGTTCCCAAGCGTCTTCGTGGCTCCGAGGGACCACGAAGACAAGCTGTCTTTGAGCGTTTGTGACGCGAAGATATGGGTTTGAATATTCTGGAACCAGGGAAGTCCCCGGACCTGCTCGATCAGTTGTTCCAGCTTTCCATCCCGGACATAATTATAAGCCCACTGGGAAAACTCAACGATTTGTGTGGTCATGTTGATGACAATGAAGACAAGAGGGGGAATGACCATGAGCAAAACTGCCACGGTCATGAGAAGCGCGATGGAATTGTTCCGTTTGGGGAACCGTTTACGCAGTTTTTCATAGAGAGGATAGAACGCGAACGCAAGGATGGCCGCCCAGAAAATGGCCGTGAAAAACGGCGCGAAGATGTTAAAAACCTCGTAGATGATAAAACCCAGGATGGCAATAAAGAAAAAGGAAATGAACTGTTCGCGCTTCATGGCTTGGGTCCTCGTCCTTATCGATTTCAGGAAAAATCTCAGACGGGAATAGTCTAACGGATTCCTTTGTTTTGGCAAGCGGAACAAAGAACGAGATCAGCGAAAAAAGGTCCGAGAACGATGAGAAAAAAAGACAAGGAGTGTTTCCCCGTCTGATGGTCGGGTTTATTTTTTAAGAAGATAATTCCGGACGTAATCGAGAATGCCTTCGCGGGTGGTATAGCGGCAGCGGAAGCCCGTCATTTTTTCATGGTGGGTCATGTCCGCCTGTGTGAAGTTCTGGTAAAAGCTGTAAGGATTATCGAAGTAATCGGGCTTATGATTCGTTCCGAGAGCTTCGTTGAGCGCATCCACGATCTCATTAAAGGAGGTTGCCTGGCCGGTGCCGAGGTTCATGACGGTGGACGTCCTGGTTTTGTGTGCCATCAGCGTGGCGGTCACGACGTCTTTGACATAGATGTGATCGCGTTTCTGTTCACCCCATTTAAAAATGCGCGGACGGTGGCCGTCCATCATTTTGAGAGCAAGCTGATAAATCATACTAGCGGCATGCCCTTTGTAGCACTCTCTTGGGCCGAAGACGTTGAAAAACCGAAGTCCGACCACCTTGATCCTGTCATAATAAGAGGGAGCCAACTGATCCATGATCCATTTGGAGTAGCCATAGATATTGTTGGGATGACCGGCGTCGGATTCCTTGATGGGCCGATCGATCGAGCCGTAGGTTGCCGCGGAAGAAGCATAGATGACGACGGCCTTCTTCTCGGCGGCAAGGTCGAGAACATTACGGAAGCCCTCGACATTATCAAACATCATCTTTTGCTCATCGAGGATGGTCGTGTCCGTGATCGCAGCCATGTGGTAGATTAGGTCGAGCTTCCGGCCCTTGCCCCAGTTCATCCAGGCCTTGTCCGAGCAGTCGTAAGCGAGCAGATCGCCCTTGAAGCCGAGGAGGTTCTTAAAGCAGGAACTGCGGAAGTCCTCCAGAACCGTGATGCGAGCTTCGGGAAAGCGATCTTGGAGTTCAAGGGCGATGTTTGAGCCGATAAAACCGGAACCGCCCGTTACGAGGATGTTCTTCATAGGTGCGTTATCATAGCCAAAATCCGCGAAAGTTCAAATCTTTAATGCCGATAACGGAAGAGGGTGTTCGACGATGAAAAATCTCAAAACCTTCTTAGCGCTCTTGTTTATTCTTAGCGCATTGCCCGTGCCTTTCCCTGTCTATGCCGGAACGGGGGAGGACATCTCCTATGCCACGCGGGGGGCCGGCAAGATTGTGGGGAGCATGTTCGCCATTCCGAAGGCCATGCTTCAGGATTCCGGGCACGTGATGTTCCCATTCGGGCTCGTGACGGGAGCTGTCCGCGGGACGATCCAGACCGTGACGGGAGTGGTGAGCGGGGTGGTGGATGTCGCCCGGGGCGGCGCTCCTTACGCCAAGTATGCGGCTCTAGCGCTCTAATTTCCCCTCGAAGATCTTATCCCTACTTCCTCGGAGTGCGACTTGCGTTAATGGACAAATCCCGCTCCCTCGGCTATTATGCTCCCAAGCGTTGAACGAACCTTCCGGAGGTCCTGAACAATAGCTCCTATGGATGAAAAAGATCGTCTTCTTTTGACCTATCTCCAGACCGGGCTCTCTCTGACCCTGCGGCCTTTCGATGTTTTATCCGCAAAGATCGACATGGATAGCGCGGAACTTCTGGTTCGCATCCAGCGTCTTAAAAAGGAAGGGGCCTTTGCAGGGATCAAGCCTGTTCTGAACCCGCGCGCGTTCCATTATCAAAGCGCCTGGATTGCGGTACGGGCCGGGTTGGAGCGTCAAGCTCATGCCGGACCCGCGGCTCAACTTGGTTCTGAAGGGATCGAATCCTGCGCGGAGATTTTTTGGCGGCATCCGGGTGTCGTCTATGAATGCGAGCGCGAACACGAGTTCAATCTCTGGTTTTTTATCGCGGTTCCGGCGGGGCATGATCTGGAATTGCATGCCCGGTGTCTTGAAAAACTTGCGGGTGTTCCGAAGGCCTTATTCTTGCCCGTGCGTAAGGTGTTCAAGGGAGCCGATCTTTTAAATTCTTTGGATGCGGGAACATTTCCGGCCATGAATGAGCGCTTTGAGAAGCAGAGTGCCGCAGGATTTCCGGAATTGAAAGTGCGGATGGGACAGAAGCAACAAGCCATCACCGGAGCCATGCCGAAAGAGGGGCCTTCAACGGAAGAGATCGAGATGATCCGGTGTTTGCAGGAGCCGTTTCCGCTTACGGATGAACCTTACCGGAAGATCGCCGCGGATCTCGGGATTTCGGGAGATCAAGCGCTGGAGCGGATCAAGGCGCTGGTGGAAAAAGGGTTTCTTAAACGGATCGGAAGTTTTCCAAAACCCGAGGCGTTTCTCTCGGGTGCGAGAACCTTGGTGGTTTGGCAGATCCCGGAAGAAAAACTCGAACGGATAGGGTCCGAGATCGGGGGGTTCAGCGAAGTGCTTTATGCGGACCGGCGGCCGGTCTCTGCGGAGTTTCCGTACTCACTTTACACGATAGTCCGGGCCAACACTCCAGCGGAGATTGAGGCCTTGGCGCGCCGCATACAGGATCGTATCGGGAAGTGGCCGTACCGTGCGTTGGTGACGACCCGCGAGCTTAAAAAAAGGCCAATGAAGTATTTTCCAAAAGAACTGGACCTTTGGTGGCACGAGAGCCACCATGTTGCTGAAACGGCATTTTGCTGAATGTCGAGAGAGATAGGATCAAGGAAACATGCCATTTCGAGATGAGTGGATAGCGAAACGGGAAAAAGACGAGAATCGTTCTCAGATGCACTATGCCCGCCAGGGAATCGTGACGGAAGAAATGAACCATGTGGCGGGCGAGGAACGGCTTTCGCCGGAACTTATTCGGGAGGAGGTTGCAGCCGGGAGGCTTGTGATCTGTGCGAATGTGAATCACCGGAACCTGCGGCCGGTGGGGATCGGAATAGGCGTCCGTTGCAAGATTAACGCGAATCTCGGGAACTCCTCGTTGGGTTCGGACATTCAGGCGGAAGTGGAGAAGGTAAAACTCGCGGTCACCTTCGGGGCAGACACCGTGATGGATCTTTCGACCGGAAAACAGCTGAATGAAACGCGTGAAGCGATCCTTCGCGCAACCACGGTGCCGGTGGGAACCGTGCCGATCTATGAAGCGCTCGAACGGGTGAAGGGCAAACCGGAGGCGTTGACGCCGGAGATCCTGTTCGAGGTGATCGAACACCAAGCCCGGCAGGGTGTGGATTTTATGACGATCCACGCGGGAGTGCTGCTGGAACAGCTGCCTCTTATCGAGAAACGGGTGACGGGCGTGGTGAGCCGCGGTGGCGCGATCCTCGCGCGTTGGTGCAGGGCCCATCAAAAACAGAATTTTCTCTTTACGCATTTCGACCGGCTTCTTGAGATCTGCAAAAAATACGATGTGACGATCAGCCTCGGAGACGGGATGCGGCCGGGCTGTCTGGCCGATGCCAGCGACGCGGCGCAATTCGCGGAATTGGATGCCCTCGGGGCTTTGACCTTACGGGCCTGGGAACAGGACGTGCAGGTGATGGTGGAGGGTCCGGGTCATGTGCCGATGGATCAGATCCCCATGAACATTGAACGTCAGATCAAGGTTTGCCACGGCGCGCCTTTTTATGTACTAGGTCCGCTCGTGACGGACATTGCGCCGGGATATGATCACATCACCTCCGCGATCGGCGCTGCGATCGCAGCTCAGGCAGGCGCGGCCATGCTCTGTTACGTGACGCCGTGCGAACACCTGAGGCTCCCGAATCTCGACGATGTGAAGCAGGGCGTGATCGCCTATAAGATCGCAGCCCATGCTGCGGATATTGCGCGCCACAGGCCGGGTGCCCGGGAGAGGGATGATGCGCTCGCGAAAGCCCGGTTTGATTTCGATTGGGAAAAGCAATATGCCTTGTCGCTTGATCCGGAGAATGCGAAGAAAATGCATGATGAAGGTCTTCCGGAAGGCGAAGCGCGGCACGGGGAATACTGTTCGATGTGCGGGGAGGGGTTTTGCGCCATGAACCTTTCGCAGTGTTTGACGGAAACGGGCGAAAAAAAACAGGCTTTAAAGAAAAAATGAAAAAACCAAATGCGATCCAAAGAAAAAAAACAAGAGCTGTCAAGGTCGGCGGTCTCATTCTCGGCGACGGCCAGCCGATCCGCATTCAGTCCATGACCAAAGTCCCGACACGCAACGTGCAAGCAACGCTCGAACAGATCGATCGCTTAGTCGAGTCCGGTTGCGAGATCGTGCGCGTGGCTTGTCCCGGCGAAGAGGACGTCAAGGCGCTTGGGAAGATCAAGTCCAGGATCAAGATACCGCTTGTGGCGGATATTCATTTTAATTACCGGTTTGCTTTGATGGCGATCGACGAAGGTGTGGACAAATTACGTTTGAATCCAGGCAATATCGGCGACAAGGACCGCGTGGCCGAGGTTGTGGAAAAAGCCAAGCGGTGTCACATTCCGATTCGCATCGGGGTGAACTCCGGGTCGCTTGAAAAAGATCTGATGGAAAAATACGGGCCCACCCCCGAAGCTCTGGTCGAAAGCGCCCGCCGTCATGTGGCGATCCTGGAAGCCATGGATTTTCCAGATACCGTGATCTCGCTTAAAACTACGGATGTGCCGACCTTGATCGCAGCGTATCGCCTTGCAAGCCAGAAGTTCAACTATCCCTTGCATCTTGGCGTCACCGAGGCCGGGACTCTTATTCGCGGCAGTATCTATAATGCGATCGGGATCGGGACACTTCTTCAGGAGGGGATCGGGGATACGGTCCGCGTGTCGCTTACTGCGGACCCTGTTGAAGAAGTCAAAGTTGCGAAGATGATCCTCGAATCTTTAGACCTTCGTCAAGGGGTGCGGGTGATCTCTTGTCCGACCTGCGGGCGCACTGAGATTGATACCGCCAAACTCGCTCAGGAAGTGGAAGCGCGCGCCATGAAGCTCAAAGGTTCCCTTACCATCGCCGTGATGGGATGCGCGGTCAACGGCCCCGGCGAAGCGCAAGGGGCGGATTTCGCAATCACGGGCGGCCAGAAAAAAGGCATGATCTACGTAGCGGGCAAGCAGGAGCGCGTGGTCGATGAAGATAAGCTTGTCGACGAACTTTTTAAAGAAATAGAAAAGCGCGGAACGAAGAGCGCGAAGCGCAAAGCTTAAAAGTCTCCCATGGAACGGTCTTCAAATCCCATCAAGGACATCTTCCAAAAAGTCCAGGATCAGGAAAGGCTTTCTTTCGAAGACGGTGTGCAGCTTTTTAAAAGCACGGACATTCTTGCGATCGGACGGGTGGCACATCAGGTGCGCGAACGGATGCATGGGCGGCGCGCTTTTTACGCCCGGAACCTTCACCTCAATCCCACCAATATCTGCTCGACCCGTTGCGAGTTCTGCGCTTTTTCCCGCGATGCGGATGCGCCCGGCGCCTACACGTTGACCCTTGATGAGATCGACGAAAAAGTCCGGGAGGCGATCGAACACCGGCGGATCAATGAAGTCCATATCGTAGGCGGTCACAATCCGTCGCTCGGGCTGGACTATTATTTGGAGATGACGCGTCGTATACGACGGCTATCGGAAGAAATTTTTATTAAGGCATTCAGCGCTTCCGAGATCGATTTTATGGCCAGGCAGTCGGGGATTTCCTGGGCCGAAGTCCTGCGTTGCTTGAAAGAGGCCGGGTTAGACGGGATGCCGGGCGGGGGAGCTGAGATCTTTGATCCCGCGGTGCGGGCTAAAATTTGTCCGAAAAAAATATCGGGAAAAGAATGGGGCGAGATCCACCGGGCCGCGCATCATGCGGGGATCAAAACCAACGCCACGATGCTTTACGGGCACACCGAGACCGGCGAGCAGCGAGTGTCGCATCTTCTGAAGTTGCGCGAGCTTCAGGATGAAACGCAAGGATTCCACGCCTTTGTGCCGCTTGCCTATCATCCGGAAAATAACGCACTCCGGGGAGTTGAAGAGACAAGCGGTTTTTTAGACTTAAAAGTGCTTTCCATTTCGAGGCTTCTTCTGGATAATGTTCCTCACATCAAGGTCCACGGGTCGGCGACCGACTTAAAGTTCGTTCAAGTTGCGCTTTCGTTCGGCGCGGATGATGCAGGTGGGACAAACCTTCATGAGAAAGTCATACGTGAAGCGGGGGGCCGTGCTCTCGAGGGGTTAAGTTCCGACGACCTTATCCGATGCATCACAGACGCAGGGTTTGAGCCTTGCCTGGTGGATAGTTCTTATCAAGTAGGCGTATAGCTTGCAGCACGTAAGTTGCGGGCGCGAATTCGATTCAATTATCAAAGGATTTTATCTATGTCAGACAAAGTGATCTTAACACAGCAAGGCTATGACAAACTTTACGAGGAACTGAATTTTCTCAAAACCAAGAAACGTCGCGAAGTCGCGGATCAGCTTGAAAAGGCCCGGGCGCACGGCGATCTCAGCGAAAATGCCGATTGGGAGACCGCCAAAGAAGCTAAGCATCAGTTGGAGATCCGGATCGGCCAGTTGGAGGCGCGTCTTTCGAATGCGCGCATTCTTAACAAAGGGGATATCGCCCAGGACAAGGCTTATCTGAGCGCGAGAGTAAAAGTAAAGAATCTCGACAGCGGCGATATTTTTGATTACACGCTTGTGTCCCAGGATGAGGCGAATTTTGACGAGGGGAAGATCTCGGTGACCTCGCCGATTGGCCGCGGTCTACTGGGAAAAGCTTTGAACGAAGAAACCGTCATTCAGGTCCCGGCAGGGAAGATCAAACTCAAAATCATGGAGATTCGCTATGAATAACCTACTTTCTTTTTGGTTCGCTCCCGTCACCGCGCTTTTTCGTCCGTGCGTTTTTCATGATGCCGTAAAAAGATCCGCTTGGAAGGGAGTGCTTTACGTTTTTTATCTCTCCATGATCGCCGGTGTGTTGACCGTGGCTTTAATGCTCCGGGTGGGAATGCCCGTCGCGGATGAGTTTGTTTCGTGGACTCAGAAGACCATGCCGGTCGTGATCTGGACGCCCGAGGGACTTTCTCTGGAGAATGGCCAGACGACCGCTCTTTTGGTCCATCCCGAATACGGCGCGGTCGTCGCCTTCGATATGGCCAAAATATCCGTGAGTGAAGCGGATATGAACAAGGCCCCCTTGCTTGTGACAGCGACAAAAGTTTTTATGAAACGGGCGCCGGGGCAGATCGAAGAGCGGGACATTACCAGGGCCGGGATCCAGACAGAGAAGCAGTTGCCGCCCAAGATCCGGATCACCGGTGAAGTTGTGGGGGGACTCTTTAAGACGATCAAAAGCACTCTGTTTTTGATCGTTCCGCCTGTGATGATCATCCTGTTCTTCTTTCTCATCCTGATCACGGATCTTCTTTATTCGCTTGTCGGGCTTTTGTTCAACATGATGAGAAAACAAAAACTCAGTTACGGAGCTATTTTTTCTCTCACGTGCTTTGCCACGACCGCGTCCTTCACCCTGACCTGGCTTCAGGTCATGACGCCGCTTCGGAAACTGCCATTACCGTTCGGGGTGATGATCCTGATCAATTTGGTTTATATGTTCTTCGCATTCAAGATAACGGATGCCAAAGACGCCAAGGCGTAAGCTTAGAGACAGGATTCGCTTGAGAGGGAGGCGGGAAGCTTTTTTTCGCGTTTGGTTTCAAAATAAGAAATGAGAGAACCGCTTCCCACGATCAGAAAGATACCAGCCGTGGTGATCCAGGTGATGGCGTCCCCCCATAGCAACCATCCATACGCGAATGAGAGCACCGGGTGAAGGTAGGAGAATGGCGTGACCAGGTAGGCGGGTGCGCGTCTCAAAGCGGTAGTCATCCAAACCTGCCCGTAGAAAGAAAAGATCACGACGCCGGCGATCAATCCCCAGGCCCCGAGGTCCGGCCACTTCCATTCTTTCAGGAAAAAAAGCGAACCCACGGTCGAAATCAGCGTGAAATAAAAGATTACGGTGTAGGGCGACTCCCGTTGCCGGATCGTTCGGATCGACAGATAAGCGAATGCGGCGAAGATCGAGGAAAGCAGCGCCAGCCATACGGCCGGGCTCCATGCCGCGCCGGAACGGGTATTCAGCAGGACCACTCCGGCGAAGGACAAAAGGATCAGAAAATAAAGAGAAAGGCTCGGGCGCTCCTTCAAGAAGAAGATCGAGAAGATCACCGTAAAGATCGGCGCCGTATAATTAAGCATGATCGCAAGTCCGAGATCAAGTTTGGCGATCGTGTAAAAGTGCAGGATCAGAGCGCCAAAACCGCAGAGGCCGCGGGACGTCAATTTGAGCCGCTCTTCGCCCCAGAGGGATACCTTTTTGCGCCAAATGAAAGGAAGCACAATCAGCGTGCCGAAAAAACTTCGAAAGAAAACGATCTGGAACGGAGAAAGCGATACGCTCGCATATTTGACGCAAAGCGCCATAACGGAAAAACAAATCGCGCTTTGGGACATCAATTGGATGCCGGAAAGATAGAGTCTGGAGCGTTTCATCTTGGACGACTGGAAATTTGAAACCGGAGACCTGAGACTTTCAAAAAAAACAAAGGATGCCGTGAAACTTCGTTGACTGCTGTCTGCAGTCTAATGTCCGCAGTCTTCATGGTTTGAGGATGATCTTTCCGAAATTTCCCCGGGAGGTCATACGATGCAAAGCCTGACGTGCTTCCCGTAACGGGAATATCCGGTCGATTACCGGCCGCAAACGGCCGTCTTGAATCCGCCGGACAATGCGCTGAAGCTCAGGGATGCCGCCCATGTAAGAGCCTAGGACGGAAATCTGGCGTGTGAAAAGATAGCGCAGATCAAAACCGACGGTGCGGCCGGCCGTGGCGCCGCAGGTGATGATCCGGCCTTTTTTCTTGAGGCACAGCACGCTTTGGGTGAATATGGGGCCCCCGATATGTTCGAAAAGAACGTCAACCCCTTCACTTCGGGTCAAGCGCATGACCTCGGCCTGGAAGTCTTTGAGCTTGTAATTGATGATAGCGTCCGCGCCGAGCGCTTTGGCCCGCTTGATTTTTTCTTCGCTCCCTACGGTGGTGATCACCCGGGCGCCCAGCAGCTTTGCGATTTGGATCGCCGCGCTGCCAATACCGCTCCCGCCGGCCTGGATGAGTACCGTTTCCTTTTTTTGGAGAGCCGCTCGCGTCACAAGGATATGCCACGCCGTCAGGAATACAAGCGGGACCGCGGCCCAGGATTCCATGCCAAGATTTCCTGTGACGGGGAGGATGTTCCGCGCAGGGACCTTGACATATTCTGCGAACCCGCCGTTGTTCTGAAACCCGACGATCTCATAATGGGCGCAAAGGCTGTCCCAGCCCGATTTGCAATAAGCGCATTTGCCGCAAGAAATGCCGGGCGCGACGATCACGGGCTTATGAAGAGGGACGCCATGAGCTTTTTTCCCTTTTTCAACGACTTCGCCCGCGATATCGCAACCGAGAATATGCGGCATGCTGATCTTAATGCCGGGCATGCCGGCAAGTGTCCAAAGATCCAAATGGTTCAGTGCGCAAGCCTTGACCTTGACCAGGACATCCTTTTTTCCGATCTCCGGGATGGGGACGTAAGCTTCCTCAAGCTCCGCCGTCGTGCCATGTTTTTTGAAAACGACAGCTTTCATCTTTGCCATAAAAATTCCCCCTCTTTGCGGAGTATACTTGAAATGCAGGTGGAGGACAATGCGGATGACATTAGGCTTCAGCGCGGAAGCGCGTATGTAGTATATTGTTATTCATGAAAGAGACACTTGCGGACAAAAAGAGGCGCGTGCGTGCAATATTTCTCCGGTTGCGTAAAGCTTATCCGGATACCCGGTGTGCCCTTCATTTTCGGACGCCGTGGGAGCTTCTTGTGGCGACGGTCCTTTCTGCCCAGTGTACCGATAAGCTCGTGAACCGGGTGACGCCGGTTCTTTTTAAAAGGTATCGCAACGTACGTGCCTTTGCAGCTGCGAACCCGGGGACAGTCGAGAAAGCGGTGCGTAGCACCGGTTTTTACAGGAACAAGACCAGGAATATTCTTGGCGCTGCAAAAAAAGTCCTTGAAAGGTTCGGAGGGAAAGTCCCGGCCCGGATGGAAGAGCTTATCACGATCCCGGGAGTCGGCCGGAAGACGGCGAATGTCATTTTGGGCAATGCGTTCGGGATCCCCGGGATCCCAGTGGATACACACATGATCCGCATTAATCGTTTGCTCAGGGCAACGCGCCACGCCGATCCCGTAAAGATCGAATTTGACCTGATGGAGTTGGTGCCGGAAAAGGATTGGACGCTCTACTCGCATCTTATCATTCATCATGGCCGCGCGCGCTGTTTTGCCCGTCGGCCGGATTGCTGGCATTGTGAGATTCGGGATTTGTGTCCCTCCGCTAAAGCAGTCCCTAGACAGGCCGGAAATAGGCTTTAAGTTTACAGCGAAGGATTCCGAAACCTCTAGAGGGGCTTTAGAACAGGACTTGAAGGGAATCATGGCACCCAAGGCCTCTTTTCTTGGATGACGACGTTCGCTATTCTAATTTGCATTTTTCAAATTAAGGGGACACCATGGCGTCCAAAAAGATCCTGATCGTGGATGATGAGCCTGTGGTGGTGACGCTCTTGAAGGTTCGTGTCGCATCGCGCGGATTTTTTGTCGAGGTCGCAACGGACGGCATCAGCGGCCTTGAAAAAGCAAAGATATGGCAGCCCGATCTTATTTTGTTGGATATTGCGATGCCTGCGATAGACGGGTATGAAACTTGCCGTCGTCTTAAGGCGATGAAAGAGACCGCGCATATTCCCGTAGTGTTTTTTACTGCCATGCAAGAAACGGAACTCGATGTCTTGGCCCGAAAGGCCGGCGCTGTCAAAGTCATTCAGAAACCTTTCGTGGACCAGGTGTTTAAGGCCATCGCAGAGATCCTCGGCGCGGAATAGTTCCTTGGATTGAGGCGGATCCCCGCTTGTTCCCGGCGTGTGGACAGAACCGCATGTTCGGTGTATATTACCAGTCCATTACGATGAGCTTCCCGCTTTCATCTTTCATGAGTGGGGCCTGCCCCGTCAGACGTTGCAGGAGAGAGGTTGTCTTTTTAGGTTAATGTTTCGTTGGAAAGAAGCGGACATTTTAAAAACTTGTTTTCTATCTTTGATGAGGTGACTTTATGAGCAAGGAAAAGACTCTTACCGACGCCAATTTTCAGACCGAGGTGCTTCAATCCAAACAACCCGTTTTGGTCGATTTTTGGGCCGAGTGGTGCGGTCCCTGTCGGATGCTCGGGCCTGTGATCGAAAAGATCGCAGTGGCGAATGCCGGTCGTATTGCGATCGGAAAAATGAACGTAGATGAGAATCCAAATACTCCCCAGAAATACGGGATCCAGGGTATCCCGACCATCATTTTCTTCAAGGACGGAGAAGTCGCGAAACAGCTTGTGGGCTATCAGGCTCAGGACAAGATCCAAAAAGCCATTGACGAACTCTTTCCGAAATAACCGTTCGATTGTTCTTCCTTTTTCTAAGCGCCCCGGACCGGAGCCGTTATCCCCTGTATGAAAGAGCGTTGTTTTGGAAAAACGGGTTTGCGTATTTCCGAGATCGGTTTCGGATGTTGGGCCCTAGGAGGTAACGCCTACGGGCCGGTCTGCGACAAAGATTCTCTCGAAGCTCTGGCGGCCGCGTGGGATTCCGGGGTCAATTTCTTTGATACGGCCGATGTCTACGGAGAAGGGCGCAGCGAAGAGCTTCTTGGGAAATTCCTGAAGGGAAGATCTCGCGATCGTTTGATCCTAGCCACTAAGTGCGGTTGGGATTTTTATTCGCATTCTCAAAAACATGGATCTTCTCCAGACAAATCGCCTAAGGACCTCGATCCTGTCGGGCACAGGAAAAATTTTGACGCCGAGTACGTCCGCTTCGCTTGCGAGCAAAGCCTCAGACGTCTCGGCACGGATGTGATCGATCTTTTTCAGCTTCATAATCCTGCTCTGGATCTGATCCGAAAAGGGGATCTCGTGGGTGTTTTGGAGAGGCTGAAGAAGGAAGGAAAGATCCGCTTCGTCGGGATCTCAATTCATACGGAGAAAGAAGCTTTAGCGGCGCTTGAGGATCCGAGGGTTCAGGCGATCCAGATCATCTTTAATCTATTGGATCAGCGCATGGCGGAAAAGGTCTTTCCTGAAGCGGAGAAAAAAGGCACCGGAGTGATCGTCCGGGAGGCTCTTGCCTCAGGACTTTTGAGCGGAAAATACACGCCGGCGCATGAATTTCCCAAGGACGATCACCGCCGCCGCTGGGTTCCTGAAAAAAGGGAAGCTGACTGGCAAAAGATCCGACGGATCCAGAAAACGCTTGGGACCGGGACACCGTCGTTGACAAAGGTGGCGTTAGAGTTTGCGCTCGCGTTCGGGGCAGTTTCGACGGTGATCGTCGGAGCGAAAACCCGAACACAAGTACTTGAGAATGTCGAAGCATCTTTGAAGCCGGCGCTAGGCCGGGAGGACTTCATGCGGCTGAAAGAACTTTATGCTCGGGAAGAGATTTTCCGGAAAGGGCTGATCCCTCGATGAAGAAGCTAAGGGCTCTTTTCTTTTTCTTGACCGTGCTGGTTATTCTTGGGATATTGCATGCCCGGTTCCTGGGCATGGCCGCCGAGCCTTTTCTGGAGAAAGTAATGACCCGGCTTTTTGATATGCCGGTCCATATCGAAGGCATGCGCATTTCCCCTTTTCTTGCACGCGTGAGTGTTGAAAAACTCGAGATCCTCAATCCTTCCGGGTTCAAAAGGCGCGACCATTTTACGTGCAAGAAGATCGATTTTTACCTCGACCTCCGGGTCCTCAAGAACAAGTTTATCCGGATCCGTAAGGCCCATTTCAAAGAAGTCGTTTTCGCCATTGAGAGCTACATGACCCCGCAGGGATCGCGGACCAATGTCATGCATTGGTATCACAACATGGGGCTTGATGAAGACAGCCCGCCGCTTCCGCCGCGCTCCATGCCTCATCCGGACAATGTCGGCGAAGATTCCTGGCGTGTTCGGATCGATCGTTTGGAACTCGAAAAGGGATCGCTTATTTTTGATGACCGGCGCGATCCGGAAGAGCAGCGGTGGATCTTTGAGCACATCAAGGGGCATTGGGACGGTTTTGATTTCCTTTCGGATTATGTCAGTCCGACCTTTACGGAGACGATCCAGGTGGAAGCAACCTTCGGGGTGAATCCTCCTGCCCATTTCCAAGGCGGGGGGAAGTGTCAATTTGCGGATGGGGATAATTTTGATGTGGATGTCCGGATCACGGACGGTTCTTTGGCGGAATATGAATTCCTTCTTTCGGAGATCCTCGGGGAAGTTCAGAGCGGGACCTTTGACCTCAAGTCACATATGTTGTGCGTGGAGGGGGACCTCAGGTCCGAGCACTTACTGACGCTCAAGTCCATGACGTTTGAAGCACCGACCGGCGCCCAGAAGCTTCTCAAATATCCATTCGACGGGATCCGGCTTCTTTTGGAGGAGCAGAAAACTGTAGAGTTGGATATCAGGGTCGATGGCTATATCGAAGATCCAAAGTTCCGCGTTTTCAGCGCTTTCACAAAAGCATTCCAAAAGGCTTTGGTTTCTAAAGCCAAAGCGGGTATTGCCGGCACCGTAAAGATGGCCGTGAGCGCTCCGGCGCAAGTAACGCACGGATTGACCAAACTGGGCTCTATGCTGACCCAGCCTTTTACAAACCAAAACGGAACAGGTGCCGGGTCCGACGGAGAAAAAAAAGATGCCTGAGACTAAAGTGGGGCATGTCGCGATCATCGGAAGACCGAATGTCGGGAAATCCACCCTTTTGAATTATCTGGTGGGGGAAAAATTGGCCGGGACTTCCGCCAAACCGCAGACGACTCGCGACGTGGTCCGCGGGATCCTGACCGTTCCCGATGGAGCCGTGGTTCAAAGCCCCTACCGAGGGCAGATCGTTTTTCTCGATACGCCGGGTGTTCATCAACCGAAAGATGCTTTGGGGGAGGGTATGGTGCGCGATGTCCACCGGTCGCTTTCGGACGCGGATCTCCTTTTCTGGATGGTCTATCCCAAGGCCATGGGGGATGCGGAACGCGAGATCCTGAAATGGGTCCAGGATGTCTCCATTTCCGTATTTCTTTTAGTCAACCAGATCGACCGTTTTCCCAAGGACGATCTTTTGTTGGCGCTCGATTCTTTTCAGAAAGCTTATGCCTTTAAAGAATTCATTCCTATCAGCGCCAAGACCGGGGAGAACGTCAAGGTTTTGATCCGGGAGACGTTGAAATACCTGCCTCAAGGGGAGTTCCTTTATCCCGAAGATCAGCTTTCCGACCAGAATGTCCGCTTTCACGTGCAGGAGATGATACGCGAAAAACTCTATCACTTTCTGGGCGAGGAACTTCCGTACGACGGAGCGGTGCGGATCGATGAATTCAACGAAGAGGAAAAGATCACCCGCATTCATGCCACGATCGTGATCGAACGGGATTCCCAGAAAGCGATCGTGATCGGCAAGGGCGGAGAGAAGATCAAACAGATCGGCATGGCTGCGCGTCTCGACATCGAGCGATTCCTCGGCAAGAAAGTATTCCTGGAGCTTTGGTGCAAGGTGATCCCGGGTTGGAAGAGCAACACGGGCTTTCTGCGCGAGTCCCGTCAAGCGGCCGGAGGTTCATGAAATGATCGGTTCCGAACATGTTTTGGCGGCATTTTTACTGACGTTTTTTGCGGGCCTTTGTACCGGTATCGGCAGTTTGGTCGCCTATTTCATTCAGAAACCCAAGGCGAATTATCTTTCCCTCTCTCTCGGGTTTTCTTCCGGTGCGATGCTTTACATTTCGTTCATGGAACTTTTGCCGGTCGCGCTTCAAATGGCGAACCGCTTTTGGGTCATCGCTGCTTTTTTTTCCGGCATCTTTTTCATTTATCTGATCGATAGTTTGATCCCTGAGGTCGAAAATCCCCATCATTTCAAGGAGCCGTCGGAGGAAGTTGAGACCGAGACACGTCACCTTAAAAGGACGGGGATTTTTATTGCGGCGGCGATCGGGATCCATAATTTCCCGGAGGGACTGGTCACTTTTGTGTCCACGCTCAATAACACAAAGATCGGTGTGATCGTGGCATTGGCGATTGCGATCCACAACGTGATCGAGGGAATTACAGTATCCGTGCCGCTTTTTTACGCGACCGGGAACCGTAACAGGGCTTTCTTCTATTCTTTTCTCTCGGGTCTTATCGAACCCCTCGGTGCGATCCTCGGGTTTTTGATCTTGGGGCCATTTTTGACGCCGACCTTGATGGCGGTCCTTCCAGCCTTCATTGCCGGTATCATGGTCTATATCTCTCTGGATGAAATCCTGCCGATGGCGCATCGCTATGGCTACGGACACCTGGTGATCCTTGGGGTGATCCTGGGGATGCTCGCGATGGCAATCAGCTTGTTGATGCTCTGATACAATGCAAACAGGCTTGATCCACGATGAAATTTTGAGGCGACGGACGTTCGCGATCATTTCACATCCGGACGCCGGCAAAACGACGCTCACGGAAAAATTCCTTCTTTATGGGGGAGCCGTCCAACTGGCCGGTTCTGTGACGGCCCGGAAGCAGGAGCGGGAAACAGCATCGGACTGGATGGAAATGGAGAAAAAGCGCGGGATCTCCATCAGTTCTACGCTCCTTCAATTCGATTACGGCCCCTGGAGGATCAATCTTCTCGATACGCCGGGCCATAAAGATTTTTCGGAAGATACCTACCGGGTGCTGATGGCGGTCGATGCGGTCGTGATGGTGATCGATTCCGGAAAGGGTATTGAAAGTCAGACCCGCAAGCTTTTTGAGATCTGCCGCCATCGCGGGATCCCGATCTTTACCTTCATGAACAAACTGGACCGTCCGGGTAAGGCCCCTCTCGCGCTGATCGACGAGCTGGAGAACGTTCTCGGGATCCATGCTTATCCGGTCAATTGGCCCCTGGGAAGCGGCCGGGAATTCAGGGGAGTTTATGACCGGCTCCAAAAGGAAGTGCACCTTTTTCAGAAGGTCCCCGGGGGCGCCTACAAAGCTCCCGTTTCGATGCACGGGTTCTCCGATCCCAAGGTAAAGGAAATCGTGGACGAACAGTCCTATGCCCAAGCCTCGGAGGAATTAGAGCTTTTGGACGTGGCCCATGTCGGTTTTTCTCCGGAGTCGGTGCTCCAGGGGAAAACAACGCCGGTTTTCTTCGGGAGCGCAGCGAACAACTTCGGGGTGCAGCTTCTGCTCGACGGTTTTATCAAGTATTCCACGGGGCCTGGAGAGAGACGCGCGGGAGACAAGTCCATTCCGGTGCTCTCGAAAGATTTTTCCGGTTTTATCTTTAAGATCCAAACCAACATGAATCCGTTGCATCGTGACAGGATCGCTTTCTTGCGCATTTGCTCGGGAAAATTTTCCCGTGACATGGACGTTTATCACACGCGGACGGGAAAGAGCGTGAGACTTGCGGGGTCCCATACGCTTTTAGGGCAAAGCCGCGAAACCGTTAACGAGGCGTTCCCCGGGGACATCGTCGGATTTGCCGTTAAGTCGGATTTTCGCGTAGGGGATACCGTGAGCGAAGATCCCTCGATCGCATTCAATGCCATTCCGCGGTTCGCTCCCGAATGTTTTGCCTCGATCCACAATCCTTCGCCGGCGAAATATAAGCCCTTTCGAAAAGGCCTGGAACATTTGCTTGCCGAGGATATTGTGCAGGTTTTCAGCTGGATCAAGCCGGCCAATCCCAACATCGCGCTTCTGGGAGCTGTGGGCCCTCTGCAATATGAGGTGCTGCAGTACCGGTTGAAGGAAGAATATGGCGCGGAGTCGCAGCTTGAGATGTTACCGTGGAAGATCCTCAGATGGGCGGAGAGCGCCTTGAATGACGCGGATCTTGGGGAAATACTTTCGTATGGTGTCGCCTTGGCCCGGGATGAACAGGGGCGTCGGGTGCTTCTTTTCTTAAGCGAATGGCTTCTCAGGAATTTCCAGGAAAAAAATCCGCATGTCGTTCTCCGGGACTCTCCGGCTTGAGGAACCTTTGTAAAAAGGGGACAGGCAGTTAATTAATGCCCATCCCCTTTTAAAGCGAGGCGAAATGAGGAAGGCCTTTACCGAGAAGCGGTAGGGCGTATTCCACGAAGGCCGGCGTGACCATCCCTTTTTTCTTGTCGAAAAATCCCGCAGGGAGGTCCCGCTCACGGTTCGGGATCTTTTCGAGCGGCACCGGTTTATAACTGATAACATATTTTGCCTTCGGTTTTCTTTCAAACCCCACCATGATCCGGGTCATTCCACGAAGGGCCCACTTGACCGCGTGAACGCCCGCTTGATAGGCCTCCTTTTGATCGGTCTCAGAGATATAAGCCATCGACATGCGCTGGATCGTTCCGGGCTTATCGAAACGGGCGCGGATCCCCAGGTTCTTTTCAAGGATCGCCGCAAGCCGTGCCGCTGTGCCTTCCACGTATTTGTGGCCGAACGGGTCTGTCATCACCCCCTCCGTTTTTCGGCCGATGCGATTCCCCTGATAGTCGCGGATCGTCTCCGAGATAACGATCACACAATAACCCACAGATTGAAGAACGGCCTCGGCCTTTTTAATGAAAGCCGTTTCGTCGAACGGGACTTCGGGGATGAGCAAGAGGTGGGGGGCATCCTCCGGCTCTTTTTTCAGGAGGGCCGAGGCCGCGACGATCCAGCCGGAATTTCTCCCCATGAGCTCGATGATCTTCACGGGATCGACATTTTTCATGGCTTTTGTGTCCAGCGCCGCTTCCTGTGTGGTGATGGCCGCAAAACGCGCAACGGAGCCGTATCCGGGGCAGTGGTCAGTCTCGATCAAGTCGTTATCGATGGTTTTCGGGATGTGAATGACCCGGAGCTCATAATGATCTTTTTCCGCAGCCCTTGCGATCTGGAGACTGGTATTCGCCGTATCGTTCCCTCCGATCAAGAACACATAGCGGATATTGCTTTTGCGGAGACTTGCCACGATCTTCCGGTCGTCCCCGGGCTTGAGCTTGTAACGGGAAGAGCCGAGCGCGGCGGAAGGGGACTGCGCGATCCGAAGGATCAGCTTTGACGGCTTTGCCTTAAGATCCACAAAAGAACCGTTCAAAATGCCCTCGATGCCATTTCGCGCTCCGAGGATCCTTGTGATCGCGCGGCAGGCCCGTGCCGTCTCCACGACACCCGCAAGACTTTGATTGATGACCGCCGTGCATCCGCCGGATTGTCCGATGACGGCGCCGCCTTTAAGAGAAAGTTTTTTCATGACTAAGGGATTTTGATCTCTTTCTCAAGTTTTCCGCTTAGGTTGCAATAGCCCTCGACGCTCAAGACGTCGGTTTTCTTGACCTCGGGGAGCATAAGCTTAATAGTTTGGTGAGTATTGGTTTCCTGCTCTGAGAAGGAAAGCATTTGGATCTCTTTTCCGTTCAATCCGATGTCGACCTTGTAGATGTAATGGGTTTTTGGATTACTGACGCGATGTTTGATGACCGCGGTCAAAAGCTTTGTGGCCGGATCGAACTGGATCTTGATATCGGAAGGCGGATGCGCAAAGGCAAGGGTGCTCGTGACGAGCAGACCACAAAGGAACAGGGCCGTTTTTTTCATAAAGATTCCTTTCACGAAGTTTTCTTGGGTGTTGAGAATTTGAAATCCGGGACCTTATTGAGGAATGGGACGAGCGCATTCAGGACGAGCAGGGCGAAAAGTTCGGGCTCGTAACGGAATCCCCATTCGGTCAGAAGAAAAACGAGGAGCGCGACCCAGGCGCCGAAGACGATCTTGGGCCATCGCGTGGGAGGCGTGGTTTTGGGTTCGATCAACATGATAAAGATGAAGAAAAAATTAAAATATCCTGGGATATCCCACAAGGAAGAACCTTGCGCCAGGGATTGCGGGATAAAAAGCAGAAGCGACGTCGCAAAATAGCCCCAAACGATCTCCGTCTTCTTGATCTTGTTCACGATATAAAGGCCGGCAGGGATAAGGAAGTACCATTCGTAGGCCCCTTTCCATTCCGTCGTGCCCTTGAGTAAAAGTACGGCAAGGAAAACGCCCAGCGCTGCGGGATTCAGCAAGTTCTTCCCGTGGAATCGCAGGACGCGTTTCAATCCGACGGTGAAAGCGGCGACCGCCAGGAACATCCACCAGGGCGACCCGGCCGAGAGGACATACCCGATAATGAACCCGGAAGTGAGGGTGCTATCGGTGGTCTGAAATTTTCTAACTTTGAAGAAAAGAACGGCCCCTTCGATCAGGATGGAAAAGAGAAGGGCCCAGAAAAATCCGGCGAGAAAGGCGAAACGGGGCTCCTTGAGGTACAGAAAAACGGCGAATACGCCGAGGAACAGATTCATCTGGACTTTGATCGACTTAAAATTGATCATACCGCTCCGACTCCCGCTTTAAGTGTTTTTTGCGACCCGTAAAACAGTATAATGTAACAATTCTTACAAAACAAAACACTTAATTTTGTCGATCGTCGGGATCCTTGATGAAAAAAATCACGATCAAAAAATCCGCCGCGAAGGTCCTTTGCGCAAAACTTGTCTATCCGTTCAGTACGGCCAAGGGCCAGCACGACCTGCTCGAAAACGTTCTTTTCTCCCTGGAGCTTTCAAACGGGATCCGGGGATTCGGCGAAGCGGCGATCGCGACGCACATCACCGGAGAAACCGTCCCTGAAACGCTGAAAAATCTAAAAGACGCGGCCCGGTCCATCGTCGGGATGGGTTTTCCGGAATTTCCGGAGATCGCGGAAGGATTTAAAGGGAAATTCGCGAAAAATAAGTGCGCCCTGGCAGCGCTGGAAATGGCGCTTCTGGACGCGGCGGCGCGTGAAAAAAAGATACCCCTGTGGCGCGCATTTGGCGGCCGTTCGCGAATACTTCACAGTGACATGACCGTGGTGCTTGGCGATGTCACCGAAGCCGAAACGGCGGCGCGTGAGATCCTGCGGCGCGGCATACGTTCTTTCAAAGTAAAAATTGGCCTGGATTTCGACCGGGACCTCAAACGCGTTTCGGCGGTGGTCCGGATTGCCGGAAAATGTCCGGTTTTTCTTGACGCGAACCAGGGATTTACCGCCGCTCAGACGCTCAAATTCCTGAAAGAATTGACGCGGCTCAAGATCAGGCCCGCGCTTGTCGAGCAGCCGGTGCCGAAGGAGGATTGGGAAGGGCTCGCGAAAGTGACGCGCGAAAGCAAAACGCTTGTTTGCGCGGATGAAAGCGTTTCATCGCTTCAGGACGCCAGGCGCCTCATCAAGACCCGGGCTGCCGGTGCGATCAACGTCAAATTCATGAAGATGGGCGTTCTGGAGGCCTATGAGATCGCGCGTCTCGCAAAGCGGAATGATATCAAGCTGATGATCGGGACCATGATGGAGACGCCGCTGGCGGTCACCGCGGCTGCGCATCTCGCGGCAGGGCTCGGGGGTTTTGATTTTGTGGATCTGGATGCGCCTTTTTTTATGGCGGAGAACGTGACGCAGGGCAATTTCGTGACGCGCTCCGGCGTTTATGATCTCCGGAAGATCAGGGCCGGTATCGGCGTTGTGCCGCTCCTTTTATGATCCAGAATTCTTCCGGTATTTTTTGCGTTCTGGCGCTGGTCGTCCTAGGCGTCGTTTTTCTTTCCGAAGATCCGCGGACCCGTAGATTTTTCAAGTTCCCGCCGCCGCTCTTCTGGATTTATTTTGTTCCCATGATGGTCTCCGGGTCCGGGATCCTTCCCGGGCAGCACCCTTTCTATTCGAAGACTACGAGCATGTTCCTTCCCGCGGGATTGATCCTTCTTTTGATCTCGACCGACATCAAAGCCATCCTGAAACTCGGCCGGCCCGCGCTTCTGATGATGGCCACCGGGAGCATCGGGATCATGATCGGCACGCCGCTTGTGGTGGCGCTTTTTAAACCTTGGCTTCCGGCGGACGCGTGGTCGGGATTTGGAGCGCTTTCGGCTTCCTGGACCGGCGGGAGCGCCAATATGATCGCGGTGAAGGAGGCGATCCGCACGCCGGATGCTGTCTTCTTCCCGATGATCGTGGTGGACACGGTCGTAGCGTATTCCTGGATGGGGCTTTTGATCCTGCTCGAGTGTTTTCAAAAAACCTATGATAAGTGGAATGGTTCCGACCTTCGCGTTATTGGGGAACTGGCCCGGAAAACCGCTTCGGCCGAGATGCATACAAAAAAAGCAAGCCTCCGGTTCCTTCCGCTCATTCTTGTCGTGGCGTTCGGAGGGGCGTGGATCTCGGGTAAGGCGGCGGACTTTGTCGGGAACGGATCTTTTGCATGGGTGATCATTCTCGCCACGACCCTTGGTATTCTGCTTTCCTTTACATCGCTCCGAAAGCTTGAATTCCACGGCGCTTCGCGAGCAGGGTATCTTTTCCTATTTCTCGTGCTTACGGCGATCGGCGCAAGAGCAAGTCTTTCGGGGATCCTGTCCGCGCCGCTTCTGGTCGCAGCGGGCGTTGTCCTGGTTCTGATCCACGGGGTATTTCTTCTTATCGTGTCGCGCATTGCCCGCATTCCGCTCTGCCTTGCCGCGACTGCGAGCCAGGCCAACATCGGGGGACCAGCTTCGGCGCCGATCGTGGCCGCGGCCTATGAACCCGCGCTCGCGTCCGTCGGACTTCTTCTCGGCATTCTCGGAAACGTGATGGGGACGTATCTGGGTCTCATCACAAGCCAGTTTTGCCGATGGGTCACTTTACTTGGATGACATGAAGAAGGATGGCGGAGGACGAAAGGGCTCATTCACCATTCACATCCATTTTTGTGAAGATATGTTAGAATGCCCGCCTTATGAAAAATAGAAATCCAAAGATCAAGGCCGTCATTTTCGATCTCGGCAATGTGCTCGTGAATTATGACGTCGAGAAGGCCGCAAAGCGGTTTTCAGCCGCTTCAGGTCTTTCCACCCGGGAGATCTGGAAGCGTTTCTTTCTTTCCCGGTTCGAACAGGCTTATACGCGCGGCGAACTTTCAACCCGCGAGTTCCACCGGATCGCCTGCAAAACCCTCGGTGTTTCCATGCCCCTGGCGGTCTTTCGCCATTATTGGAATGACATCTTTTGGGAGAACCCGGGGATGGAGAGGCTTCTCGTGCGGATCAAAAAGCATTATCCGCTTTATTTGATCTCTAACACCAACGCGCTTCATTACACCTATCTCAAAAAGAATTTCAAACTTCTCCGTCATTTCGACCGGAAATTTCCGTCGCATGAGATGGGTGCGCGCAAACCTTACCTCAAGATCTACCGGCGCGTCCTGAAGAAGATCGGTCTCAGGCCCGAAGAGGCCGTCTTTATCGACGATATGAAGAGTTTTGTCGAAGGTGCCAGGAAAGCCGGCATGCATGCTGTCCATTTCAAGGGCCGTTCCTCACTTCTCAAGATCCTCAAAAAACTCGGTATCCGCTTCTGACCGTCCACGCACAGGATCTCTGCTTTTGGCTTTGCTCAGTCGAAATCAAACCGTTGTTTCGGCAAAAATCCTGGGCTGGTTTTTTTTATTGAACTGGCGTGGGTTTCTAACGTAATGGAATATAACAAAACATAGCATTTCAGCCTTATTCTCTTCAATGTTACGCAGAAAAAACAATGTTTTTCACACTTGCTTTTTGAAAGAAGATATGTTAACCATTTTATATGTCTTTACAAAACCAATCTTAGGAAAGGATTCGTTCTAATGAAGAAATGGTTCATGAAAACCGCCGCGTTATTCGTGATCTTTACTTTCGTCACAACAAGCGTCGATCCCGTTGCTTTCGCGAATCCATCTTCGGCGGCCACACCACAAATCTTTGGCGGGCAGGGAGAAGTGTCTCCGTTTTCGCCCAAAACACTCTCGATCCCTGCCGAGTTCGGACAGGTAACGGATATGATCACTGGGGATCCCTCGGCCCCGGCCTTTATCCATATTCAGTCCGCGCACGGTAATTATGAGGCCGAGAAAAATATTGAAAAACTTCTCGGGTACATCGAAAAGAATTCCAAGGTCCGCCTGATGCTGCTTGAAGGCGCGGCCGACAAGCTCCATCCCGAGATGTTCCGTATCTTCCCCAAGCATCCGGATTTTAATCGCAAAGTCACGGACAAGCTCATTCAGGAGGGTTATCTTACGGGGCCCGAATCTTTTCTGATTGAATCCGGGAAAAAGTTCGAAGGTTTTGGCATAGAAAACCTTGCGGCTTACAAAAAAGATCGTGATGCTTTTATCAGTGTTGTGAAGAAAGAAAAAACCTCAGAAAAGTTCCTGCGTTCCCTGCATGCCGCCATGGATAAACAATTTGCCGCGAAGCTCAATAAAGACCTCCTGAACCTCATTCGCCAGGAAGAGGCGCTTGACTCAGGAACGGTTTCTTTCGAAGCATGGCTCAAACTCCTCGGCGAGGCCGGCAAGAAACACCTCAAGATCGATCTTTCGGATGCCTTTTATCAGGACCAATACCCCTTTCTTATCCGCTATTTTCGTTTGAAGAACATCGGTTCCAGGATCGACCGTGAAAAAGCGCAAACCGAGGCCGCCGTTTTTCTTGCAGAACTCGAAAAACGCAAGGTCTCAAAGGACATTCTTTCAAGTTTTGAAACCATTCTCGCTACACCCGAATCTGAACTTCTTAAGACAGGGAACGGTTATTCAACTCTTCGCCGCTTATTCGACGGCGCGTTCACAAAACTACCGCGTAGTTTCTCGATGAAAACCTGGCCCGCCTGGACGCTTTATGCCCAGCACATTATTCTGATGCAGGAGCTCGAAGCCAAGGGGCTTCATGAAGAAACCGGAAAATTGAAAGACCGCATTCACGAAGTTCTTGCCAGAACACCGGCCGAAAAAGAATATCTTGCCAAAACCCGTGAGCTTTTTCTTTTAAAACGTCTTTTTACGTTGGAACTTACCAGAAATGAGTATGAAGCACTGCAAGGTAAGTCGTTCCCGAATGTTTTCATCGGGGATGACATAAAAACGGTTTATGAACAATCGATGGACTTCTATTCCACCGCAGTAGTTCGCGAACAACACATGTTTGCTAATTCTCTGAAAAAAATGGGCGAGCTTAAGCAGGACCGGGCCATTATCGTGACCGGCGGATTTCACGCCGAAGGACTCAAACAACTCGCCGCATCCAAGGGTTGCTCCTACATTCAGATTACCCCGCGCATCACGGAGGTCTCAAAGCGTGATCATGAGGTGTACTTGCATTCTATGCTTGGCAGCCTCGACTCTAGTTTTTCTTCAAAAAAATCAATGAAAACACCGAAATCTCAAGATACGGAATCTTCACAGATTGCCGCGCTTCTTGGGCTTGTCGGTAGAGAGCAGCGTGCTCTCGTGACCGGTTTCAGCCAAGCTCGTGCATGGTTTGAGAATGTCCGCCGGTCTATTCTGGAGGCGGTTAGCATCGAGCCCGTTTCTATCCAGCCTGGGCTTATTGCGGCTTTCAATACCTCTTCCAGTAGTGTTTCCGTCAAGCCTATCGTTCGCTCGGAAGTGCGGGGACAGGAAGAAACGAAGAAAATTTTGAGTCAATTGCTGCATACTCCGTACTCTTATGGGGACTATTCTAGCGAAATCGTGAATCGCACCGGTGGTTTTGCGAGAGCGTTTCCTGGGGCGGAAATAACATTTTATGAAGATGATCAAATTGTTATCAAATACAGCGGCTCTACCCATAGTGTTGAATTGGACGGGAACGCGCTTGTGAATCTGATCGAACAAGCCGGGGAGGGATGGCATGCCACAGCTGGGCGTGGTTTTTACGCTGCTCCGGACCCAACCTATCAGAATTGGTCGTGGCAGATTGTCATTCAGACCCGCTCGGAAGTGCGTTCGCGGCAGCCAAAGGCTGGCCGGCAACCAATTTCAATAAGCCATAGTGGGTCGTCTGTGATCTCGTGGTTTAAAGGGGCAGTCATGACATTGGTGCTGGTGGGGGTTGTTGGGATCATGGGGATCTCCTGCAAAAAGGCGGTCGAGAGTCAGGGCCCGCCGTTGACTAAGGCGGGATACGAGAGCGTATTAAAGACCAAAAGTCCTGAGCAAATGCTTCTCTTTTTACACCGTCTTCCCGATGGATCAGAAGCGCAACTGGGCGATGCCACTTATTTTATTAAGAGTGGGGAGTCTTGGGCCGAAGTTGCCCGAAAGTACGGGGCGCTGGCGACCGGAAGCGTTGGCCAAGAAGCGCCGTTGACTGAGGCGGGATACAAGAGCGTATTAGCGACAAAGAATTCCTCGGAAATGCTTCTCTTTTTGCGCCGTCTTCCCAAAGGATCAAAAGCACAACTGGGTGATGCTACTTATTTCATCAAGAGTGGAGCGTCTTGGGCCGAGATCGTCCTAAAATACGGCGCACCGGCAGAAGGAAGCGTTAATCAGAAAAATCGTTCCGAAATGAGAGCGGATGCAAAAGCCCATCGGCTCAAGATGCAAGTGAAAGCGTTCTTGGAATCAGGCAGCCAGGGGGAGATGTCTGGTGTCGTGAAAGAGCTGCAGACTTACATTGCCGCGAAGCCCAATTCGCTGGAGCTATCAAGGTTTGTCTATGATGTTCTGACTTTGATCTTCGAGTTTTACAATGCTTCCACCACGGATTTTTCCGGGAAGAATCGCGCGACCGATTTCGCCTACAACTTTAGTCATGTGGTCACTTTCATTGAAAAAGAGGAGGGCCCGAACGGAGTATTTTTTATCACCAGCAATCATTATGGTAAGCATGAATGGACGGGTTTTGAGCAGGATAAATTTTGGTATGGGATGCCTACAGGTCGTATTGTTTTGGATACGATTAAACATGTGCGTCAGCAGGTGCATCGCTCCGAGGTGAGACAATGGATGACAAAATGGGCAGTGAATGTGGCGGTATTTGCGATTCTGGCGTTAACGCTCAATGTGAAATGGTTAAGTTTGCCTCATTTTGGGAAATACGCAAATGTGGTTCTCATTGCGTCGTTCGCTTTGGTCTCGGGGATAATCTACCACCTCCGCGAAAGAAATAAGAATTCAAAAGAGGATACAAATCAAGTTGAACAGCAAACGCAGCGTTCTGAAGCGCGGGATGTTGTTATCGTGCAAAATGATCTTGCTTCGCAGATGAAGGAACAAATTTTCAAGAGCCAGCCATCTTATCCTGTTGAAATTATTGCCCCAGATCAATTGACGCCCGAAGTTCTTGAGCGTGCCGGGCTTGTGATCGCATGGAATGATGATGCGGGATCCAAGGCTTGGCGAACTGCTTGGCAATCCCATGTTCCTGTCATGTTTGGCGGAGAGAAACGCGATGTTATGAACCTTGACCATATTGATTTTGACAGGGAAGATGTTGTTCAAGGTCAAACAGCGTTTATAGGATCGGTCGAAGAAGTCATGGCGGAATGGCCCAAACTTGAAGCGCTTGAGCGCGGAGAAACTTCCCCCGGTTTTTCCTTTTCGTCGACCGCGTTCTGGGGTAGGCAGCTTAGAGGTCGTGACGGACGGCCTCGTGCTTTCTTAGCGCGTGATGACGAAGGAGCTTGGCGTATCAACATCAGCAGCTACCACAATCGTGACTGGCGAGAAGCTTTTTCCCTTACATTCAATCCAACAACTGGGGACGGGAATATCACGCTTAGAGAATGGTCCGGGGGCCCACATGATTATGATACGGACGGGATTAATTTTCGAGGGGAGGATTTTCCTGGGATTGCTGAAATATTTAAGCCTGATTTTGATCGTTTAACCGGTAGGACCCGGATTGTATTGCCGCCCGCATTGATTGAACGGGTAAAGGCAGTCAGCGAGCAAAGGGATCAAAGCGGCAAAGCACCGAAGTATTTTTCTTGGAACGGCGCGGTTGAACTTGTTTCTGCTGACATGAAAAATTCTCATCGCTCGGAAGCGCGGGGACAGGAAGAAACGAAGAAAATTTTGAGTCAATTGCTGCATACTCCGTACTCTTATGGGGACTATTCTAGCGAAATCGTGAATCGCACCGGTGGTTTTGCGAGAGCGTTTCCTGGGGC
>Ga0074199_1000137_pt1 | contig 151163 bp, 146 predicted proteins | sample EPASupsiteSAE347_FD_64528 | JGI IMG/M metagenome (GOLD analysis project Ga0074199, IMG submission 64528) | Bioremediated contaminated groundwater from EPA Superfund site, New Mexico - Sample SAE3-47 | ecosystem: Environmental > Aquatic > Deep subsurface > Groundwater > Contaminated ... | reverse complement strand
CTTCCTGGGGTACTTGCAGGATTTCACTTCATTGCCTTTGCTATTTTGATGTTTAAACGAGTAGTTACTCTTATCATCTAAAGTGCATAACAGGCTCTAGGGGAAGATCCGTTGAAATGCATCGGTTTCGACCCGGACTCCGGAAAGGCTGAGCTCTTTGCCGCGGCTGAGCTCCAGGTCGGCGTTCACCGTGACACTGGGCTCGATCAACGGTGCGAGTGCAGGAGAAAGGTTGCTCATGCCATTGAGGCCGCCCTGGATATGAGCGGAAGCAGAACGAGCCTCCCCATCGCCTTCGAGATGGACTTCGAATGAGGCCTCTGCAGGTAGCTCGTAGCCCAGCACTGCGGTCAGCCATCTTGTGTCTTCCACGCGAAGGGTCGAATCGAGGACTCCGGTGAGCTCGGCGGGACAAAGCCTTGACGCTCCTTGGGTTAGAGCTCGAAATTCGCGGAAACACTCTGAAAGAGAGGTTGACCGAAGCGGATCTCCGGCCATCCCTCGCGAAGGATCATTGAAGTATACGCCCAAAGCCACTGTTGAAGCAACCGACGGGGCTCCATCCGGTGAGGTAAGTTGGACCTCGGTTGTTTGATGAGGATTACGGCCCTGGATCTGCAGCGAGCGAGAATTTCAGCTTTGCCACTATTGACATCTATGGCAGCGGATAAGAACTTTAATATGAAAGCTGCCGAAGGGCGGCGAAGGATCGTGAGGTTGGGAAGGTATTTTCAAGGGTCTAAAGCGGACCACTCAAGGACAATGAGCTTTCCGCTCCAAAAAGGCGGGAATTAGCTTTGCATAAGGAGACATCATGGAGAAAGAAGTCAATCTGTACATTACTCCCACATCTCCGGACACTGATAAGATCAAAGGTTATCTGGAGGGCGAAGGGATCGAGTTCAGGGTTTATGATATTCATTCTGATGTTGATGCTCACAAACGCATGCTGGAAGCCGCTCGAGGTGCATGCACCGCTCCGGTGGTCGAGATCGGACATCAGATTGTGTGCGGCTTCGACAGTAAGCGCTTGAAGGAAGCGATAGCGTACGAACTTCACTGATTACTTTCATTCAGGGCTTCATTACACCGCGGGGGGAGCTTCCCCTCGCGGGCTGCAGCTTGTTTTTTCTGGCTTGTATAGACTTGGATGTAGATCTTTTGGACCGACCTAATTGGCTATCCTCATAAGATGGGACACATTCCTCCTATTCGTCGTATCCCTCCTATTCCTCGTTCTCATGCTCTGCGCGGGAACGAGAAATAGGAGGGATACGACGAATAGGAGGAATGTGTCCCATCTTATGAGGATAGCCAATATCTTCATCAGCTCTCATACCTTCACGGATGGAACAAGCATGTCGGCTTGTCCGGTTCTCATGATTCCTCTACTGGAGCCTGGAATTCTTCAATTGTTTCCATATCCTCGGAATCTTCAACACTCTCGGTGATTTCAGTGTTTTCCTCGGCTGGGACCAAGGTAACGTAAGGTGGGGCATCGAGGAGCTCTTCAACCCGGCTCTCCATAGCGAGAACAAGGGGATCGAGCGTTTGGGTAGAGAGTGCTGAAATGGCCACGGCTCCGTAGCGTCTCGTCTGTCGTTCCACAAATTCGGGGGGTACCAGATCTGATTTGTTGAAGACGAGGATGCTGGGCTTCCGTAGCAGATCCAGTTTATCCAGAATCCTTCCGACGGCGGCCATTTGCTCTTCAAAGCGAGGGTTGCTGATATCCACCACGTGGAGGAGCAGGTCTGCGTCGTCGAGCTCTTCGAGAGTCGCTGCGAAGGCGTCCATCAAGTCCTTGGGAAGATCTCGAATAAAGCCGACGGTGTCCGAAATGATGACTTCGAAATCCCGTGGGAATCTCAGTCTGCGGCTCGTGGGGTCAAGGGTGGCGAAGAGCTTGTTTTCGACGAAGACGCAACTGTGGGTGAGCGTGTTCAAGAGCGTGGATTTGCCCGCGTTGGTGTAGCCCACAATGGAAATGACGGGCATGGCCTTGCGAATGCGCTTCGAACGCCGTTGGCCGCGATGTTTTCGAACGCCCCGAAGCATGTCTTCAAGATGAGTGATGCGATCCTTGGTGCGGCGCCGGTTGATCTCCAGAGTCGTTTCTCCCGGTCCTCTGGCCCCGATGCCTCCCGTGAGCCTCGATAACGCATCATCCTTCACTCCCAGGCGGGGCAGGAGATATTTCAACTGCGCCATTTCCACCTGGATCTTTCCTTCGCGGCTCTGAGCGCGCTGGGCGAAAATATCTAGAATCAACTGCGTGCGGTCGATGACTCGCAGTTCCGTCGTGTCGGTAAGGGAGCGGACCTGGGACGGGTTGAGCTCCTGATCGAAAATGAGCAGATCCACGCCGCACTGCAAAGCACGGAGGACGATTTCGCTCAGTTTACCTTTTCCAATCAGATACTTCGGGTTGATCTCCCTTTGCCGCTGGATGATCGTATCCGCCACGTCGATGCCGCTGGTATGTGCCAGCTCCACCAGTTCATCCATGGAGACCTTCGCAGTTTCCCTGTCGGTGCTGGTGACGCTGACCAGAATCGCCCGATCCTGTTGCTTTGCGCCGGGAAGGGCAGGGCGGATGCGCTCCATTTCTTCCTCGAGGGAGCGAACCATCTCCTGAAAGTCCAGCTCCGGATCGTAGCACGGGATGCGGGGCAGGATTTCCCAACCATGACCATCTTGCCTGACACTGGGGATGAGATGAGCGATCTCGAGAAGAGTGGCTCCTCCGTGGCTATCCACCTGAACAGCCGCCACACAATCGAGGCGCAAGAACAGGAGATCCATCAGGTCGTCCTGGGTGAGGGGCTCCTCCAGCAAATGAGTGTGCACCAGGCGAAGGCCTCTCAGCCGCCAGCGCCCTCCGCGGCTTTTGGGAAGATCCGGGATATAGAGCGAGCGCGGCCCCCCCACGAGAACCATTTCCACCGTACCGTCGCGAGCCAGCAGCAGTCCCAGTTGGCGTCCGGTTTCAAACGACATTCGAGCGAGATCACGTGAAAGATCGGGTGAGATGACCTGACGATGGGGGACCTTGCGAGTATACAACTTCTCGATTCGCTGACGAGTAATGCTTCGTAAACCGGAGATATGTCCGTAGGCTTTCTTGATGGGATAAACCTCCACTTCTTGTGTGCTCACCGCAGAGACGCAGAGGACGCAGAGAAAACGCAGAGAAATTTCACCAGGATTCTCATCTCCTCTCTGCGTTTTCTCTGCGTCCTCAGCGTCTCTGCGGTGAAAAGCTCAGTCAATGCCCGCGCGGAGGCTACTTACGCTGATCCACCAGACGCACGGCTTTGCCCTCACCTCGGGGAAGGCTGCGCGGCTCCACCAGCTCGACACGGGGGGTAACCAGTAGCTCGTTTTTCAAATCATGGGTGATCTTCTTCTGGATGCTCTGTAGCTTGCGCATGTCCTCGACAAAGATTGAATCCGTCACTTCCACTCGAACGGTCATAACGTCGGAGTTGTTTTCCCGATGGAGCACAATGACATAGTTGTTACCCACCTCGGGGATGTTCATCAGTACCTGTTCCACCTGCATGGGGAAGATGTTGACTCCCTTGATGATGAACATATCGTCCGAGCGTCCCTGAATGCGATCCAGGCGTCTGTGGACGCGGCCGCACCGGCACTCGCCGGGAACGATTCGCGTGAGGTCCTTCGTGCGATAGCGAATCATGGGCATCGCTTCTCGGTTGAGAGTCGTCAGGACGAGCTCTCCGTAGGAGCCGTCGGGGACGGGCTGGAGCGTTTCGGGATCGATGATTTCGACCAGATAAGCGTCCTCCCATATATGCATTCCCGACTGGTCGGGGCATTCGAAGGCGACTCCAGGTCCGTTCATTTCAGAGAGTCCATAGCTATTATAAACTTTGATACCGAAAAAGTCCTCGACACGGCGGCGCACTTCTTCCGAGTAAGGCTCGGCTCCGAGGTAGGCAATGCACAGATTGAGGTCCTTTCGCGGATCGATGCCCATGGCCGTCAAGGCATCCGCGATGAGCAGGGCGTAGCTGGGAATGATATGGAGGATGTTGGTGGAAAAATCCCGCATCAACTGAACTTGTCGCTTCGTATTCCCCGCGCCCGCGGGGATTGTCAGCAGCCCCAGGCGCTCGGCTCCATAGTGAAATCCCAGACCGCCGGTGAAAAGGCCGTAACCGGTGAGATTCTGGAAGGTATGTCCGGGGCGGGCTCCCGTCATATACATGCAGCGAGCAAGAAGATCCGACCATTGTTCCAGGTCCGCCTGTGAGTAAAATATGGCGGTTGCCTGTCCGGTGGTGCCGGAAGAAACGTGCAGGCGCACCAAGCGGTCTTTGGGCACACAAAGGAAACCGTAGGGGTACTGGTTGCGAAGATCCTGCTTTGTGGTGAAGGGCAGCTTGCAAACATCCTGAAGGCTGGTTATCGAGGAAGCGCCTGTCCCGGCTTTCTCGAACTTCTTCTTGTAGAAGGGGAAAAGAGAAACCCGTTCCAGAGTCTTTCTCAGCCGCTCGAGTTGAAGAGCCTCCAGATCCGGTCTGGAAATCGCCTCCGCCTGTTCATCCCAGTATTTCTCAGTTCTCGTCATGATCCTTCTTTCCATGGCTTCGTTATCCAAGGTACGGGTATTTCGGTATGGGCCGGACATGGCTCGGAGAGCCGAATTCCCCGCGGGAAGGCCCGGGGACGGGCTTTGTGGCTCTAAGACCCGTACGCCAGGTTCTCGAAGCGTGTGTACGTATTGATATAGGCCAGCTTGACGGTTCCTGTCGGTCCGTTTCGCTGCTTGCTTATATTGATTTCGGCAATACCTTTTTCCGTCGTGTTGGGATTGTATACTTCATCCCGATAGATAAAGGCTATGACGTCCGCATCCTGTTCAATCGCTCCCGAGTTGTGGCTGACGATGCCGTCTGCCAGCCAGGACGCAGGTCCCGGTACTGTCAAGTCGAATACTTCCTCCTGGCCATCGGGTTCGATAGCGACGACTCGATCCCAGAACAGATCGGACTGGGCAAAGGATCGGAGGTGATCGCTTCCAAGCAGTTCAGCGTATTCGGCCATAACAGTCCTGGATGGTGCAAAGCGAAAGTGAGAGCTGCCCCCGTAGGATGTTCCCCGAAGAGCGGCCATCGCTCGTTGCGAGATGCCATTGGTACTCATGGCGACTTTGACTTCGGTGAAAACTTCGCAGGGCAGGGTGTCGACATTCGGATTCGGCCGCATCTCATCGAGGCAACGATGGAGTTGCTCAGCCGGCGCGCAACGCGGTCCAAAAGCGCCGATTAAATCGAGGAAGCGCAATTGCTGCTCGGCTCCCGAGACATCGACCGTATGGGTTGGGCGATAGCGTGGATGAGGTGCCATGCGGATGCGCGCGACAATCCCGAAGCGCAGCAAAAGACTCGCTATGTCGGATGCAAGACGCTTGCTCGATGTGGCGAGATAGATGCGTGCGGGTCCCTTGGCTCCGGACGGACGCACTGAAATGCAGCCATCCGTTGCCCAGAGGTGTCGCAAAAATAGAGCGCACTGATCATTCCCAAGTTGGAAGAGCGTAGCGGGAAGTTGCTTTTCATGAGATCGCTGACCATAGATCCCGAGCTCCCGCAACCAGAGATTCACTCCTTTCGGGTGCCAACGATTGCCATTTCCGCTAATGACAAGCTGGTGCCAATTGCCGCGTCCGGCATGTCGAGTGACACGTACACCGAAAGCCGAAATTGCCGCTTCCATGACGGCTTGGCTGTTTTCCTCGGAAGCGGTGGTATAGCGAAGCGGCTGGTGATTGATGTAGCTGCCGTCGCCAATCAGGTGGGCGAGTAGAATGAGATGGGCTTCAGGCCACAAGATCGGTTGCTTGGGCTCGGGTACACTGCGGGCAATGGCCACGCGGTCCCCTGCCTTGAGATTACCTAAAGTAGTCCAGCCACTGCCGGCAAGGATTCGATGCTGTTTCGTCGCTCTCAACGTGCGGCCGCTGGCAAGCGAGATACGAGAAACCGGCTTTACCCCTACAGACCAAACACGATCACTCTTGGCGTGGATGATCCGTTGATCGTCGGACACTGCGAGCACTTCCGGCTCTGTGCCTGCAAGCTCACGAATCGGTACTCGACGGCCATCGGTAAGGAGCACCAGAGTGTCACCGGTTACGCACTCACGAAGATCGCTCAACTGCGGGTGCTTGTCGCTGCGCTCTTCGACCTTTCGATTAAGCTGTGACAGGGCGATCACTGGGATATTGAGCTCTTTAGCCAGCGCCTTGAGGGACCTCGATATTTCCGAAATCTCCTGCTCTCTGCGCTCCACCCCCTCCCGTCCCCGCATGAGCTGCAGGTAGTCCACCACGACCATGCCAAGCCCGCGGTCGGCCATCATGCGGCGGGCCTTGGCGCGCAGCTCGAGGGTGGAAATGGCGGGGGTGTCGTCGATGTAAATGGGGGCATCCATGAATTTGCCGGCGGAAGTTATCAGCTTGACGCATTCCTGCTGGCTGAGGAAGCCGGTGCGGATCTTGTGGGAATCGACCCGCGCTTCGGCGCAGAGCAGGCGCATTGCCAGTTGCTCCTTGCTCATTTCAAGCGAGAAAACGCCGACGGGAATATGGCTTTCGACGGCGGCATTCCGTGCGATGTTCAAGGCAAAGGCCGTTTTACCCATACTCGGGCGTGCCGCGATGATGATGAGATCGGAATTTTGGAAGCCGGCGGTCATCTTATCAAGATCGGCATAGTGGCTTGCAACGCCCGTGACCATCTCCCGGTGCTCCTGGAAGCTTTCGATGGTCTCGATGCTTTTCTTGACGATGTCCTTGATGGAAAAATAGCTGGTGCGGACGCGGTTTTCCGTGATGGAAAAGATCGCCGCCTCCGCATGATCCAGGATTTCCTCGACGTTTTTTCCACCGCCGTAGCACCAGGACATGATTTCACCGGCGGATTGGATCAAACGGCGTAGAAGGGCTTTTTCATTGATAATGCGTGCGTAGGCGGCGACGTTGGCCGCGGATGGTACCGTTTCGACCAGGGAGGCCAGGTAGGTAGCCCCACCTACGGCCTCGAGCTGGTTTTTTTCGGCCATGAAATCGGCCACCGTCACCAGATCGATCGGTTCATTGCGCTCGAACAGATCCTGAAAAGCCCGAAAAATCGTCCGGTGAGCGTCCCGGTAGAACTCATCGCCCTTCAGGATTTCCAGGGCGGACGGCAGACCATCACTATCGATCAGGATGCCCCCCAGTAGAGACTGCTCTGCTTCGATCTGCTGGGGAGGAATCTTCCTGAGCTCTTCGACGATACTCTCCAAGGGCTATTCTTCCTGTTCGATCACCAGGGCCACGGTGGCCGTGATCTGGGGAGCCACGCGGATGGAAACCGTGTATTCTCCCAGTTGCTTCAAAGGCGGATCCAACTGGATGCTCTTGCGCTGAAGGTCGAAGCCCAGGCCTTCGAGAGAAGCGGCGACATCGACCGCGCTGACCGAGCCATACAGCTTGTTTTCTTCGGAAACCTTGCGGCGCATTACGATGCGGACCTGGTTCAGCTTTTCGGCCAAGGACAGCATCTCCTGGCGCACTTTCTCACGCTTCTGGGCCAGAATGCGCTTCTTGTGCTCGATCTCGCGAATATTTTTTCCCAGGGCTTCCATGGCCAGGCCTTTGGGAAGTAGGTAATTGCGGGCATATCCGGGCGCAACGTTCACCACATGGCCGATTTCGCCCAGCGATGTAATATTTTCCGTCAAAATGACTTGCATGATCCTCTCCTTAGTAGCTATCCGCCGCGCACCTGAATCATGTTCAAGTGCCGCAGCCAGTATATGCTCACGGGTTCGAAACGGATTTGCGCGAAAGGCGCCGAAAGTCGAACCACACGTCAAAAAGTCCCATAAGGATTGCCCCGAGCGTGATGAACTGTTGTAACAGCAAAAAGCCATAAATAATGGCCCGGAGAATACGGGGCAGGTGCCAGCGCTCGAAATAAAACGAAACAACCGCCAAACCTTGAAAAAGATATACGACGCCAAATACCAGCAAAGCATTCATGCTCACGATGGTCGGCAGATCTCCCGGCACCAGCAGCAGGAATCCACATCCGATAACCGGCCAGACCAGGAATTCGGGCGTCTTCCACCGGGACCACGGTTCCCAGGGGGGCATTGGCAGATTGTGCACCCTGCAGTACCGTCCGGCCACGAGCAGGTTCAGCCAGCAGACTACAAGAGCGGACGCCAGGGCGGTGCCCGGCAGGAGCCTTACCACAAGTGGGGCGACATCGTGGAGAGCCTGTTCCAGCAGGCGCTTTTCCACCGTGTTCGCCCCATATTGTTTGAACGTTGCCGTGATGGCTTCGTTCAGCTCCCCTTCCAAACCTTTGAAAACGCTGCCGGCTTCCGTACCGTGGGTCAGCGCGAAAACCAGGACACCCAAGCCGAAAACCAGCAGACTGGTTACTCCGATGGTTCTTTCGACGGACCAGCCCTGCCGCATGGCGGAGCCCAAGAGCAGCCCGAGCGCCAACATCGCCATGAAGTAGGGAATGCTGTCGGCCAGCCCAAGGGTGGAGAAGAGCACCACGCCCACCACGAGTGAGCCTCCGGGAATGAAGTATCCCAGAGGCCGTCCCCACCTGTAGTAGAGCAACAGCGTAGGCAGCGGGGTGAAAATGCCCACGAACATACCCAGCATGGGGATGAGAAGTACCGAAAAGAAAGAGAGAAGCGTTGCCACGATTCCGATGGCAAGCTCTCTCCGTATCAGCGGATTTCTCCAAGGTGCGGAATTTTCGTTACTCACGCCCGTATATCTTTATCGGAAGAGGACAGGGAGCCTGTCTGCCTTTGCGCATCATCAAATGGTATTGATCGTCGTATAAGGCAGCAGAGCAATCTGACGCCCCCTCTTGATGGCCAGGGTCAGCTCTCTCTGGTGTTTGGCGCAATTGCCGGAAATTCGTCTGGGGACGATCTTTCCGCGCTCGGTTACAAAATATCGCAATGTCTTTGGATCTTTATAATCTATTTTGAGCTCATTATCCACACAGAAACGGCAGACCTTGCGCCGATGAAATGTACGTCGTTTGCGTCGGATGACCATGATGGCTATTCTCCCTTCTCAATCGTGAAATTCCCAATGGCTTCGATTTCAGTCCTCAGTTCAGAGCCTCTACTCTTCTTCCCCTTCGGATACATCCTCTTCGTCCAGATCCTCCTCGCCTTCTTCGTAATCTTCGATAGATCCGGAGGCCCTTCCCACGATTTCCTCATCTTCTCCAAATACAGGAGGAGTCACGACCTTGCGAGCTTCTTCCCGTTCGGGATCGAAGCGATCCTCCAGCTTGACGGTGATGAACTTGAGAATACGCTCATCCAGACGCATGTTGCGCTCGAGCTCTGCCACCAGTTTGGGGCCTCCCGAATATTCCATGAGGATGTAGTGGCCACGGGTACGCTTCTTCACCGTATAGGCCAGCTTCTTCTTTCCCCAGGGAACGTAAGTGAGCACCTGTCCCCCATCTGACGTGACGATGGACTTCAACTTCTCGTCAACAACGTTGTTGACTTCATCCGGCAGGTCCGGATCCATGATGAAAAACGTTTCGTACTTTCGCATTGCTTCTCGGCCTCCTCTCGGCTTTGTAGCCCCTCTCCGATCCACGGATAGGAGCAAGGAGCATGATTCGTGTAAAAAGAACCAGCTAACATACTCATCCGAAGACCGTCAAGGCTTTTTTCCGATGGAAGGAGAACAAGGCGGGAAAAGGAAGTGCTCTGAGCTTAAACCACGAAACACACGAACTACACGAAAAGAAAGGAGCTTTTCTGAAAAGTCATCCTTCTTCTTACCTCTTTATCTTTTTTCGTGTATTTCGTGCCTTTCGTGGTTTAAGCACAATTGCCCTCGATCAAAGAGAGCTCGAGGGAATGTGTGACCTGAGGTGCAGCGCTCAGGGAGCGCTCTTGTTCGGTGCAAACTCGATCATGAGCTCATGCTCTCGCACCCACCCGAGCTGTTCCCGGATGACTCTTTCCTGCGCCTGTGGATCGTTTTTATAATTTTGTATTCTGCGGAAAAGCCTTTGGTTGTCTTCTCTGAGCTTTCGTGTTTTCTGTTCCACATCTTCCACGTACCTGCATTGCTGACGATAGCCCAGGATACCCTGGGGTGAAATGAAAATACCGTAGAAGAGCAAAAGGTTCAGCAGGATAAGGACGATACCCAGGCATTGGACGATCCAGGTTGCCCTGAAATATGCTTTCAAATCCCAGCTCATATCTTACGTCCCGTTGCTCTCGGAATGATGAGTATAGGCTATTGCCTTTCCCAAAGCCTTTTCCGGGATCTGAACGGACGGAAAAAGGCGAGGGTCCGTGTGCGGTAAAAAAAGGGCTCCCCGGAACTCGTTCATCAATTCCATGTTCACGTTCAACTCCACGTAGGTGATCCGGCTGCAAATCCCTTCGATGTCTTCGAGCAGTGAGCGATCCAGCAGTACCATTGCCGAGCCCCGCCCCGCAGTATTCCCCAGGCCACAATAGGTTTCGAGGGGAAGGTCCGGGAGCATCCCGATACGGATGGCCATGGAAGGATCTATATAATTGCCGAAAGTCCCGGCAACGAAAAAGTGCTTCAGGTCCTTGAAATGCAAGCCCACTTTGTTGGTGATCACCGTGAGAATCGTATACATGGCGGCTTTGGACTTCAGGAAGATTCCGATGTCGATTTCTGAAACCATAAGGTCCCGTCCGTCCGGCGTTTCCTCTCCAAAGGCCACGATATAGGCCGGAGCGTCCTGCGTAACGACAATACGCCGGGATTCGAGGCTGGTATTGATCTTTCCCTGAATAGTGAGGATTCCCGCCATGAACATTTCCGCCATGAGGTCGATCAACCCCGATCCGCAAATGCCGATGGGCTTTTCCTGACCGATAACCCGCCAGGCGGGATCGAGGGTCCGGGGATCGATGCGAATCCAATCAATGGCGCCGGGGAGGGCCATCATCCCACGCTCCACCACCCCACCCTCGAGGGCGGGGCCGGCTGCTCCCGCGCAGGCGATAAGCCAGTCACGATTGCCCAGCACGACCTCTGCGTTAGTGCCAACGTCCACCAGGATGCTCATTTCATCGGAGCGGTTCAGCCCCGAGGCAAGAATTCCCGCAATGAGATCCCCGCCGAAATATGACCCGACGTTTGGAAATATGTACACCGGGGCGTCCGGATGGATATCCAGGCCGAGGTCTCGAGCGTGGTGCAAGGGAAAGCGGTTGGCCGCCGGTATGTAAGGCTCCTTGCAGATGTTGCACGGATCGAGCCCCAGCAGGAAATGGCTCATGGTCGTGTTTCCAGCAACGGCAAGGGCGTAAACGTCCCGGGCAGTAAGGCCTCTTGCTGTCAGTATATCCTGCATGGAACGGTTGAAGGTATCGATCAGAAGGCTCTGGAGCGCTCCCAGGTTTTCTTCCCGGCGAGCAAAGAGAATCCGGGTGAGGATGTCTTCCCCGTGGGGAATCTGCGGGTTTGCAACGGAAACATGCTCGAGGATTTCTCCCGTCTTCAGATCGATCAGATAAAAGGCGAGACGAGTGGTCCCTAGATCCACGGCAAACGCCAGCGTCGGAGTCTGAGTAAAACCGGGCAGAATGTCGATCAGCTCCCAGTGGCACGAAGCGAACCCCAGGATCGCCGTCAGCCGGAACTCCTGCCGGCGGATCTGCTGAACGAAACGGTGCATGTTCCGGGGATGGATTTGAAGCGGATTGTAGCCCTGCTGCTTCAAAGCACGCCCCAGGCGATCCAGATCACCGGTGTTGTCGTTGAGATGCGGCGGAGCAAGCTCCAGTTGGAGGGTCTCCACCATGGGTTGGCGTTGTAACCAGGATGGTAAAAGCGATGGCATTGTTCTTTCCGTCCCCCCTCGGATGTTTGTTGTGTCAGGTTTCAGGTTTTGTACTCTCGATATCTATTGCACCCAACGAATCTCTTTAAACCGCATCACATTTACAGTCAACTGCAGTAAACCGCAGACCATGATGTCGGAGAGGTCCAGTTGAAAACGTTTGTCCAATCGATCCAGGGCGTCGTAAATGCAGGCACCGGGCTCGATACTGAATTTGGCGGCATAGGGGTTCTGGAAATGAGCTGGATGACACCAGTGAGGAGGGGAAAGACTGAAGTGCATCCGGCAGGCGAACGGCCGGTAGGGATAAATCCGGCACATGTTTCTTTCCAAAAAGGGGCACGGCCGTTCCAAGCGATGATAGGATTTCAACATGGCTGATTTTGTTTCCCTGTCGGAGTCGGAACGGCTGAGAGCTCCGAGTTTGGCGGCATGGCGGCTAAAAATGTCCGTCCACGACTCTTCAACCTCCAGGCACCGGCGAAAGAAGCGTGCAGCTTGGGTGCTTTCGTGCATGCCGTGATAGGCGTAGAGCAGCTCGATGGTGCTCACCCCGGCGGGCATGTGGTAACAGCAAGAGGAACATTCCTTTCCGCATTGGATGGTGTGCCCGCGACGACGCAACTGGCCGAGCAAAAACTGGATGGATTCGTCATAGAGGCTGACCACCTTCTTGAATCGCTTCAATAAATCGAGTGGCAGCGCATGTCTTGCAGGCAACGCTTCGAGGCCATCCAGACAGAAGATCTCGAACAGGTAGCGCTCCATTTTTCTTTGATATTTTGCGATGCTCCAAGCTGTCTCCGCAGGTAGATTGGCTGCCTGAACGAAGGTATCGATCTCTTGCGAATCAATCTCCGACGTAACCATGACGCCTCACCGTCGAGCGGCCCAGCGCCGCCGCCTTCCACGGCGGCGCCGGCCTGCTACCGAATGAAGGATGCCCATCTATTCATCACGTTGGCGCTGGATTGCTTGCCGACAGCCGAACGTTCGCTCATTTCCGCATTCGCATCCCATTCACCATGTGAGTCTTTTCACACTGGATATTTACTGGGGTTTAAGTTCGTCCGTTTTGTGATACAATCAGAAACGATTTACAGGTTAGTCAATGGATTGGAAAAAGAAAAGTGTTTTTTTAAGGTGGGGGAGAGGTGTCTCTCTGGCGCAACGTATTATTTTTCCTTGATATTTTGTGCTTGACACAGGAGGTGGTTTCTCGTAAGGTTCATGGGCTGTAGATCGTGAGCAAAAGCTTTCGTGTATTGGATTCCACTTCGCTGTTCCTCGGGTGATGTGGAAGGGTGTGAGCCCTCCCATGAAGCATCCCGCGGTTTTGGAAAAGGGGAAAGTGCCTTTGCTTGTGGTTCTGGAATTTGTTGTTGCGGAACGATACGAATACTATTCCAGTATCTGGTTTGACATCTGAATCTGAACGATGGAGTCCGTAACCTGTCACAACTCAACAGTCATCTTGAATCATCTGAATCGCCATTGTGCCTAATGGAGTGGGGGAATTATGAATGACATCCAGGTAAAGGATTTGGTGGAAGTGATTGCTCGAGCCCTGGCGGAGTTTCCCAATGAAGTTGTGGTGAAAGAGATCTGCGGCCAACAGATTTCAGTCATTGAGCTGAGAGCGGCGAAAGTGGATTTGGGGAAGATAATCGGCAAGGAAGGACGCAATGCCCATGCGCTGCGCACCATTGTAAACGCCGCGGCGACGAAGCTGCGTAAAAGAGCGGTCCTGGAAATTCTCGAATAGGAATATGGAAATGGAGGGGGCGCCACGGGGTGAGTAGTACCATGGATCAAGTAGAGGAAAAGAAAAGGAGGCCTGTAGCCCAGGGTGAAGATAGTCCCGAGTGTTATGGGGATCCGAAATTGGTTTGCCCGAAAGATGAGAGGGGGATCATCATGCCTCAGACCGAATGCCTCTCGTGCTGCCTGGTCACCAAGTGTCTGAGGCATGCACTGCGCCGGGAAGGTGTGATCCGTTCCCCTCTGGAGGAAAGCCCCGTGGTTTCGAAGGTATCCGGTTTTCTGAAGCGCTGGTCGGATCGAAAGCTTGCCGGCGCATCATCGCCTGACAAAGGCGCTTCCTGAGGATCTGAGAAGTCCACGGAGTGATACCTCCTTTTTTGGCCTTCTCAGAGTCTTTCTTTCCACTCATCTATTTTTTATGAAGATTTTTCCCGCGGCCATGCTTCCCGCCCGTTGTTTTCAGCGGAGGAGCGGGAGGCATGGGGATAAGGGAGGCCCGGCCTTCCCGGCAAGCCGGATAGCAAGGCTCAACGCCGGGGCTACTTGGAATCTGAAGAGCTTCCTTGTTGAGGCGTACCTGACGAATCGGGACTTGCAGGCGGCTTGGGGGTGTCGGAAGCTTCCGGCGCCTTGGTGGGCTGAGCTGCCTCGGGCTCGCGCGGTGTAACGGATGGGATCAGGGGCTTGGATGTGTCCGGAGGCTCGGCGGATTCCTCCGTGGGTGGCTGAGCCTGCGGACCACCCGGAGCCGGTTGAGCGGTGGCCGTATCCGCGGTATGGACCACGTGAACGGCAACCTGGTATGTTTCAGCCGGGTTTATATCCGTCTCGATGGTGATGGTGGTCTGCTGACGGGAGCCTGAAGGAATATTTTCCATGATGGGTGTAATTTCCAGGCTGATTCCCGTCTCGTTGGGAATGGGCGTCTGAGCTACCCGAATGAGCCGTTCATCATAGTTGAGCTTTGAAATATGAAAGGGCTTTTTGCGGTTGTTGACCACCACCACCTTCCCCGTGCGCGAGGCTTGCTGGCCCCCCAGCTTTCCGACGAGAATAGTCTGGGGCCTTACAGCTACTTCGCCTTCGATGAAGCCCGTTATGCGAATCAGAATTTCTGACTTCTGAGGAACATCCGTAAAGCATTTGATATATCCGTTGTAGTTTCCCTGCTTCAACTTGTTGGAAACCTTCAGGCGATAGTGCTTCCCGTCTTCCACGGTTTCCAGTTGGTAAGCAACCTTGTCCTCCAGTGTGCTCTCCACTTTTTGAATATGAAAAGCCTGGGTGGTGCTCTCCAGATCGATGGTCTGCTCGGGCAACTGATCGGCAAGCCCACGGAACGAAACGATGCTCGTGGGGCGAACTTCGATCAGAGACTTAACTATGCCCTGCATCGTCAGTATAAAGCGTGACTTGAGAGGATCGTTGGTGAAAACGGTAGCGGTCTTCTTGACGTTCCCCTGGTAGCCTTTGAGATTCAGCTTCAGTGTGATCTTTCCCTCGCCTCCGGCGGGGATGGCCCGATCGAAATGGGCCACGGTGCAGCCTCAACCAGGGCGTACCTGATCGATCTGTAGATCTGCTTTTCCCGTGTTCTTTACTATGAAATCATGAGAAATATCACCACCTTCCATCGCTTCACCGAAGTCGAAGCCGGTCTCCGGCATCACGAGGACAGGCGGGTCCTTGGCTTCCGCGGAGGGTGGAGATTTCTGGGATGCATCGCCGGCAGGCTCAGCGGCATGAACGCAGCCTATCCAGAAGGACAGAGCCAGGATGCAGAGGAGCCCTTTAAAATACAGCTTCATACTTCGTTTTTCCTCCATGTTTGATCACGCGTTATGAAATGGTTCCAGGACGTTGTCTGCTGAAGTCTCTTCCTGAAGCCCACAGCGGGATAAGTTTGAGAAATCAATCAAAAAACCTATTTCAAACGTTGACACATTCCCCCTAAGGCAATACTTCCCGGCTTGCATATCTCTTCCCCTGTGAAAGGTCAAGCTAATTTGAATCCGGGACGGGGAATCGTGAATACACAAGGGATTCGTTAGAAATAGAAGCTTTCATGCCGTGGGGGGGGAGGAAAGGGAGCCTTTCTAGCGCCCCCCGGCTTCGGCGGCGGGCTCCACGAGCAGTTCCCGTACGGGCACGATTGCGATCTTTTCCTTCTCGAAACGTCCTGCTGCCTGCATGAGCGCTTTAAGGGTCGCTTCATGGGGATGGCCGATAGCTACAGCGTTCCCCTGAATCCTGGCCTTGCGAATAAGCTGGTCGATCTGAGAGCGTATGGAGCTCGCACTGGGGCTGTTATCGAGGAAAATATCCCGGCGGGTGGAAGGCAGGCGCAGCTCGCGGGCAACCGAGAGCCCCGCGCTGCGAGGAGTCGTAAAGCTGTCGAGGAAAAACAGGTTTCGCCGATGCAATTCCGTCAGCACGATCCTCATGTATGTGGAATCCTCCGTGAATCGTGAGCCCATGTGATTGTTCATGCCGGAAATGTGAGGATTTGCATCCAGCGCGGTCTGGACAGTCTTGTGTATCTGATCGGCGGACATGGACAGCAGCAGAGCCCCCGAGCCGGGGTTGATCCCGGGGTATCCCCGAGGCTCCATGGGAAGGTGCAGCATCACTTCATGATGCTGAGCGTGAACGAGCTCAGAGATCTCCCGGCTGTGACGAAGATAGGGAATAACAGAAAAAGTGACCTGAAAGGGAAGGGCGAGGAATCTTTTGGTCATTTCCAAATCTTCGCCGAAGTCGTCGATGACGATCGCCACTCTTGCCAGAGGCGGCATGAGGGCGGGGGTATGGGGATGAGTGGGGACGGGCGGCGGCACATTTTCCGGATGGGTGAGAGGCGTGTTCAAAGCCACCACCTGGCTCTCGTTAGGCTTTTGAGCTTCGGATTGCTTTGTCTGCGGCTGTGAAGGTGAAGTATCCCGGGGAATGGGATGTTCCACAATCGTCGGCGTTCGGGGCGGACCGTCGGTTTCCGATGACTGGACATGATTCGGTTGCTGATGGCTCGGCTGCTGCTGGTCGGCCGGCTTTGGCTTTGAAGGCTCCTGGGGAAGGTTGCGCTTTTGGGTGCCGGCAGGGCGGTCCGCGTTGGTAAACGCGGCGGAGCGCAGCTTGCTCTGGATCATCGGGAGGAGAGTTTTTGAATCCTCCCCCCAATAAATCAGGCCGGCCAAAGCCACCACCGCCAGGAGCCAGAGAGCTGCGAGGGGTAAAAAGGGAAACTTTTGGCTTTCCGGCGGGGAGGATTGAGATTCCCCGCCGGAGCTTCGTCCCGGGGACCTTGAAGAGGGCTTCGGGCCGGTGTGCCTGGCCGTGGGCCGTTTCTTCAAGGTCCCCTTAGTTTTTTCCGGAGTGTCCGTGGAAGCCATGTTAAGCGAGAGTCCTTGGATCAGTTGAAGTGCATCTGGGCCATGATTTTGTAGCTCTTCAAGAGATCCAGAGCCCGCCGGAGCTGATTGTCACGCTCGATCATCTTCTGAGTCTCCACCTGCAGGGCTTCCTGTTTTGCTCCGGTGGCTTCCTGCTTGCGATTCTCCATGTGCCTGGGGAGATCCTTTTCTCGTATCCGCCGAACCTCGTCGGTATTGTCTTCAGTTTCTTCCTTCTGAGGAACTTCACGCTTTACCAGAATGTCGGGCTCGATTCCCTTTGCCTGAATGGAGCGGCCGGACGGTGTGTAGTAAAGGGACGTGGTGAGGCGCACGGCAGAGCCATCGTTAAGAGGAATGATCGTCTGCACGGAGCCTTTGCCGAAAGTGGGCTCTCCCAGGATAATGGCTCTCTTGTGATCCTGAAGGGCTCCCGCCACAATTTCCGAGGCGCTGGCGCTGCCGGAGTTGACCAGGACCACAATGGGGAACTTACGGGGCTTGCTTTTCTTGTGGGCCTCGAAGCGCATCTGCTGGCTTTCCAGACGCCCGCCCGTGTACACGATGAGTCCTTCTTCCAGGAATTCATCGCTTACCTCAACGGCCTGATCGAGCAATCCGCCCGGATCGTTCCTCAAATCCAGTACCAGCCCGGTCAGGGGACGATCCGCGGTTTCGAGCTGATCGAGGGCTTTTCGAAGATCATTGACGGTTCCGCTCTGAAAGCTCGAGATACGCACGTATCCATAACCGGGCTCGAGAGCACGCGACTTGACGCTCTGAATGGAGATAATGTCCCGAACGAGCTCGAATTCCAGGGGCTTGCGCTCACCCTTGCGCAGAATGGTCAGTTTTACCTTCGAGCCCTTGGGACCGCGCATCTTCTGTACGGCATCCATGAGGGACATGTCCTGGCTGGGCTGGTCATCGATCTTGACGATCTGGTCGTTGGCCATGATTCCCGCCTTGTCCGCCGGCGTGTCCTCCAGGGGGGCCACGACGGTCAGGATGCCATCCCGAATGGTGATCTCGATGCCGAGGCCGCCGAATTTTCCTTTGGTCTCGATCTGCAGCTCCTTGTAGTCCTCGGGCCGGAGAAAGGAGGAATGGGGATCGAGGTCGCGGAGCATTCCGTTGATGGCTCCATACATGAGCTTCTTGGTGTCGATCTTCTCGACGTAATTATCCTGAACAATGTTCAGGACGTCGCTGAACAGCCTCAAGTACTGGTAAACGTCCGGATTCTCCGGATTGGTCTTGGCCTTCAGGCTCGACCAGCCGATGAGCACAAAAGCGAATCCGGCGAGCAGCACAATGATCTTCTTTCGTTTCTTAAGCATTGCGAATTCCTCACTCTTTCGATAATTTGCGACCAGCTAACCATTCCATGGGATCGACGGGTTTTCCGTAGTGCCTTATCTCGAAGTAGAGCTTCGGGCCGTCCAGCGACCCCGTATTGCCTACCGTAGCAATCATCTCTCCTCCCTTCACGCTTTCTCCTGCCATTTTCAGAAGCTCATCCGCATGGGCGATCAAGCTGTGGTAGTGGTCGCCATGGTCAATGATCATCACTTTCCCATATTCCTTGAACCAGTCGGCAAACACTACCATGCCGTCGTAAACGGCCTGGATGGGCTGCCCTTTCGGAGCGTTGATAATAACCCCATTATTGTACAAAAGGGAACCGGAAGCGGCACCCTTTCTTAAATCGTAGGTGTTGATAATTTCTCCCGCGGTGGGAATTGGGAGAGTGCCATGCCTGGTCGGGAAAGGATTTTCACGGGAAGTAAAAATCGGTTTCCGGCTTGAAGCCCTCTTCTCGAGCATCTTCTGGCTTTCTTCAAGCCTTGTATTATACCTGGCAAAAAGAGCGTCCTGCCGGCGAACCCGTCCCAAAAGCTCGATCTTCTGCTGCCTGGCCGAAGCAAGCTCTTGTTCCCTCGTATCGATTTGTCGTTTCACCGAGTCGGATTCTTCCTTCTTCCGGGATAGAATCGCCTCGATCCGTCGAATTTCCGCACTTCCCTCTTCCAAATCCAAAAAGAGCCTCTGGTCTCTTCTTAGAAGATCCGCCGCCGCATAGCCGCCTTCAATGGCTGTCTCCAGCTTTCCGGCAGAAAGTAAAAGAGTTGCATACCCTATCTGTCTAAACTTGTAAAGAGACACCAGACGGGCTCTGGCGGTTTCCTGCAGTCCCCGGTTGTTTTTCCTCAAACCTGTAAGCTTCTCCCTCTCCCGTGCAATTTCATGTTCAAGACGCGCCCGGTGAGACGAAAATTTTTCCTGCCTGGATTCCAGCTCGTAAAGCCTGCGGTCCAGTTGATCCAGTTCGTCCAATAGCCGGTCCTCGTCTCCCATGGGCCTTTCGGAAGGCGGGGTTGATTCCATCCGGCCCGATTGATCCGGGCCGGCGCGTTCAGGCGAATCCTGTGCGGGACAGAGCCCGCCCCGGGTCAATGAGCTCAAGACTATGCTGATCAAAAGGAGAAAAATGCGCATGGTTTTCAAGCAATGAAAAAACGTTTAAAAACGTTTAATGTTGCAGGCAACGCCTCAAGGCCAGCCAGGAGCCCAGCCCTCCGAACACGAGTCCGCAGCCCAAAACCCCAAGAATCAGCGCGGCCATTTCGAAGCCCTTCCAGGACATGGCGATAGCCAGGGGCAAGGGCAAAGCCTTTTGAGATGCCCGGAGCAAAAGAAAGAGGAGGACAGCCGCGAGGGCTCCGCCCACGGCTCCCTGAAAGAAGCCTTCCACATAGAAAGGTATCTTCGTATAAAGTGGTGTTGCACCAAGGATGTTGTAAATCTCCAGCTCATCCCGGCGTGCAAGCACGGCAAGCCTGTTCGTGTGGAAAACGACCATCACCCCCGCCAGCGCAAGAAGAATGGTAACCCCAACCCCTGCGTATTTCAAAGGGCTTAGAATAAACTCCAGCTTGTCGGTCCAGTTCTTTCCGCTGTAGACGTCCTCGACCTGTGGAAATTGACGAATCTTTTCTAAAATACCAGGAATTTCATCCAAATATCTCGCTTTGCCTTTGAAGGTGATCTCCAGTGAAGAGGGAAGAGGATTGTCCTGAAGCCCGGCCAGAATACCTTTCCAGTCGTTCAATTGCGTTTCCAACCGCTTCATGGCATCTTCCGCCGAAACGACACAAACGTCCTGGACTGCGGGCCATTGCTTCATGTTCCGTACCAGGCCTTCGAGCTCTTGCGAAGATGTCTGGGCACGCAGATAGACAACGGCTCGTGAATCCATCAGCCAGGCTGGAGTCGATTGCTGGACGGTTCGAAAAAGAACGAAGAAGACGCCCAGAAAAAGCAGGCACAAGGTCAGTGTTACAATGCCCATCGAGGAAGTGACGGGGTTCAGCCGTGCATTCCGCACGCTACGCTTCAAAAGACGAATCCATCTTTGCGCCATCACAAAAGTCTCGTTCCTGTCGGTGAAGCCATCCTTTCCTGAAAAACCTTCTCCATGAATTTACCCTGGTGAATTGCCACCACGCGGCTTCCCGGAATCAGGGAAGGAAGCGATACGTCATGCGTGGCAACGATCACGGTAGCTCCCCGCTCATGGACGGCCGCAAATACATCCATCGCCGAGCGCAATGCATCCTCATCGAGGTTTCCCGTCGGCTCGTCCACCAGGAGGATAACGGGATCGGTGACCACAGCCCGTGCAATGGCCACCATTTGCCGCTCGCCCGCCGACAGCCGGCTGCACGGGGTATTCATCCTGTGATCGAGTCTTAGCATCCGAAGAATCCGATGCACTTTCTTTCGGATAAACAAGTGCTCTTTTCCGGCCACTTCCAGGGGCAAGGCCACGTTCTCGAACACGGTCCGCTGTTTGACGAGCTTGAAATCCTGAAAAACCACCCCGATTCTGCGCCTGAAATAGGGAATCTCCCTTCGGCGCAAATGCTGTAGGTTGCGGCCCTCGATCAAAATATGTCCCTGGTCCAGAGATTCCAGCCCCAGCAGGAGTCTGAAAAGAGTGCTCTTGCCGGTCCCCCCCGGTCCTACGAGAAACGTGAAATTCCCTCTTTGGATTTGCAGATTGGCATCCGAAAACACATCCTGCCCGTGGACATGGCACTTGGAGATCTGAAGGCATTGAATCAACAGGGAAGTCTGATGAGCTTCCTGATGCAAGGATGCCAAGGGCACGAGAGATCCACCGTGAATGATTCCCCTCAAGGCTTCATATCCGCTCGTGATGGCGGTGCGTATGCGTTTTCGAAGATTTATCACGTCCATTCGGAAATGTATTTCTCTTCAGTCGTTACTGTTTGCTGCTCACTCCTCACCCTTCACTCCGGAGACGTCCAAAGGGAGTCTGGCCTCATTTTCATGATGCAGGAAGTCCCGAAAACAGACCCGCAGGTTGCTATATATTCCTTTTCTACTGTTGATCAAATAGATACCATGGCAAACGTGGAAAATTTCATCGACCAGCCTGGCCACCGGCCACTTTTCACTGTCTTCGCTCAAGCGGGAAAAGGCTTCCGCGAAGAGAGGGACGATCTTGTCCCGCATACGCAGCTCCGTGTCAACGAGAAAAATCGCCACATGGGGACGAAGATCCCTGAGGCGGCTCAAGAAGGCTGAAACAGCCGGAATCTCGACTCCCCGGGGTGGTGACGATTTGACTTCCACATAGGCCAGGCGCCCGAAAAAGAGGGCGATCACGTCGTAGTCTCCGCCGTAGTGTGTATGGTCGAGGCGAACATTGAAAATCGAGGGTGCCATAAATTCCCGTTGGAAGATTTCGTTGACGTACCATTCGAGCGTAGGGCCGAAGCTACTGATATGCTTGGAAATGAGCCGATAACTTCCGTCGGGGGAAGTTCGAACGATATCGATTTCGGAGAGAGAGCGGAGGTAGGAGCGCACAGTTTTCAACGAGCAGTAGCGGCTCAGAGCCTCGATATTCTTACCCTCTGGAAACTGAATGAGGTCCCTCAGAAATAGCCGAAAGGAATAGCGGCGCATGAGCTCGTAGAAGCTTCTTTTCCGGTCGGGAGAGATATGGGGAGGCAGGGCCACTTGTGATCCCTCCCCATGGACCAGAACAGGGAAACCGCGCTGCCACAGGCAGGCCTCCACGGGATGCCTTTGAAGGCTCTGGGCCTCCCGCAACACCGCTACTTCGCTGCGAAGCCGTGAAACGACCGCTTCCAGCGCAGCCAGTTCTTTTTCCAATCGATCCAACCTGTCCATGGTGCCTCTCCGGGGAAGGTTAGATCAATCGGCCCATTTTAAGAGCATTCTTGTCGATACTGACCTGCATGGAAGGATGAATGAGCTCGCCGCCCCGCGGAATGAAAGGGAGATAGTGGAGCAAATGAGCTTCCAGGCTGACCTGGATTTCGGACAGACGCGGGAAGATCAGCCGTCGGGGAACCGCCATGTTTGCTATGGCGACGTTGATGCTCTCCACCGCCTCGCCGAGGGGGAGCGTGACGGGATAAAGGGGAGACCCCGGCAATTGTCGTTGCGTCTCATCCTGTGGCTGGAAGATGGTCAGGACCTTTATCAGTCTCAAAAAGAGCTGCGGATGAACCTTGAAAGCGGGAATCCAGAAAAACATGGGCAAACGGTTCCACTCGCTTCGGACCGCCTTGGGTAAATTGGCCACTTCGACCAAATCGGCGTATGAGTCGAGCTCGAGTCCCGTAACACGGGCTCGTATACGCCAGAAAGGCAGATGGACCGCGGATTCTTCACTACTGGCGACCACCTCGAAATCGACTTTCCTGAGAGCTCCTTCCTCCGCTTCCCAGAGCGAATCACAGTTCTTGCAATGGAGCACCAGGGTGTCCTTTTCCCCTTGAAGATCCCAGCCGCAATGAGGGCAGATCGTGGGCAGGAATTCCATGGAGTGCTCTTCATAGGGATTGGAGGTCAATGCACCCGTCAGGTCTTGAGGCAGCGCAGCCAGCGGCCTCTTGAGAATCGCGTCGTGGATCATTCCTCCCTGAATTCTTATGGGGGAGTAGATCAGGCTCAGGGTCTCTCCTATGAAGGCCTCATAATAGCCGGGAAGCTTCCTGCCGCATTCCCCGGCGAAACCGGGAGAGTTTGAAGCTCCGGCTGCGAGCCCTTTGAATCGGCAGAGAGGGTTGGGGAAAACCCCGCCCGCTTCGGGAGTGACGAAGCTCAATTTCAAGACCTGAGGCCTGATGCCCAGAGTGGGCGGAACGGAGGAGCCAAGATTCATGGCCAACAGGCTCGTGTCGGCTATTCTTTGCTGAATGTCGTTGTCTTTGCAGGAAAAGACCATTCCCCTGAATCTCCAGTAGGGGATGAAGAGGATATCTTTGAGGGACGCTCCGGGAGGGGCCAAATAGTATCTGAAATATTCACGGGATGAGATGTAGAGCCTCACCCGGCAGTAGGAGCAGCCGAAAAGGCGGTCCGTTTCCTCCAGAGTGACGGGGGCTCCGCACTGAGGGCACTGGAATTCGATCTGCCATGTTTGATTACTTAAGTTTCTCACCGCACTGCTTACAATAGGTTGCGTCTGATGAATTCTCCACGCCACAATGGGGGCACTTTACGGAAACGCCTTGCTGTCCCGCCGCATGCCCGCAATGAGAGCAAAATCTGGCCCTTGCCGGCATCTCCTGTCCGCATTCTGTGCACCGGCCTGGAATGGGAATGCGATGCCCGCATTTGGAACAGAATTTGGCGCCGTCAGGAAGCGGTTCGTGACACCCCGGACATTCTGCCGTCCGTGGCGGCCCGGCCTCGGGCTTTCTCGTCATGTCCGCATACATGGAGGGCATCATTACACCGAGCCCCATGCCCAGAGCGGCTCCGGCTTCGCTCTTGTTTTCCGCCGCCTTCTCCAGAGCCATGGCTGCCTTCATTTTCATCAGGCTGTTCAAATCCGTGAAGATCGCAAGGCTGCTCTTGTCGTCGATCGCCTTCTGTACTTCGGGAGGAGGCGTGATGGAATTGATATAGAGCTGTGTGAGCCGCAGACCGTGCTGGCTGAAGTCTTCCTGAAGGCGTTTCCTGAGGTCTGTGGAAAACTCGTCGTATTGGCTGGGGAGGTCGAAGACGGACTTTAGATTCTCGCCCATGAAATCGTTGAAGCGGGCAACGACCACCCTGTTGAGATACTCTTCAACTTCCGCCATGGTGTAGATGCCCTGGGTCCCCACCAGGCTGTTGATGAACACGACGGGCTCGATGACCTTGAAATTGAAAATGCCGAAAGCCCTAAGCCGGATCAAGCCCAGTTGCGAATCCCTGAAGGCCACGGGGTCTCTCGTCCCCCATTTGAGATTGGGGAAGGTCTTCATGTTCACGAAGTACACTTCGGCCCTCAACGGGCTATGCATACCCCACGGCAGGCTCAGGACCTTTGTCAGGATGGGAATGTTGCGGGTGCTCAGAGTGTGTCTTCCCGCACCGAAGGCATCGTGGGCCTTGCCGTTGTAAAAGAAGACCGCCACCTGGCTTTCCCGAACAGTGAGCTGTGCGCCGAATTTGATCTCGCCCGAGCCCGTTTCGGGAATTCGATGAACAAGCTCCTTGCCCGTTTCATCGAACCATTCGATAACTTCCAAAAATATGACGTTGTTGGTTCCCATGATTTCTTTCAGGTTCCATATTTCAGGTCTTGGATTTAAATTTTTGGAGCTATGTCTGCTCAACAGGCACTCTATCGTGAATCCTCATGCCGCGCAATAGACATTATATATCCTGTGTCAAGGCCGGTTCCCGCGGGTCTTGTGTGTTCACCGCGGAGACGCCGAGAGCGCAGAGAAAGCGCAAAGGAGATTTGAGATCTCCAAGAGCTTTTCTCTGCGTTTCCTCTGTGCCCTCTGCGTCTCTGCGGTGAAGAAAGCTCAGCCGGTGCCCGTTCATACTATATCAGTCGGTCAAGCACACCTGGGCAATTTCGCCGAGGTGAAGCGTGATTTCATGGGCTCCTTCCGCAAACGAGCTCTCGACTACATAGCCGAGCTTCTGAAAAACCCCGAAGACCTTTTCGTTGCCGGGAGAGAGATAAGCCACCATCGTGCGGACGGAATTGGCCTTTGCGATTTCAGCCAGATGATGAATGAGGAAGCTTGCAATGCCTTTGCGGCCATAATCGGGATGGACGGCGAAATCTATTTCCGCCGTCATGGCTTCTTCATCCAGAACGTAGTTGCCGACTGCGATGACCCGCTCGGTTTCCCTCTCGCCCACCAGCCCCACGATGGTCACTTCACGGCGGTAGTCTATATTGACCAGGCGCTGCACGTCGATGTGCGGATAGACCTTCATGGTGGAGAGAAAACGGATGTAGGAGCCTTCCTTGGGGAGGGAATAGAAAAACTCCTTAACCTGCCTTTCGTCGGTGGATTTGGCCGGCCGGAAGAATATCCTGGTATTGCCGGAAAAAATTTGGGCCATTTCCCATTCGGATGGATACAAGGCCCGCGAGGCGCCGATGCGCATCATATCCGGATGGATGTAATTGAGGAGCTGAGCGGCTCGCATCAGCTCCTCTCTGAAATCCGGATGGGCGATCCCGATCAGTGCCAGGGCCCTTTCCCTGATACTCTTTCCGTGGAGATCGGCAATGCCGTATTCGGTGACAACGAATTGAACGCCGCCCCGCGTGGTAATCACCCCGCCGCCTTCTTGCAGGGCGGGGACGATACGAGACTGCTTCCCGTCGAGAGTGGTCGAGGGCAAAACCATGACGGCTTTCCCTTTGCGCGAATTCCTGGCACCCCTGAGGAAATCGATTGCCCCTCCGACGCCGCTGTAGATCTGATACCCGGAGGAATCCGCACAAACCTGGCCGGTCAGATCCACTTCCAGAGCGGAATTGATGGATACCATCCGGTCGTTTTCGGCGATCACAATATAATTGTTTGTGTATTCGATGGGATAGAAGGCCACCATGGGGTTGTTGTGGGCGAAATCGTAAAGGGCCCTGGAACCGAGGCAAAAGCTGGTGATGATTTTTCCGGGATGAAGAGTCTTCCGTGCGTTGGTGATGACGCCTTTTTTCACCAGATGCAGATAGGCGTCCGTGAGCATATCCGCGTGGACTCCAAGATCTTTCTTCTCTTCGAGGGCGTAGAGCACTGCCGTGGAAATGCTTCCAACGCCCACGCGCAGGGTCGATCCGTCTTCGACGAGCTTCGCCACATGCCTGCCGATGGCTTCGGCGATGGGGTTCATGATGGGCAAGTCGATTTCGAGCAGCGGTTCTTCGTACTCGACGAAGACATCGATGTCCCGGACATGGATGAAAGAGTCGCCGAGGGTCCTTGGCATTTGAGGATTGACCTGAGCGATGACATGCCTGGCGTTTTCCGTTGCGGCCTTCACGATGTCCACCGAAATGCCGTAGCTGCAAAAACCGTGCTCGTCGGGTGGAGACACCTGAATGAGAGCCAGGTCGATAGGCATGGCGCCGTTTCGGAAGAGCTCGGGTACGTCCACCAGGTTGACTGGAGTGTAGTCGGCCCGGCCTTCCGCAACGGCCTCGCGCGTGGCCGCAGCAACAAAGAAAGACTTCAGGCGGCACTGGTCGGAAAAGCCGGCCTCGGTATAGCGCGTCTTGCCGACGCTCAGGATGTGGAGGATTTCAACGTCCGCCAGTGTGGGAATGAGGTCTTCCAAAGCCCGAACGAGGTGTTGAGGCTCACCGCAACCAGAGCCGATAAAGATGCGATGCCCGCGTTTGATGAAGTGAAGCGCCCTGTCGGCCGTAGTCCTTCTCTTTTCGAAAAGGGAATACCAGGGGCGGGGAGACGTATCGTGGAGCATCGAGGGTGTATGTTGAGCCTGTCTACCTGTCATTAGTGTCCTCCCTTGGACGCTTTGGGCCTGCCGGCGGCTGCCGGGGCTTCGGGAGCCGGCTGGATGCGATGGATAACGACGGCCAGAATACAGGCCGCGAGAACCATCGCCAAACACAGAATCTGGCCCATCGTCAGGAAACCCAGAATATACCCCAGTTGTGGATCGGGCTCGCGGAAAAACTCGAGACAGAATCTGAAGATCCCGTAGAAAAACATCAAGAACGCGAACATCATTCCATCTTTGAATGCTCTTTGACGAAGGAGCCACAAAAGGATAAATAGAACCAAGCCTTCCAGTGCAGCCTCATACAACTGGGATGGGTGGCGCGGAAGGGCGCCTGCGTTGGGAAAAACCATCCCCCACGCTACGTCGGTGGGCCGGCCGGGAAGCTCTCCATTGATAAAGTTTCCTATGCGGCCCAGCCCAAGACCGATGGGAACCGTCACGGCCGTGCTGTCCGCCACCGCGGCAAGAGGCAGTTTCCTGCGGCGGCAAAAGAGCCATCCGGCGATCACGACCCCTACGAGGCCTCCATGGAAAGACATCCCGCCATGCCAGGTGGCGAAGATCTCCAGAGGATGTTCCAAGTAGAGGAGATAATCGTGGTATTGGTAAAAAAGGAGATACCCGAGACGGGCTCCCACAATGAGCCCCACGGCGAGATAGAAAATGTAGTCCTGGGCGGCCGTGCCGACCAGCCCCATCTCCCTTGACCGCTTTTGTTTCTGGATGAGGTAATAGGAGGAGAGAAAGCCCAGCACATACATGACTCCGTACCAGCGAACATGGATCGGGCCAAGCGTAAACCAGGGGAAATGGATGGGGCCAAGCGAGATCAGATCGGGATCGATATTCGGGTAAGGAATCATTTGGAACGCACCTTTACAAAGCACCTTTGGGCCTGTTAACGAGAGCAACCAGCCGGTAGTAGGCTAACTCCTCGTTTTTTCAGAAAGCCGGCCACCGACACCTTGACCGCTACAGGCTAACATAGGGTGCAAACCGGGTCAATTGGATCAGAGGAGGAAAATCCATGAGTCATCACGACAAGCATCAACATCAGTCGCACCATCACGATCATGAACATGAGCACGGGCACGAGCATGATCACAAGCATGATCACGAGCATGGGCACACTCATGATCACGAGCATGAGCACGAGCATGGGCACATTCATGAGCACGAGCATGAGCATTCCCACCACGGAGCTGAAGCAACAGATGCCGTTGGCAAGCCTGCTGAAACGGACAAGCTCATCAAGATGGTCCAGCACTGGATACATCACAACGAAGATCACGTCCAATCTTACCGCGACTGGGCTGGACGCGCACGGGACATGGGCCATGAGGACGCCGCCAGCCTGCTGGAAGAGGTGGCTGACGGAACGCAGCTTCAAAGCCATACGCTGGAAAAGATACTGGCCGTGTTGAAAGTTGATTCAAAGTGCTGACATACAAACCTGCAGCTTGAGAACGGAGGGAGCTTCCGGGGTGGTGACGGAGATTGACCTACGGTGCGGGTCACAACTGTTTGATCGAAGTCACCATCAACGAGGCTCAAGGATTTTGAAACGAAGGCATCCTTCAGAGCTTGCCATTCGCTCAATCGGGGATCCAGTTTCAGGGTTTAGATTGCACGAGAAACCGGCAATAATGTAAATGCCGGATATTATGCGATTTAATAGGCATAGACATTCGATCTGCCCAAGACTAAGCTAAGTCCCCGTCAACATACCCAAAAGATGGGACGGGAGGATAGGCGATGGGCAGGGTTTGTGGTACCAGTCGCTCACACGATTTGAAGTGTTATTTTGCCAGTTGTAGCGGGTTGTTGCGTTTCCGCCCCACCTGTTCACGGGAAGGCCCAGCTCCGCCGCCAGGGCCTCATCGGCGGAGCTCATGCCGTAGATGTCGGGACTGATGGGATGGCGGTTGGAACCGACATTGACGGTGAGACCCGGACCGGTTTTCGTGACAGGCATGAATGGGGTGGACTTCTTTACAAAAGCGATGTCGTCGAGATAGAAAGTGGTTTGAGCGCCGTTGGTGGGGTTGAACCAGTACATGCTTTCGACGTTCTTCAGATGGATATTACTATATTTTTTCAAGGTATGCACTTATGCGGCGAAGCTCAGCTAATCTGATAAGATAGAATTATCCGGACAAGAATGAAGATCACCGGCCCGCCTGACGCACCACTCTGTGGTTTTTACGGCTGGAAGATGCAAGAGCACCCATGAAGATCTCACCCAACAGCCTTCCACAGCATTCGGCTTGCCCGACCCAGTAAGCTGGACTTTCCATCGGCTCCGGCTCGAAGTGCTTGCATCCCTGACAGGAAAAGCCATGCCAGTTCTTCTTCGCTGCATAGTTGAGGCATTGGCTGTAGTGAATACAAAAAAGCTTCCGTTCCGAATTCATAGATGACATGCTCGGCTTCGGCTCCTTTTTGTGTCTGCCCATTAGTTGCGCTCTACTATCCGCCATTGCGAGGTCTCTCCTATCTAAGGTAACTTGCATCGGCCCATTTCATGAGCTCTCTCTTCCCAAGCCATTCATTCAGGTCAAATTCTATTTCGAAATCGTTCCTTGGCAATTTGGATATCACCTCTGCTTCGAAACACCGGTGCAGGTGTCGAGCCTTCGCCTCCGGAAGGGTGGTTAGTAGAATGGACAGGGCGAACCATGCTGGACCGATGCCTCGATACCCCCATGCGAAGCCGGTCACATGGTAGCCGTTGCCTCCCCATTGTCCATCCAGGGAGAGCTCCTTTCCGTCGATCCATACTCGGCCGGTGATGTATTGAGCTTTGATCTTCACTGAAATTCCTCTCTTTGGTTATTGCTCCTAATCTCCAGACCAGGAGAAGCTGGACCTTCGCAATCGGGATTCCGGTACGGGGCGGCAAGGGTATCCAGCTCTATGCGTCGAGCTGTTTATTAGGGGCTGCGTAGATGGGATAGTATCCCATGATCGGGAGATTGTCCCACCAGTAAAACGTTGTATAAGTATGGGGGAAAAACCAATGGTATGATGGCCATGGGGCCGGGAGTGCGGATACCTTTTTTCTAGCCTGGCGCCTAACTCTGAGCGGTTATCTTCCTGAAAATTGCCTGGGTGACATCATTGGGCTATCATCCATCCGTCTTTTCAAAGTGAAATTCCCCGGCTTCCGGCACGCTGATATCGATGGAATTGTCTTTGCCTACCTTGCCTCCGGTCACACCTCCCTGTTTCCAGTGCAGCCGAATTTCACCGCCCGAGGCTTCCCAGGTGAAGGATACGTCTTCATGATCCACCATCCAGGAGCCTTTGCCGTCCGGCTTCAGCACGAGCACCATGGGAGTCTTACCCGAAGGATCTGCTGCCGTGTATTTTCCGGCCGGTGTCGAGTCGCGTTGGCACGAAGCAAGGGGAAGGAGCGATAAAAGGAGGATCGACAAAAGGAGAATCGACGTCGGGATGATTTGCCGTTTCATGGCGATATCCGGTTCCCCGGTCTGTCTATGCATCTTTCACATCCTTCATGGCTGCGAGGAATCTTCCGTCCAGTTGCAGGGCCGAATCGAAAAGGTAGACGTGGAGGCTCATGGCAAGCCAGACGAGGTCCCGGAGCACCGTGGTCCAGTCCATCGCTTCTCCCATGCCGCTGAAGCAGCCGCACCCGATGGGGATGCCACGGATCAGGCTCAGGAGAATGGCCACGGTGAAAAGGGCCAGCATGCCGCCGATGGCCGCGGTGGCGGACTTGGTCCTGAGGCCGATAATAAGCAGAGTGCCGCAGATCAGCTCCATCCACGGCAGGATCACGGCCAGCAGATTGACTCCCCAGTAGGGTACGAGCTGATAGCTTGCGATGGTTTCGGCAAATTCGGCCGGATAGCCGATCTTGTACATGCTGGCGTAGATGAACATGCCTCCGATGTAGAGTCTGAAAATCAGGGCTATGTACTTGTTTGTCGGAAGCCGCTTTGCGAGATACCATACGGATATCTTTTCCGTCATTCCTCAATTCCCCTATTTCCTCATTTACCTCTTTCCCTGTTCCACCGAATACCCTTGAGCCTCCCACGCGCTCAGGCCTCCCGAAAGCACCCGAACGGCTTCGTGGTCGCGCTGTTTCAGGCGGTAGGCGACTTCTTCGTCGTAGAGCTTACTGATCGTTCGTCCGTAGACGATGATACCGGTTTCGGAATCGAGGTTGGCCAGCTTCATGGTATAGAGGATATCGAAAAGGGCAGGGGGCAAATTGATGGCGCCCCCTATGTGCTTCCGGCTGTAAAGCTCCTTGGGCCTGGCGTCCACGAGGACCGTCTTGCCTGCTTCCATGAGCTGCCTGGCTTCGACGACATCCACCGGGGGCGCGGACGGACGGAAAAGCGTCTCGGGCATCAGGTGAATCCCCTGAGAGCCCGCGGAATTGAACAGCACGCCCAAAACGCATGCCAGGAGCCAGATCAGCACAATATCCAGCGGATTCACACGACCGATCCGCTCCATCTCCCCCTGGAAGAACGATTTGATCCGCGCCCCGGCTTTCTCCAGAAGAACGATGGTGTGCCTGGCCTCCTTCAGCTCCGCGATGGTTTTTCGAAGCTCCTCGTTTCGCTGAACGAGATCTTTGTTCAGTGCTTCGATTCTCTCAAAGGACCTGGCATTTTTCAGAAAGACCATGAAACTGGCCGTGTGTGTCCTCAGGAGCTCTTCTTCCTCCGGGGAAAGGGCGGCGCCGGCAAGCGTCGGGCCGAATCCCAGGACTCCAAGGCAGCTCGAATCGACAACATACAAAAGGCCGGTTCGCAGGTCCATTTCGCCCCCCGGCCCGGCCTCTGAAAAGCACTCCGAAGCTCCAGGAATCCGCGTCATGCTCATGGGCGCAAGGCTCCGGTCTTCCGAAGCTCCAAAGCACGCGTATAGCAGCTTCTCCGCCGTCCGGGGCTTGAGATCCCAGGAGCGGTCCATGCCGCGCACGGCTGTTCGAGCTGTTTGAGCTTCCCGGTCATAGGCCAGGGCGAATCCTTGCTGAATCCCGAAAGTGCCCATGGTCACCAGGAGGAAGGTCTCCAGGAGCTTTTCCGTCCGGATGAGGGGGCTTAGCTCAGCGTTCAGGTCGGAAACGGTCTTGAGATGAAAAATCCGCCTGTCCAGAGCCTCCCTGGTTTTTTCAGCCTCGTTGGGGGTGGATTCCGGCGCGGTATTCATGGGTGACTTGGCATTCATGGCTCAGCTCGCGATTTACTTAACCAGGGCCAGTAGTTGCTGGTAGAAAGCATCCATGTCTTCGATGATCCCGAAGTGGGTGTAAAGAACCTTGCCCTCCCGGTCCAGAAGCATCGTAAAAGGAGTCCTCGGCTCTCCCAGCAGCTTATGGACGGCAAAGAGCTCATCCTTCACCACGGGGAGCTCGTACTGCCCGCTTTTTCGCAGGTGCTCGACCTCGTTCGATGTTCCGCCTGCGGCAATTGCCAGCATCTTCACCTTGTCGCCCATGCCCTTCTTGTTGAGCCTTGCAAAAAGCTTGTTGAAAAGCGGTGCCTGATTATAGCAGTATGGGCAGTAGACTCCGATGATCTCTACGAGAAGCACCTGGCAATCGATATCTTTCAATTGAAAAGTCGGGCTTTTCAGCCCCAGATAGGCTATGTCGCCGTCGCCGGCGGGAGAGGGAAGCTCGAAAGGCGCAAGGACCATCCCGGCCTCGGGCACCTTTCCGGTGCTCCCCGCACTTCCTGCGCTCACTTCGAAAGGACGGGAGAGCAGGAGGAAAAGCACGACAATGCATGCCGTAATAGGGGCAAACAGCATTTTGCCTTGCATGTCCATTACATCTCCTTGGTTGGAAGATTGATAACAGCACTCCTCACGGGCTCGAAGCTGCCTCCACGGTATCGAAAATTCCGGCCAGACTGGAGATGCCCACGATCTTGAATACTCTCTTGAAATTGTCCGAAAGCCCCGAAATGGCGATGGTGATCCCCTCCTTCCGGCCATCTACAAGGATTTGAGTAAGAATTGCGATCCCGGCGCCATTGATGGAGGCGTTGGAGTCGAAGTCCAGGATGACCTTGCCTTTTTGCAGAGAAAAGGCCTCCCGGCAGGCCTGCTGCAAGCACGCTTCGGAATGGGAGGTGATGTTTCCCCTGATGCGAATAACGATTGCGTTGGGTCCGGGCTCGACGGAAACCTGGCTCTCCTGGCTCCTGGCAAGCTCGATGCGCTCCCTGGCCCGCTTAAGCGCCTGCTCCAGAGCCTCCCTCCGGATAGGCTTGTTGATGAAATCCGTTGCATCGAGATCGAGAGCCCGAATGGCCAGATCCATGTCTCCATGGCCCGTGATGACGATCACCTCCGTTTTGGGATCGATGGCCTTGATGCGCCGCAATACTTCGATCCCGTCCATCCCCGGCATCTTTATATCGGTCAGCACCACGGGAGGCCGCTCCAGTTCGAAGGCTTCCAGGCCATCCTTACCGTTTTCCGCCGTCAGGACCGCATACCCGTAAGCATTCAACGTGAGGCGGAACATCGTCAAGGTGGGCTTCTCATCATCGATCACCAGTATCTTCATCTTATCCATGCGTGCTCCATCGCAAGAAAGAAAGGCTCTTCAGGGAGTCGGCGGATTCCAACTTGCCGTGGGCTCAGCCCGGCACGGGGAAGCTCAGAATGAACGTGGTGCCTTCCGTTCTCCGGGTCGTGACCTGAATATCACCGCCGTAACCCTTCACGATCCCATAGGTGATTGCCAGGCCCAGTCCCATGTCCTGACTCGTTTCCTTTGTGGTGAAGAAGGGATCGAAGATCTTATCCCGCACGGAGTCGGGAATACCCGCTCCGTCGTCCCGGACTTCAGCCACCACGTGTCCGTCGGCTTCGTAGGTGCGGATGCGTATGGTGCCGCCCGCGCGGGGAGATCCGGTTTGATTCTTTTCCATGATAGCATCGCGGGCGTTGGTTACAAGATTGAAAAAGACCTGCTGCAGCCGGTTATCGTGAGCCATGATCGGAGGGAGCCCTTTTGCCAGCTCCATGGTGATGGTGATGTTTTCGAGCTCGAACTGCCTGCCCACAATGGAAAAGACCCCGCGCACGGGCTTGTTGATATCGACCTTTTCCATGACGAAATCGGCTTTCCTGCCGAAGGCTCGCAGTGCGTTGATGATGTCCGCCGCCCGATCCACCTGGGTGCTCATCTCGGAAACCACCTGCTGGAGATTTTCCTTCGAAACCTCGAGATCGTTTTCCATCATCATGGCCAGAAAGTCGCTCCCCATCTTGATGGCGTTCAGAGGCTGGTTTAGCTCGTGGGCCATGCCGGCGGACATCTCGCCGAGGGATTTCATTTTGCTGGCTTGAATCAACTGGGCGTCCTTTTCCATCATCTCGGTGATATCCGTTGCCGCGACGATAACGGCCGGTCTGCCCCGATAGCTGATGTGGCAGGCGTGCAGGTTCACGAAGACGGGCTTGCTTCCCTTCTTCTGGTGCAGAACTTTCTGGTAGAAGACACAGCCGTGCGCATCACTGTCGATGGCGAACGAAGCCGTGCCGGTTCTGGGGTTTTGAGGCTCCAGCTCCAGAAAGGATCTTCCCACCAGCTCATGTTTTTCGTAGCCGTAGAGCTCCACGGCTCGAGGGTTGGCATCGATGATTTTCAGGCTGCTGCTGTCCACGACGAAGATCGGGTCCGGTCCGCTGTCGAAAAGAGAGCGGTATTTATCCTCGGATTCGTGCAGGCGCCTGCGGTAGAGCTTGATGCTCCACACCATGCTGCGAAACGAATCGGCGAGCTGTCCGACTTCATCGCCTTCTCTCTTGCCGTAGAACACGCATGGCCGGCAGGTGTGCCGATGCTCCGAGGGCTCGGCCGCGCCTTCGCGCGCGGCGGAAGCATCGTCGAAATGCCAGCAGGGGAGATCCGTATTCACATAGGCCGGGCACGCGGAGGGGTCCCAGTCGCCGGTGGCGCTTCCAGGATCCAGTTGGATATCGAAATTGCCCCGGCTCAGCTCGTCCGAAAGCCGGGTCAGCTTGGAGATCGGCCTTGTGATGTACTTGGCCAACTTGTGGCTCATTATGAAGATGATGAAGAACACCAGAGAGATAAAGCCAAGAAAAGTGAACCTCAGCTTGGAAACCAGGTTGTCGATGTGGCTCTTGTTCAGTCCCACATGTACCGTGCCGATTCGATAGATGCCCTCGTGGATGGGAAGAGCGATATCGTAGGCCGCCTGATTGCCTACCGTGAGCAACTGAACGCTCTTGCCTTCCTCGGGCGGCACCCGGTTGGCCGTCCTGAGGTGGGCGGGGAAGGGGTAGGTGAAGGTGTGGCTGAGGATGTTGTTTTCCTGGTCGACGATGAAGATGTAGGCGACCAGATGCTTGCGCTCGTTCAACTGGGCTTCGTCGAAGATGAGGCTCAGGAGGCGTGGATAGTTTCGGTCCAGAACGTAGCCGCTCCCGCGCTCGGCGATGGTGCGGGCGATTGCGATCCCCCGAAGCTCGAGCTCCGAAATGAGGCTGGAGACCAGAATCCAGCGGGCGAGAAAGGCTATGGCCGCACTGATCATGAGGATCACGGCCAGAATGGATATGAAGATCTTGTTCTTGAGACTGATGTCCGTAAACCGCTTCATGGAGCCCCCTGTTCCTTGACCGTGGCATCCGGCGTGACGGCCCCCGAGGCTTCTCCGGTCCCATCCCTGCCCTCGGCATCACTTCTGTCCCTGTCCTGAGCGATAGACCCGCGTATGGCCTCCCAGTCTTTTATGAGCAGGAAGAGGCCATACTGAAGACGGGTGAAATACACGCTGTCAAGGCCCTGGTGGTCGGTGGGACTGAAGGAGATGGCCATGTCGAGAGCCAGTGGATAGTGCTGAATGGATTCGATGGCATCGATAAAGCCCTCGCGGGTGAGCTCTCTTCCCGCGTGATCGAGTCCTTCCACCAGGACCCTGGCGTTGATATAGCCTTCCAGTCCGACGAAATTGGGCTTGTCCTCGGGGAAGTATCGCTTGAGAAGCTCGAGATACTCGACGGTACTCCCGAGGAGGGCTCGCGATTCGGGCCCCTCCGGCGGCGGTACCACCTGGGACATGATCACGGTGGTGTTGGCGCTCGGGTCCAGCCTGCGGGCCAGCTCCTCGGCCCCGACGAAGGAAACCGTATAGAAGACCGGGTTGAACCCCTTCTGAATGGCCAGCTTGATGAACTTGGAGCACGGCTCGTAAGTCCCGATCATCACCACGGCCTCGGCCCCCGTTGCCATGATCTTGTGCAGCCCCTCCTCCACGTCCAGGGTCCCGCGCACGTAGGAGCCTCGAGCCACGGGAGCGAGCCCGTACTCTTGCAAAGCGAGCTCCATCCCCGTAAGTCCATCGAAGCCGAAGGCGTCGTATTGATAGAATACGGCGATCTTCATGATTCCGAGGTCCTCGATGAGATGCCGTATGGCAGCTTCGGTTTCCTGATAATAGGAGGCTCGAACGTTGATGATGTATCGGATGAGCGGCTCACGCAAGGCATGGGCACCGGTGAACATTCCGAGCAGAGGGATTTTGGCCTCTTCCACCATCGGAAGAATCTTCACCGTGGTCGGCGTTCCCACGTAACTGAAGAGGGCAAACACCCGATCTTCCACGATGAGCCTTTGAGTGTTCGCCAGACACATCGGAGGGTCGTAGCCGTCGTCATAGGCGATAACCCGGATGGTCCGGCCGTGGATACCACCGCTCTCGTTGATATGCCGGATGTAAGACATGTAGCCGCGGTAGGTCTCCGTGCCAAGGTAGCTCGCATGTCCTTCGAGAGCCAGCGAAGATCCGAGAACAATTTCAGTGTCGGTCACCCCGGGCGTCGATTCGAGCGGCGCCGCCGCCTGGTCGGTTCGGCCGCAGGCCGCGAGCGTACAAAGAACCATCACACTGTACAAAAGGGCTCGCATCCCTCTTTCCACTGGCATCTCCACAATCTTCAGAGCCCCCCGGCTTCGGAGAATCAAGGTGATACCTCCCTGACAGAGGATGCGTCACCGTAGCTTTCCGGAGCCAGGGAGCTCTGAGTCTGGCTGGAGCTCATAAGGAGCTTCGCGGGAATTTCCCTCGGTCCTATTTCTTTTTCGCCGGCGTGTTTTCAGGAACGATTCCCAGTTCCTTCATTCTCTTGAGATAGGTCTGGGGGTCTTTCTTGAAATCCGCAATGCATGACGTACAGCAGAAATAGATTCGCTTGCCCTCATAATCGACGTAAATGTTCCTGTTGGTCGCTTCGCCCAAAACGGGACAAACGGTTTGCACTGGCTCCTGTCGAGGGTTTTCCACCGCACGCACATGAGCAGAAAATGCTATCGCGATCAGCAGAGTAAGCAAAAATAACACTTTCTTCATTCCATTCATCTTTCGTCTTTCTCCTTTCCCATTTCTTGAACGGTGAGTTACCATGACATGAATCGTTCTTCCTGTAATCCTCGATTCACGAGGTTCGCTGGTCAATATATCGCCCGTTTTCCAAGATGACCAGCCTTTTGAGGGAGTGGGCACTTTTGATCCACGGTGATTCTTGGGCAATACTTTAGGATGTAGCCGATGAGCCTATTTAAGGATGAAGATATCTCTTTGATTCTGGCAGCTCTCAAGTTTTCAGCCGAAAGGCACCGAAACCAGCGCAGAAAGGATCATGAATCAACCCCTTACATCAACCACCCGATCGAAGTAGCGGAGATATTGTGGCGTGAAGGGGGCGTTCGCGAGATCAAGATCATTATCGGCGCCTTGCTCCATGACATCATTGAAGATACGAAAACTGAACCGGAAGAGATCCGACGCCTTTTCGGGGACGAAATCCTGTCGATGGTATTGGAAGTCTCAGATGACAAGAAGCTGCCCAAATCCGAGAGGAAAAGGCTGCAGATCGTCCATGCGCATCACTTGAGCCTGTCGGCGAAACAAATCAAAATTGCCGACAAAATCTGCAATGTGAAGGACCTGACCACCTCGCCCCCCGAAAACTGGTCGGATGAAAGGAGAAGGGAATACCTGGAATGGACTGAAAAAGTCGTCGAAGGATTGCGCGGATGCAACAAGGCCATGGAAGCAATCTATGACAAAGCTTTAGAGGAAGGAAGAGCCAGGTACCGGGTATCGGATCGAATACCCGGCGATTAAATGCTTGTTGTGTGGCTGGATTCCCGCCAGAAGCATGCGGGAATGACGATCTGGTATATCCTGGATGATAAATCACGACTGTCGGCCGCCCTGTGACCCGTGATCAGAGAAAGCCTGATCCCTGTCCGGCCGGCACCGACAATCATGATTTACACCTTTCCTTTGAAGACTATTGAAGACTATCAGTTCGGATAGAACCGAATCTGGACCAGCTTTGATCCGCTGTTGTCGAGGCTCCAGAGGTACTCCACAAAATCAGCTATGTTGAATACCCATTGGTCCTGGTAGGATTTGCAGTAAGTGGTGACAAGGGAGTATGCCGGGTCTGCACAATAGGCCGGGAGAGATGGATCGGCCGGAATCACTGGAGCAGTGGCATTGTCATAGATCCCGTCTCCATCCAGATCGACGACGCAAATCTGAGATGGCGTGTAGGTGCCGTCGGGAGGCGAGAAGTAGCAAACCTGGCCTGACCACTCGAAGAGTCCCGTGATGTCGACCGCTGTCGATTTCCCCTTGGTGCGGGTGAAGACCGCCGGATCGGACGTCACGAACCCATTGCTTGTCACGAGTCCCAGGTAAACGAGGTCATTTCCAAACTCGTCCACGGCTGAGACCAGGCTCGGGGTGATAGTCATATTCGGGTTGATTCTCCTCCGGCAGGCAGCACGAAGCTTACGGATTGGGCACGAAAACATTCCGCCACCCTGGGTCTTCAGTATGAAAGCGAGCTGGCTCTGCGCATTCGATAGATCGATATAATGTCAGGAGTGTAGGCGTGACCCTGCTATCCGCTTTCTTAAAAGAGCAATATGTGATGTTATCTTAGCTACTTTGGCGAATATCCTTGACGGTGGTGATTTCCGCGTAGTAGTGCCTATCTTAAGAATTCGTTTAGTTCCATGGCTCCATACATTCCATACATGAAAAGGAGAGGAAAAAATGGCAAAAGATCCTAAGATTGACCAGATGAGCACTGAATCCCGGATCGAAGAAGGCGAAGAGATGGTGGCGGTGTGGCTGCCCATGACTCAGGACGAAAAGAAGGCGATTATGGAGAAGGCAACCTCTGAGGGGGTGAAGCTGCCCGCGCTTCTGGCCGACTTTATAAAAAGCTGGATGCAAGGCGGCAAATCCGCTGAGTTGAACATCGAAGACCTGGCACAGGTTGCCGGCGGCGCGAAGCCTTTTATCGTCAAAAAAACCACTATGTGCCCCTGGTAGCACCAAGGATGCTGTCCTCCGCATTGTCGGAGAATGCAGGAGAGCGTGGCTTTTTCTACAGGGGCTGCGCAACGAGTTGGGCTTTGTGCATGTTTCATGTCCCTTCCGATTCAACTGACCAGGGACTCGGAAAGAATACGTGACCGGATGAGCCAGATAGCGCTGATTTACCCGCCGGGCACAGACCCCCGAAGTCCCCGGTTAGCTTTACCTTCTCTCGCTGCCTACCTGCGCCGGGAAGGGATTCGTACTCTGCTTGTCGATGCCGATCTCGAAAGCCTGCTCGGACTGCTGCGGCCCGAATCACTCTCCCGTGCCGTGACCGCCCTGCATCGGCGCGCGGCTCTCCCCAAGGGCTCCAAGAGTGAGCTGCATCGCCTCCTTCTTCTTTCCGAGCACCTTCCACAGGCAGTTCCCGAGGCTCTCAGCGTTCTGCAAACACCTGCTCATTTTTACAACCCCTACGAGCTTGCCGACGCGCGCTCAGTGATCCTGGATGCACTCGACCTGCTTTCCGCGGCATGCCCACGGCCCGTACATTACGGTATCGAGCCCCTTCGCTACGAAGTGGACGGGGCGGATGCAACACGCTTTGCCGACCTGGCCCGTATCACCGCCGACCGGGAAGCCAACCTTTTCGCCGACTACTGGGAAACGGAGCTTTTTCCCGCGCTGGAACAAACGAGCTGGGACTTGATCGGCATATCGATCGCCACCCGTTTTCAGCTCGTGCCGGGGCTTATGCTTGCACGCCGGTTACGTGAGCGCGGTCATTTCGTGGTAATCGGCGGCGCCGTGTTGCCCCGGTTTGCCGAGGCTCTGATGCGACTCCCCGAGCTCTTCGAAATTTTTGCCGACGGCGTGGTGATAGGCGATGGCGAAACCGCTCTCGTAGAGATCATTTTGCAACTGGGCGGCTCCCGTGACTTCGGTCGCGTGCCCAACTATCTCTACAATGAGGGGGGGCGCGTCAGAGCCACCCGCCCTCACGTCGAGGACCTCGCCACCTTACCCACTCCCGACTTTACCGGCTTGCCCCTGGACCATTACTTCAGCGCCGTCCGCGTGCTTCCGCTCCTAATAGGCCGCGGATGCTATCATTCTCAGTGCAAATTCTGCGAAATACCCCATAACAACCGCACTTCGTCCCGTCCCTATCGCTCCCGGCCACCAGGGATGGTGGTGGCCGATGTACTGCATCTGGCAGATACTTTTGACTGTCGGCATTTCGTGATAGGAGATGAAGCGGTTCGGCCGGAGATCATGGAGCGGATCGCCGACGGGTTGGCCGCCGCGGGCAGAGATGATCTGCGTTTTGCAGCTTACGCACGCTTCGAGCGCGGCTTCACGCAGCCGGTGTGCCATAAGCTGGCGAAAATGGGGCTCAGGCGGGTACTGCTGGGCCTCGAGTCGGGCTCGCAACGAATGCTCGATCATATGTGCAAGGGTACTCACGCAACGGATGCCGGGCCGATTCTCCGGAGCTTCCTCGACGCCGGCATCGGAATCCTCGTCTTTGCAATGATCGGCCTGCCCGAGGAAACCGAAGAATGTGCACGGGAGACTTTCGCCTTTTTCGAGCGGAGCACGGATATCTTCGAGCGCTGGGGAAACGATTTCGACATTCGTCCCATGGAGCTCCAGGTATGTACCACCTACATGAAGGAGGCGGCCGGGCTCGGCCTGCAGATCCCGCCCGAGCTCCTCGCCGGGGAATTCGTGGTTGGTGTCGGCCAGCACTGGGAAAATACACGGGGTATGTCCCGGAGTCGGATCTTGCAGTTGTTCGACGAAGGCACCACTCGGCTGGAGGAGATGTACAGCCGTTTCCTCCACTGCTGGCCGTCGCCTCTCTGGCCCGTTTGGGATGAGTGGGGCCTGCTGTATGCCGACCACTACAGGGATCGCCCTTTCCCGTTCCGTGCCTCGCTCCCCGAAGACGGGGAAGGGGAGGTCGGGTTGCGCTGGAGCCCCGCCATTGCCGTGGCAAAAAACGGCGACTCCGTCGTGGCTTCCTCACGACAAAGCACCTTGACTCTTCGCCCGGCTACCTACTCCGCCTTCGCTCAGGCAGGTTTCGGACCGCCCGAGGTGCTGCTCGCCCGGCTGGCGGGTGGAGCCGAACGGGCCGGAAAGCTGGCCGACTCCATTCGCACCATGATCCGCGTTCTCGTACGCGATGGCTTGCTGCAGATTGTACCGTATCACGATGGCAATGCAGCCTCGCCAGATGTTCGGCTTAGAGAAGACTCCCTTGGAGGAAAGGATAGGTAACGACGGGTGACGAAAGTAACGCTGATCTTTCCACCAGCCACGGATCCGCGTGGTCCGCACCTTGCGCTGCCCTCGCTGACCGCATGGCTGCGGCAATGTGGGATCGAGGTCGTCCAACTGGATCTCGACATCGAGGGACTTCACGCGCTGCTCAGGACCGACCGGCTTGACGAGGCGATCCAACGGCTGCGCTCCGGTGTCGGCACACACGTCGATCCGGGCCTGCGGACGGCACTCTTGCGCCTGAGCGAAGGCCTGGCAGAGCGTGTGAAGGATGCGCTCGCCACCATCCACGACCCGCTCGGATTCTTCAACGCCAACGATTTCAATGCGGCACGGGATACGCTCGACACCGCGGTCGCCGTTATTTCGAGTGCGGCACCCGTTATGCTCAGCTACTCCCTCGATCCCATCCGCTATGACGTGCACGGCTACAATCCTCAACGGTTGCGTGACCTGTTGCAGGTCAGTGCGTCGCCCCAAAGCAACCTTTTCCACGACTTCTGGGAGGAAGAGGTATTGCCTCGCGTGGATGCCGGCAATCCTGCCTTGGTGGGCATCAGTCTTGCCAACCGCCAGCAGTTGGTGCCCGGACTGTGCCTTGCCCGTCGCCTGAAGGAGAGGGGGCATTTCGTGGTCCTGGGCGGAACCCTGATCAGCAAGTTTGCCGATGATCTGGCGCGCCGGCCCGAGCTCTTTGAGGTTTTTGCCGATGGAGTCGTTGTCTTCGAGGGCGAGACCGCTCTTATGGAGCTGATCGGCCAATTGGAAGGTGGTCGTGACTTCTCGCGCGTGCCCAACTTTCGCTACCTCGAAAAGGGGGTGGTCCATGCCACCACGACGCACGTCGAAGACGTCGACGCCCTGCCCACACCGGATTTCGCGGGCCTTCCCCTGGGCGACTACCTCGTACCCCATCCGGTACTGCCCGTTCTCTCCGGCAAGAGCTGCTATTACAGCCGTTGCAGGTTCTGTGATATTCCTCATATCAACCGTGTGAGCCGGCGACGTTATCGACGCCGCAGCCCCGAGAAGGTTGTGGCTGACGTACGCCGCCTCGAAGAGCGCTTCGGCGCCCGTCATTTCGTGATTACGGACGAGTCCCTTTCACCGGAATCCCTTTGCACGCTGGCCGAAGCTTTCGGCCCTGACCTCGGGCGTTACTCCTTCACCGGTTATGCTCGCCTCGAGCCCGGCTTCACGCCCGACGCATGCCGAAGGATCGCCGCCATGGGTATGCGAAAGCTCTTCTTCGGGCTCGAATCGGCGGCCCAGCGCACCCTCGATCACATGCACAAAGGAACGCGGGTGAGCGCCGTGCCGTCCATCCTGCGCGCATGCCGGGAGGCCGGTATCGACTTTCACCTCTTTTCCATGATCGGCCTTCCCGAGGAAGACGAGGCTTCCGCCCGCGAGACCCTTGCGTTCTTTCTCGATCAGCGTGAGGTGATCGACCATCCGGGCAATTCGTTCGACATTCATCGCTTCGGACTCGACGTTCGTGCCCGTTACTTCGCCGACCGGGAGCAGCTCGGCTTGCATGTCGATCCGGAAGCACTCAGGCGGGAGCTGGTGCTCAGCCTGACCCCCGACGAATGGCGGAATACGAGAGGGCTGTCACAGGAGCGGATCGGCGAGCTGTTGGAGGAATTCAACTTCGAGCTGGGACGGGCCTACGTACGCCATCACAACGGCCCCCGCCCCATTTGGCCGCCCTTCGAGGAGCACTCGGTTCTTTACGGCGACCACTTTAGAAAGCGTCCGTTCCCATACGCCACCATGCTTCCGGTCGATGGAAAAGGAGCGCGGTGTTTTCTGCGGCTTAGCCCCGCATGCGTACGGCAGGGCTCCGGCAGGGTCGTAACGGTGACCTCGTACTGGTCCACCGCCGACCTGCCCGCGCCCCTCTACCGTTCCTTTGCAGATCCGCGAGCACGCACAGTCCGGGAATTGGTTTCGGAATGTGTTGCGGCCCGCCCCGATCAGCTCGCCCATGCCGAGCCTGTGGTACGTGAGCTGGTTATGGATTTAGTGGGCAAGGGCTTGCTTCAGATCGAGCTGGCGGATGAGGACGTGTGTGCTCCCATCACCCTCCCCGGACCGGCAGGCGCATCGCCGTGAGCAGCTTCGAAATCGCCCCGGCTGTTGTTGCACGCGTGGCCTCTTTTCCTCTGTCCGTCTTCTCGGATCTGACCGAGCCCACCCTGGCCGCCGAGGCGAAGGCCGCGTGTGACGGCAGCATTGCTTGGCGGTCATTTGAAGCCGATTATGAAGCGGCGATCGACACCGAAAGGGAGCGTCTATGGGCTATGACCGCCGGCGATGCGCATTTCATGCTGGCCCTTGCTTTCGCCAACCCTCGCCTCGCCGGGCGAGTCGCCTCGCTGCCCTCACACGCCCCCCGCAACAAGAGCAGGCGCCAGATGGAAACGACACTCTACCGGTACCTGGCGAGGGCGGCGGGCCGCTGCCAGCCCTTTGGCCTGTGGGCCGGAGTGAGCCTGGTTGGCTGGGGGACGGAAACCCGGATCGTGCGCTCTTCCACCATGACCATCAAAGTGGAGCCGAATCTGCAGCCCTTGTTTTCCCTCGTGCGGGCGTTGGCGCACACGGCGAGCTATCGCCGTCTCGGCTTGTGGCGGATCAACCCAACCCTGGGGCTCCAACCGGACGGTTACTGGACGTTCTGGGCTCGCTCCGGCCCGGAGGTCGTTCCCCGGCGTGCCCGCTCATCTTCGGGTACCGACGCCATACTCGAAAAACTTACGGATTGTGGCCCCACGAGCTTCGAAGCCCTCCTCGCCAAGATCGAGCCCTGCAGTGCCTCGCGCGATACAGCGTGTAATACTCTTGCCGCGTGCGCCGAAGGCGGCATCCTCGTCGGTGGCCTGGAGCCCCCCTGGCGATTCAGCACGGCCCGGGAAGCCATGAAAGAGATCGAAGAAGATCTGATTCCGGGAGACCGCGGCGCGTGGCGTGAGGCAAGGCTCAGGCTGGAATCGATCTGCCGAAGCCTTCAAGATCGCGCGGATGTGCTGGCCGTCGGCGATGTTCTTGTATCTACACAGAAGGCGGCACTCGTCCTCGGCGAGCTGGCGCAAGCCCTTCACCTGCCTTGCCCGGACCTTCCCGTGGCCCTCCTGAGATGCGACTTGAGGTCGCCGATCGAGATCCAGCTCGGCGAAGACGTGCGATCTCTAATCGAGGGCACCCTCGAGGAATATCTTCGCTTTCAGGGCTCTTATGGTTTTGGTGACGCGATTCGTCGAGGGTTGCTCGCCCGCTACCTTCCCCCCGACGCGCAAGCGTGCGCCTTGAGCGCGGTGCACGGAGCTCCGGTGAGCCGGTCCGGGGCTCAGACATGGGAGGAGCTCGGGAAGGCCCTTGGAGCGGACGGGGACTTTGCGGCACGTATCTCTCGCTGGAAAGAGCTCCTTGGCCGGACAGGCGACCATGAGCGCATCGTGGCCGGGGGCCATGGCAGTATAATCGGACCTCCGTTCGGATGGCTGCAGCTTGGGTTCACCGCTCCGCACGGCCGTATGGGCGAGCCGGCAATCCTCGGCGTTCACGACGACTTGTGGGGACCCTACGCGCGGCACGCCCCGTTCTGGAGCCACGGCTCGGAAACGGACGCCCTGCATGCGTGGATACTCAGCCGGCTCTCGGAGATCGAGCGTGACTGTGGCGTGGAGCCGGCAGAGCTTGTGGCGCCTTGTGAGCACAACCCTAACGTCCTCGCGCGACCTCCGCTCGGAATACCGCTGGTGAGCCCCTGGTCGTGCCTGCCGGGCGCCCTCGATCTGCGAGGCGCATGCGTCATGCGCGACACGAAAAGAGGCGCTGTCCTTCTCACGATCCCCGGAACAGTGAAGCCCATCGCCGTCCTCGACGCAGCTTCGGCCGATGTTCAAAGTGGCGACCCGATCGTGCAGTTGCTGCTCGCAACCTCCCTGGGCATGAAGCCGGGGCCGGAGCTGCATGCAGCGAGTGTTATGTTCGCTCACGAGCCGGATGCCGCCCGCCCCTCCCCCGAGGTGGTCCTGCCGGGAGGAGCGATCGTACGGACACGGCGCACCGTCCTGGGCCGCGAAGCGGTGCAAGCCTGGCTGAAGAAAAATCCGGCCGCACGATTCGCACATTGGACGCAGCTCGCGCGCCGGCATGACTGGCCGCGGCTCGTGATGGTAAGGCGGGAAGACGGCCTGAGCCTGCCCATGCACCGCGACAGCCCTCTGGCTCTTGCCTCTCTCCTGGCCGGCGCCGGCCCCGGCATACTGACGGTCGAAAGTTGGCCTGCACAGGCCTGGATCGATGATGGAGGAAGGCATTTCGTCGCGGAGCTGGCAGTTCCCTTTCTAAGGCGGGAGCACGTCCTGTCCCGCTCCGCTGGTGCAGAGTCTGCGAGCGAGTGAATTGCGGGATGCTTCATTCGGTAGCTAAACACGCTCACCGGCTGTACGAACTGTTGGGTTTCGGCGGGAAGACATGGTTGAGGAAATACGTAATGTACAAATCAAGCTCATTGGTTCTTCGGCCTCAACCCAACCTACGGAGGATGGAACACCGACCGTAAGGGGGGAAGCGAGAATAACTCAAATGGACAAGGATGCCATGATTTCAGAGCAAAGGGACCTTCTTGCGAAGGACCATGACACCTTCGCGGCGGAAATACGAGAAGGTGAAACGGTTGCCGTCAGCCGCAAGAAGGTTTTGCTGCGCCTGTTGGCGGGGCGGGAAGCAGAGCGTCTCGGAATCGTGATCAGCGCCCGGCAGATACGCGAGACTACCGAGGCATTCCGGCGACAGTTCGGGCTGCTCGCCGAAGCTGACTTCAAGTGCTGGCTTGTCGAAGCCGGATTCGATGGACCTGCCTTCGAGAAATTTGTGCGTGAAATAGCCCTGGTCGAGATGATCGAAGCCCACTTCGACGACGAGATTCTGCGTGAGCTGCCGTCGCAGCGCAAGGCTCAGACTGTATATACCTGGCAGAGCGGCGAAAGATGGGTGCAGTTCAACGTGGAGCAAGGGCGGGAGAAGGGTAGGGCATCGGCCGACGCAGTGCGCGTATTCGAGAGGATAGGGCCGCTGGTCGCTCCCGAGAGCCGGCCGGCTTCTCTCCGACGCTTCTTCATGACACGCAAGCCTCCGGGTCTTCGCATCCGCGTTGCCGGCCCGAAAGTGGATCTGCTCACGGGTCCCTTTGAGGAGATCCTGGACGAGCTTCGTCGTGAGGGCGCGGTGGTGGGGTGGTTCATTGTTCCCTACGAGCCCGAGCGATTCAGATTCGGAAATCAGCGGCTGTTGGACATCACTCACGAATGGTTCGAGGCGGACTCGCTGGCCTGGCTGCGTTGGGAGCCTCTCGAGCTGAGGCATGGCAACAAGATCAGCCGCGAGGTACTTTCACTTGCCATCCTCGATGACCTGTTTTTTAACGTTCTCCGGGACGAAGCCGAAGTGTGGGACGTCTGGTGCCGGGTGGCGCTCGAGCATGACCTGCCCCTCGACACTCCTGCCAGGCCGGTGCCGGCGATCGTAATCGCGAATGTGAAGCAGCTCGCCAATCCCGTGGAGCGGGAAATCCTCGATTCATACGAGAGGGCAAACAGGACCTTTGGAAAAGGGATCGAGACCGCCGCCCGGCAGGGGGAGCTTGTAGTGGGGCCTCGGCAGTTGCTCGCCACCTTGACGCTTTTCCACTGGAACCGTTATGGCCTGTCTCTCGAAGCACGCCGGCGGATAATCGGGCCGCTTCTGCGTGGCCTCGATCCTCAACGGTCAATGTCAGGTGGAGGTGGTAATGAGGATGTTTGAAGCTTCCAGCAGTTGTGTCGGAAGAGAGCAGAGCCGGACTAGCGACGTGCCGGTTGTTCTGGTCGTGCCCCCCGTCATCAACGCGACAATTCCCGCCTTGGGTACGGCTGTGCTTGCGGCAAGCTGCACAAGGGCCGGAATTCCGACGCGTATACACTATGCCAACGTCACCTTTGCCGCGCGGGTGGGCTTCGGGTTATGTATGCGCTTTGCGTCGGCGCCTCCGCAGACGATGCTCGGTGAAGCCATTTTCTGGGGCGCGGCCTTTCCGGAGCGCGCGGAAAGGCACCGGCACATCCTCGAGGCTCTCACCCGGCTCGAGGACCCGTCGTACCAGATCGAGCGCCTTCCTTTTCCCAGCCTGTCCGAGCTTCTTGACTGCGTGGCGGCGATCCCGGGCTTTCTGGCGGAGACGGCCGAGAAATTGTTGAGCTTCTCGCCCCGCATCATAGGCTTTAGCTCCATGTGCCATCAGACCTTCGCGAGCATTGCCATCGCGGCTGAGATCAAACGGAGGCGTCCGGATATCCTAACCGTGCTCGGTGGTGTCAATGCATCCGAGCCCATGGGAAGTGCGCTCATGGAAATAACCGACGCTTTCGATTTCGTCTTCTCCGGCGAAGGGGACATTGATTTTCCCGCCTTTTGCCGGGCCTACCTGGATCGAGGCGAGCTTCCGGCCGAGCGCCTTGTGCGGTGTGCGCCCGTCGGCAACCTGGACCAGGCCGCGAATCCCGACTACGACGACTATTTTGCCGACATCGCGCCCCTGCGCGAGAAGTATCCCCTCACGGCGGAAGCCCCGCATCGCCTCGTCTTCGAGTCCTCCCGCGGGTGCTGGTGGGCCGATCAGCAGAACTGCTCCTTCTGCGGCTTCAACACGCCTGGAGCCAGGTTTCGCACCAAGTCGCCCGAGCGAGTCGTTGACGAGCTCGACCACCTGACGGCCCGCTACGGCCTGCGGCACATGTTCGCCAGCGACGCGATCATGGCGCGGGAGCTGCCCTCGACGACGCTCACCCGGTTGGCCGAACGGGGACTGGACTGCTCTTTTTCCTACGAGGTGAAGTCCAACCTGGGGGAGAAGGATCTTGATATTTGCGCGAGTGCCGGCGTGATCGAGATCCAGCCCGGGATCGAGTCTTTGTCGAGCCACGTGCTGCGCCTCATGTCCAAGGGCGTGAAGGCGCTGGAGAACGTCCGGCTTCTTCGCGACGCCGGCTCCCGTGGGCTGGATGTGATCTGGAACTTCCTCACCCATATTCCCGGCGAGACACGGGAGGACTACGAGCGGATGATCGAGCTGATCCCGCTCCTGGAGCACTTGCGCGCTCCCACCCGCTGGGGACCTGTCCGCATTTCGCGGTGCAGCCCGTATCATCGAGATCCGGCCCGGTATGGAATCAGGAGCTTGCGTCCCTGGCCCGCATACGTCGAATTTTATGGCGACCGGGCCGAGCGGCTTTCGCGCAACTTCCTCGGAGACTATGAAACCGGCTTCACTCGGAATCCCGACTTGACGGCCCGCTTCCATAAGGCTATTCGTGGCTGGGCGGACGCGTGGCTTCGAGCTGACGGTCCTCCGGAGCTCTTTATCAGGACTTTGAACGACGGCCGGGTAGTAGTGCGAGATACGCGGGCCGTGGCGCGGGCGGGAAAACAGGGGATACATCTCCTTTCACCCGAAATGGTGAGTGCCCTAGAGGCCGTACGGCGGCCCGCGAGTATCGATCAGGTTCCGGATAAGCACCGGGCGGTGCTGGACCGTCTGGTGTCGTTGGGCCTCGTTGCCCGTCATGAGGGTGAGCTGCTTGCATTGCCTATCGAGCCCGTGGTCGGGGAGCGCCTCGAGCACGAACGGCGAATACGATTGTCCGACAATGAAAAGACACCGGTGGAAGATGATGTCTGAAAGGAAAGGACTCTCCGATCCTTTCTTCATAAAAGCGATGAGTATTGCCGGGGCTGTCCTCCTTGGAATAATTCTTGGAGCAGGGCTCACCACGAGATCGATTCAAGCCGGGGAGACTTCCGGCAGAGGTATCGGGCTACTGGATGCCGTCACCAGGACCATGGAGAAACAGCCGGATATCCACCTTCAGGAGCAGGAAGTGGAAATCAGCAAGGGCAAGCTCCAGGTGGCGAAAGGTCAATTCGACGCGGCTCTCGGCATATCGGCGAGTCATGAGCGCCTTCCCGAGCCGCAATCGAGTGAAGCCCGGCAGACTACGAATTCGAGCGCCTCAACTCTCACCACGGATACCACCTCCTCCAAAGTGGATGTTACAAAGCAATTCCGTACCGGCGTAACCATCAGCCCAAGTGTGGGAATTACCCGAACGGAAATCACGCCCTCGGGATTTGAGCCTGCCAACAATGCCGGCGTGGATTTTCTTGTAACTGTCCCGCTGTTGAAAGGCCGTGGAACTGACGCTACCGGCGCAAATGAAATGTTTGCCAAGGCGGAATACGAAATAAGCATTCTAAGGTTGCGCCATTTGATTTCGCAGGATGTCCTGAATACGGTTCTGGCGTATTGGAGCTATCTTGCCGCAAAGAAGAGCCTGGACCAGTTGATGGAATCGGAAAGCAGGGCGGAGCGCTTCGTCAGGGACACGAAGACGCTCATCGATGCCGATGAATATCCCGCCTCCGAACTGGACCAGGTGGTGGCCAACTACGCCGACAAAACCACCCTGAGAATGGCCGGTGAACAAACACTCCTGGAAGCGAAGCAGAATCTGGGGCTGGCAATGGGCGTGCCTTTCGACGAAATTCAGCTCCTGCCGCCGCCGACTGATGAATTCCCGCGTGCAACGTCCCGGGAAATAGACCGGATCAAGGCAGCAACGCATTATTACATCGATCGGTCTCTCTTGTTGCGCGCGGATTATCTGGCGGCGACAGGCCATGAGAAATCGACCAATATTCTGGTCAAAGGGGCGGAAAACAATCTGCTGCCCAAGCTGGACATGAACGTCAACCTTGGATACAGCGGCCTCGATGAAGGGCGCCATTTTTCAAATTTTACCACATCCTTGACCAATAATGTGCCCGGTGCCAGCGTGTCCTTGTCTCTTCGCTATGAATGGCCTTTCAACAACAGCTCCGCTCGCGGGCTCCTGGTGCAGAACGAGGCTCTTCATCGGCAGGCAATCATCACGGCCGATAACCTGGCAAGGAATATCAGCTCGGCGTTTACAGTGGCACTTTCGTCTCTCGACAACAATATGATGAGACTCACCAAGGCTCAGGAATCCGTCCATTCCTACGAGAAATCCTTGAACAACGAAAAACAGAAATTCCGTTTGGGGATGACTACACTGCTTGACCTGATCGTGGTGGAAGATCGCCTGACCAGTGCTCTGCTCAACGAGATCACCGTCCGTCGTGACCTCGCCGGTGCGGTGGCACGCCTCCGCTTTGAGACTGGAACGCTTCTGACGGCTAAAGACGATCGAATTTCCTTAGGCTTCGAGAACCTGACCTCGGTTCCGTTTTACAATGGAAACGGGCTGATACATACTCCGCACGAGCATTGACTGAGCTTTCACCGCAGAGACGCAGAGGGCGCAGAGAAAACGCAGAGAAAACGCAGAGAAAACGCAGAGAAATTTAAGAAGAATTCCCCCCCTCTGCGTTTTCTCTGCGCCCTCTGCGCCTCTGCGGTGAACACAAGAGCACAAGAGCGCACATATGAGTAAACAAATATTTCGCAAAACGGCACTCGAGAGGTTGTCTTCGCCTGAAGAGCTCGATTCTTTGATGCGGGTGACAACCCCCAAGGGCTGGCTGGCTCTCCTTTCCATGGGTGGACTGATCGCCGTTGCCGTGCTTTGGGGCATTTATGGAAGCATACCGACCAAGATCGGCGGACAGGGTATCCTCGTCAAGCCCGGTGGTGTTCTGGACATCACCTCCTTGACCACCGGCCAGGTTACCGCAACGTATGTCGACGTCGGAGGTGTCGTGGAAAAGGGGCAGGTCGTGGCGAGAGTGGCTCAGCCCAAGCTCATGGACGAAATCAGTCACGCCAGGGCCGAGCTGAAGGATTTGAAGACGGAATTCGAGAGAGCTTCACAATACGGCTCCGAAGAGATGAAGATGCAAACCGAATACCTGGCCAAGCGTCGCACGGAGCTGGAAAGATCCATCCAGAACGGCACGGAGCATCTCAAATGGCTAAATGAAACGCTTGAAAACCGCAAACGGTTGCTGGAGCAGGGACTGATAACCAAGCAGACTCTCATCAAAACGCAAGAGGAAATTTCCACCACAAAGCAAGACATCGAGAAAATGCGCGGGGATCTCAAGCAGAATTCCATCCAGGAATTCCAATTGAAAGAACAAAGGGAACGAGAGCTGATCGTCCGAACCCAGAAAATCAATCAGCAGGAGCGTACCATTGCCGCCCTGGAATATGATCTTGAAGAGAGCTCGAGAGTCACGAGTCCATACAGGGGGCGCATATTGGAAATAACGGCAATGGAAGGGCGGCCCATCGACAAGGGAGCCCGGCTGCTCACGTTGGAGAGGGCAGAGGATGGGACGAACAATCTCGAGGCGATTATCTATGTGCCGGCTACGGAAGGAAAAAAGCTCCGGCCCGGAATGAAGGCTCTTGTTTCGCCTTCGCTGGTAAAGCAGGAGGAAAGTGGTAGTGTACTGGCGATAGTAACCCATGTTTCAGAATTCCCGGCCACGCAGCAAAGGATGATGCGAGGCCTGCAGAACGAGAACCTGGTTCGAGCGCTTTCCGCCGGAGGCAGCCCGATAGAAGTCTACGCCGATCTTGTTTCCGATCCCAACACCCAAAGCGGCTTCAAATGGTCTTCCGGAAAAGGGCCTCCGATGAAGATCCAGAGCGGTACGCTCTGTATGGCCTCGATTACCGTGGAGGAGCAAGCTCCCATCACCATGGTGATTCCCTTGCTGAAGAAACATATCCTGGGCATCGGGCAGGAACAATTCAAGGGGCTTTAGGGATGGACAAGAAACCCAAGAGAGGATGGCGGGACACTCGCGTCAAGACCCCAACGGTCCTGCAGATGGAGGCAACGGAGTGCGGAGCGGCATCCCTGGCGATGATACTGGGCTACTACGGCAGGATCGTGTCTCTCGAGGAGCTGCGCACGGAGTGCGGTGTTACGCGGGATGGAACCAAAGCGAGCAACATGGTGAAGGCCGCACAAAAATACGGGATGATCGCCAAGGGATTCCGGAAGGAGCCGACCGGCCTGAGAGACCTTCCCCTGCCCATGATTATATTTTGGAATTTCAATCACTTTGTGGTGCTGGAGGGCATAAGGAAAGGAAAAGCCTATATCAATGATCCGGCGGCAGGGCCACGGATCGTTACCGAGGAGGAATTCGATCAGGCTTTTACAGGCGTGGTGCTGACTTTCGAGCCCTCCCCGGAATTCAGGAAAGGAGGAGTCAAACCGAGCTTTTGGGGCGCGCTGCAGAAACGCCTGGCCGGGTCGAGAGCTGCCTTGATCTATGTGATACTGACCGGTCTTTTTCTGGTGATACCGGGCATGGTCATACCGACCTTTTCAAGGGTCTTCATCGATAACATCCTCGTCGGGCAAGCGACCGACTGGATAAAGCCGTTGCTTCTGGGGATGTGTCTGACGGCAATCCTGCACATGGGACTGACCTGGCTGCAGGGGTACTATCTATTACGTTTCGAAGCCAAGCTTGCGCTGAGCTCTTCCGCCAAGTTCTTTCATCATGTCTTCCGCCTGCCCATCGAATTCTTCGCTCAACGCTACGGTGGTGAAATCGGCAACCGGGTGCTCATAAACGACAGGGTCGCTCGCTTGCTCTCCGAGGAGCTCGCAACCAATGTGCTCAATTTGCTCGTGATCGTCTTTTACGCCATTCTGATGTTCCAGTACGATCTGGTCCTTACGCTGGTGGGAATTTCCATAGCCATGATCAATCTGGCTGCTTTGAAGTACGTCTCACGCAAACGAATCGACCTCAACGAGCGTTTGCTCCAGGAACAGGGTAAGCTCCTTGGAACGACCATGAGCGGTCTTCAGATGATCGAGACCTTGAAGGCGACCGGAGGTGAATTCGATTTCTTTTCCCAATGGGCCGGATACCAGGCCAAGGTGATGAACGTTCAGCAGAAGCTGGAGCAGTCGATGCAGTTCCTTTCCGTGGTGCCTGCACTGCTCTCGGCCCTCAACGGTCTCACGGTTCTGACCCTGGGTGGGCTGCGCGTAATGGACGGCCACCTGAGCATGGGTATGCTGGTGGCTTTTCAGAGTCTGATGGCGAGCTTCCTGACTCCCGTGAACCTGATGGTCAACCTGGGCGGCAAGCTGCAAGAGACACGCGGAGACATGAGACGCCTGGATGACGTGTTCAACTATCCGCAGGACCCCCGGTTCAGCAGCGGGATGAACGCTCCGGCTCATCCCGCTCCCGAAACGAGTGCCATGAAGCTTTCCGGGCACGTACAGTTGATCGACGTCACCTTCGGCTACAGCAAGCTGGACCCTCCCCTGGTCGAGAGCTTCAACCTGACCTTGAAGCCCGGCGACCGCGTAGCACTGGTGGGAGGATCGGGCTCCGGTAAATCCACGATCGCCAAGCTCGGCTCCGGCCTCTATGAGCCATGGAGCGGTGAGATTCTCTTCGACGGCAAGCCGCGGGCCGATATTCCCCGGCGATTGTTGATGGGCTCTCTCGCCGTGGTGGACCAGGAGATCTTCTTGTTCGAGGGCACCATAAGGGACAACCTGAGCATGTGGGACGGCACCTTATCGGAGGCCCGCCTGGTGCAGGCGGCCAAGGATGCGTGTATCCACGAGGAGCTTACATGCCGCGCCGGAGGGTATGATCTGCGGCTGGCCGAGGGAGGGGCGAACTTCAGCGGGGGACAGCGCCAGCGGCTCGAAATCGCGAGGGCCCTGGCCGGCAACCCGACCATCCTCATTCTGGATGAAGCCACGAGCGCCTTGGATCCCAATACGGAAAAGATCATAGACAACAACATCCGCCGCCGTGGGTGCACATGCCTCATCATCGCCCACCGCCTGAGTACCATCCGGGATTGTGATGAGATCATTCTCCTGGAGGAAGGAAGAGTCGTGCAACGAGGTACACACGAAGAGCTGATAAAGGTCAAGGGGCCGTACACGGATTTGATCAGCTCGGAGTAATGCATGGATATGCATTATACACCGCACGGGCATCGAGTGATGAGTGATGCTTTTCACCGCAGAGACGCGGAGAGCGCAGAGAAAACGCCGAGAGTCCTCATAATTCCTGCAAAAAATCTCTGCCTTTCTCTGTTTTTCTCTGCTTTTCTCTGCGCTCTCTCCGCGCCCTCTGCGTCTCTGCGGTGAACGATAGAGCCAAGATTATGGCCCTTTAAAGTATAAACGAGGTATAAACAGTGAAGAGTATTTTCGAGAGCGAAGGAGCCCTCAGAACAGTGGAAGGCCACAAGCCGCTCCTGCTTAACGGCGCTCACGGCGTATGGCTGGTACATTCGGGAAGTCTGGACATTTTCGGTATACAGATGAGGAAAGGTGAATTCGCGGGACCGAGGATTCATGTCTTCCGCGCTGAAATGGACCAGGTGCTGTTCGGTACCGAAGAGGGCTCCGTGGAGGAAGGCTTTGTCCTGCTGGCGGTTGGGGCTCCGGGCACTCTGGTTCTGGAGCTTGGATTCCAGCGCTTTCACGACATGATCCTCGACCCCGTGTATGCCGGTGCGGCTGATGCCGCGATAAACGCCTGGGTAACGGGACTGTCCTCGGGCGTTCGAAGGGAAATCCCACCAAAGCAATATGAAGAGCTGGAAGCCGCAAAGGAAATCTCGATTTCCGAGAGTGCGAATATTCGAGCAGCAACGGGAACCCTTTGGGTGAAGCTGTTGGAAGGATCTTCCCGGTTCATGGGGAGGGAGGCTTTGCCTTCCATCGATGAAGGCTACGGCTTTATCCCGTTATCGAGCCAGGCATGGCTGGAATCAGCCGGAATGGCCAGATGCCTTGCACTGGACACGCCGGCTTATGCTCTCGAGGAATCCCCCTTGCGCGGCCTGGATCGGTTCCACGGGCTGATCCTTGACTGCATCGCCTTGAACAGCCGGGAGACCGAGGCCGAGGAGCTCCGGAGAGTGGAGCTCAGAGCCGCGAGCGATTCGGTGGCTCTGGAAAACGCGCTCTACGGGCTTTCCTCCGTGTTGAAGCCGGCGGAGATGGTTTACGTCCCGGAAGAGGGCAAAGAAGATATCCTCCTGGCTGCATGCCGGCTGGTTGGAAACAGGGCAGGCATCGGGCTGAAGGCTCCGGCGAAAGAAGCGATGGCAGGCCAGGACCCTATCAGCACCATTATGAGAGCTTCCGGGGCCCGCATGCGACAGGTTGTTCTCAAAGGGGAGTGGTGGCGTCAGGATAACGGACCGATACTTGGTTATATGGAGGAAGACAAAAGGCCCGTGGCTCTCCTGCCTTCCTCGCCCCAAAGCTACGAAATCCACGATCCGTCCACCAGGACGAAGACCGAGGTCACCTCGGCGGTCGTCGATTCCCTGAGCCCTTTTGCCTATACGTTTTACCGTCCTCTTCCGGATCGTGTATTGAATGCATGGGATCTGTGCAAAATCGGCGTGCATGGATGCAAGAAAGATCTCTGGACCGTCCTTTGCATGACGATGCTTCTGACAATCCTTGGCATGATCACCCCGGTGGCCACGGGAATAATATTCGGCACCATCATTCCCGATGCCGCGAGAAGCCAGCTCGCGCAAATGGCTGTCATCCTGACGGCGAGCGCCATTTCCATTTCGATATTCGAGATCACGAAATCGGTAGCCCTTCTTCGCATCGAAAGCAGGGTAGACGCATCGCTCCAGGCGGGCTTCATGGATCGTCTCCTGTCTTTGCCCACGTCTTTCTTTCGCAACTATGCCGCGGGAGACTTGACCGACAGGGTCATGGGGATCAACAGTATCAGGACGGTGCTTTCAGGTGTTACCATGCATACCATTCTGTCGGCTGTCTTTTCCTTTTCCAACTGCGTCTTGCTCTTCTGGTATGATTGGAAGCTTGCACTGGTAGCCATGGCAATGACGGGCGTCGGTGTCGCTTTCATCGCCATTGTGAGCATTTTTCAAATACGCTACCTGAGGACAATCACCTGGATGCAAGGCAAGATATCAGGATTGGTTCTGGAGCTCATAATGGGTGTCTCCAAGCTTCGTCTCTCGGGGACGGAAAATCGTGCCTTCGCCGTCTGGTCCGGTGCATTCAGCGAGCAGAGAAGGATTGCCTTCAAAGCGGGAAAAACACTGAGCGCCGGGATGACATTCAATGCCGGTTTTCCAGTCCTTTCGTCCATGGCCATTTTTGCCTGGGTTGCCATGAAAGACATGGGCTCGCTGAGTACCGGGCACTTCCTGGCCTTCAATTCGGCTTACATCAATCTGCAAACCGCCGTGCTACAGGTGGGCCATGCCATGATGGCCATATCCCTCGCTATTCCTCTCTACGAAAGAGCTAAGCCGATCATTGCCGCCATACCGGAAGCGGACGTCGCAAAGAAGCCCCCGGGGGAGCTGAGCGGTGACATCGAGGTCAGCCACGTGTCGTTTCGCTACTCGCCGGATGGCCCACTTGTCCTGGATAGCGTCTCCATACACGCCAAAGCGGGCGAGTTTATCGCCCTCGTCGGAAGCTCGGGATCGGGCAAATCCACCCTGCTGCGGCTCCTGCTGGGATTTGAAGCGCCGGAGACGGGAACGATCTACTACGACGGGCAGGATCTTTCGAATCTCGATATCAGGGAAGTGCGCCACCAGGTTGGGGTGGTGCTTCAAAACGGCCAGGTGATGGCCGGAGAAATGTTCAAAAACATCGTAGGATCATCCAATCTGACCCTGGAAGACGCCTGGGAAGCGGCCCGCATGGCGGGTCTCGACGACACTATCCAACAGATGCCCATGGGAATGCATACCGTGCTGACGCCCGGAGGAAGCACTCTCTCCGGAGGACAACGCCAGAGACTCATGATCGCCAGGGCCATAGTCCATAAGCCTCGCATCCTCTTTTTCGATGAAGCGACCAGCGCTCTCGACAACCGTACTCAGGCCATCGTCAGCAGGAGCCTTGAAAAGCTTCAGACAACCAGGATCGTGATCGCCCACAGGCTCAGCACCGTTATGAACGCTGACAGTATCTACGTCCTCGAGCGTGGACGTCTGGTTCAAAGCGGCTCCTATGAAGAGCTGATCGCCGTAAAAGGTCCTTTTGCAGAGCTCGCAAAACGGCAAATTGCATGAATCGGTGAGTCGGTTAGTGGGTGAATCGGTGAACCGGTATGAAACGTCCTTCCCATAAATTACGGAATTCAGGAGCATGCTCGTGTGGGGCATGAAGATGTTTTTCGAAAAATCTATATCAACTTCGGGGAGATGAGCCATGCGTAAAGTTCTTTTTATCCTCGGCCAAATGAGCGATATGGATGTGGACTGGCTTAGCCGCGCCGGGAGCGTGGAGAAGCTAAAGGCTGGGACAATACTCATTGAGGAAGGTAAATACATCGATAGCCTTTACATCCTGCTGGAAGGCACCATAGTCGTTTTCACCGGTAAACAGAGCTATCGGGAGCTTGCCAGGCTCAAGTCGGGCGAGATCATCGGAGAGATGTCCTTTATCGATTCGAGTCCCACCTCGGCTTCGGTAAAGTCGGAGGAGGATTCCCTCGTGCTTCGGATTTCCCGAACGACACTGGGAGCAAAGCTCGAAGAAGACCCGAGATTTTCAAGCCGTTTTTACCGGGCAATCGCTATGTTCCTTTCGGACCGCCTTCGAAAGCAGATGGCGAAAAACCTGGACCATGCCACGGAAGAATCGAAAGGGGAGGGGGCATTGGAAGAAGACGAGCTGGATCTCAACGTGCTGGACTCGGTTTCGCTGGCCGGAAGCCGCTTTGACAGACTATTGAAGAAATTGAGAGGCCACCAGGAGCCTGTCCGGGGATAGGGCTATTGGCTACCCACATAATACGGGACATATTCGTCCTATTTCTCGTATTCGTCCTATTCTTCGTTGCATGCATGCTCTGCGTGGGAACGAGGAATAAGAGAGATAGGAGAAATAAGACGAATATGTCCCGTATTATGTGGATAGCCTTTTCCGTCATTTCGACCGGAGGGAGAAATCTTCTGATCGCGCACCACCCAAAGACCTCTCGCTCCGCTCTAAATGACGGAATTAACGACGCAAAGCTTAAGCTGCCGACATTGAGGCGTAACCTCTCTCTTATGGAGTAACTTTCACTGTGACAGGACCGTGAAAGGTGTCGACTCCTCCAAGATCGATATCCTCCAGCTTGTAAAAATATCTCTTCCCGGGAAGAACATTACAATCCTCATAGCGATATATAGCCCCTTGCACAGGCGAGCCTTCCGCTGGAATCAAGGCCTCTGATATCTGAGAGTATGCTCCGAGCTTTCGGTTAGCCCTCCAGATTTGAAATCCAGCGTTATCCAATTCGGACGCTGTCTTCCATTTAAGGCAAACACAGGTTAGGCCCCGTTCTTGGTAACATTGTCTGCCCGTGAATGAGATCAGCTCGACCAGTGTCGGCTCTTCATAGGATTTGACGTAAAGCTGACGCGGAGAACCGCTGATTGACTGCTCATTCCATGCGACATAAGGCCGGCTCGTGGAAGGATCGAAGGCGATAGAAGCCAGGCCCGTATCGGAGCTCGTAGGCGTCACATCGAGTGGTCCTGTTCCTACCATCTGCCAGGTGCCGGATGTAAAGCGCTTGACGTAAGTCAGATCCACGCCGCCTCCGTACTCATCCCACGTTACGTAGGGCTCGTTCGTCGAGGGGTTGAATGCGATAGAACGAGCAGTACTGGAGTATGCTTCTTTGCCCACATCCACATTGAGTGTTCCCGCACCCACCGACTCCCAGTTGCCGCCGGTGAAGTGCTTCACATAAATTTGTAATGTAAGGCCGGAGTCTTCGGACCAAGTGACGTACGGCTCGTTTGTAGAGGGATTGAAAGCTATGGCAGGAAAGCCCGCATCCTTACCTATATTCACGTTGAGCTGTCCACTTCCTACCGATTGCCACTCCGCACGGCATACCGAAGAAGGCAAGACAGTCAGAACAGTGAACAGCATCAAGATAATGGGCAAAGACATTCGCACATGATTCCCAACAAATCCTCGCATATCCCCCCCTTTTTATTGTGATTCAGCTCTTTTCCAAACGCCCTATATATGAAAGTTTGAACATACAGCGAACGGCTGTGCAAACCAAGATAAAGTTTGTTAGCGCATATAAGCCTTGAGTTGGCTCTCGGTTGTGTGGCAGGCTTTCCAGTCTGCCACCCGCAGCCGGCAAAGTCCGATCCCAATGACCGGTCCGGTAGTCACGAATGCATCTCTATAGCGGGCACTGCGGCCAGGAGCTCCTTTCCCTTGGCGATGGTTCTCCAGAGAGTGGTGATGGGCCGCGACTGAAGGACGAAAAGCCTTCCCAGTGGATCGACGGCCCATTCGATATCCAGAGGATAGTCGAAGTGGTCTTCGAGTATCCTCACGGCAGCGCTCAGCAGAACCTGCTGGCGTTCTTTTAGGGACAACTGCCGCTGAAGCTCCACGGGGACGGGCTCTTCCACCGTGGTCATGCCTCCGGCAATGTCTTGATATGCCGGAACGATGCGCGTTGACTTCCGGCCCGGAATGGCCTGGCCGATGGGGCGGCCCATCTTTTTGTCCAGGACCAGTGTGTCGGGATCGACACGACCCGAAACCACTCCTTCTCCCAGTCCGTAAGCGCTGTTGACGACGATCCAGCCGAAATTGCCCGTTCCCGGATGAACGCTGAAGGCCACACCCGAGACTTCGGCCTGTATCATTTCCTCCACCAGGGCGGCTTCAGCCCCGGAAGCCAGAACCTTACCGATGGACCTACACAGCTCTATGGGGCCGAGAACGTTTAGAATCGTCAGCTTCTGCCCCGCGAAAGACTCCTCGCACGAGTCTTCCCGTGTGCCGGAGCTTCGCACGGCAAAATGAGCGAAGACACGGGCGAAGCCAAGCAGGACGGCGTCACAGTGAATCTCCTCCAGCCCTGTCAGCCAGGAGCAGAAGGCTTCGAGCTCTTTTTGGAGAGTCACGTCCACGACGGCCTTGTCACTGCCCAAAAATTCGGCAAAGCGAGCCCATGCCGGCTGTTCGTGGACACTGGAAAGGAGACGGTCCTCCAGGAGATTTCCGAAATGTTCGAATTGAGCTCGCAGATAAGGTGCCAGAGCGCAGCTCAGGGGCTCGGAAAGCAAAGCGGGAAGAATCGAGGGATCGGCCTGAAGCCGCTCCCAAAGGAGCGTGGTGGTTGCAAAGCCCGCGGGCACGCATATGTCACCATCTTCCAGACCCTGCAGTACCAGGGAGATCTCGCCTGAATTGGCGGCCTTCCCGCCTGCCAGGGGGCGAAAATCGCTGTCCAGTCCTTCTTTGGGGATTAAATAGCAGGTCTCCCCTGCCCGGTGCTCCGGGCAGGAGCGAAGAAGCTGAATTCGTTCTTCTTTACGCTGACGGAACCGAGCCATCCGCCCGGTCAGCTCGAGAAAATGTGGCTCCCGGTCCAGCCCGGCATCCCGGCTTCGTCTGAGCAGCCGCTCCCAGGACATCAGCAGCCGTGGCTCGGGATCTTCCATCTGCCTGACTTTGTCCGCGGCGATGAGCAGCTCTTCGAGGAGGGCAGGGCGATGTTGCTCGATCTTTCCCCAGGCGAGACCGCGGATGCTCGATAGACGCTCGGAGGGAGAAGTATCTTCGGGTGGCCTGCCGGTGAAGAGGTTTTCCATGTTCTCGAGGCGCTCACATCGGGAGACCGCCGCTCCCAGATGATAGAAGAGCTCCATCAGGGAAGTGCTTCGGATGATCTTCACCCGTTGCTTCCGGAGAAAGGTGTCCGTTCGTTTCACCATGTCCAGAAGCAAATGGCGAAGGTATTCCTCCACTTCATGGCCATGGTGCGGGTTGAGCCTGGCCGCCTGCAGCAAAGCCCGGAGGCGGTCCAGGGGCAGGTCCTTTTGCACCACCACCCATTCGGAGAGAAGGAAAAGGAATATATCTTCGTCGGCCGTCGTTTCGAGCTGCCTGTTCATTTCCTCCCGGAGATTTCCCCTGTGGGGATGTTTTTCAAGGGCCAGAATCAGCTCATAGCTCTGCTGCAAGGCTTGCTTGTTTCCGAAGATGCTGAAATGGCCCCGCTCCGCGTCCAGCCTCACCAGATCGCCGTCTTCGGCTATTATGGGCTCCTGGTTTCCCGGCGAGCAATAGCAGGCGTGCACCGTAAGCTCACGCAAGGGAAAAGGGTAGCAGCCCATCACGCAACGGTTGTAGTGCGGGATGTAGGTCAGAGCGCCATTCTTGTACTGCACGTCTTTCAGGATGATTGAAGGCTTCTGGAATTCACGGGTCCTGATGGCTGCGTGAGACAGCTCCCCGCCGCTCGTTATGAGCACGCCGCGGGAGGCCTGGATCTTGGCATCATCGGCCGGGGTCAGGTAGTGGTCCACCAGGATGCCGTCCTGAAAATCCGAAGGGGGGCGGGTGGGAGTATTGGCTCGAAAACGCCCGGTCACGACGCCCCGCGAGGTGATGATTCCCGGAATGGCAATGGAGCCTACCTCGATGTCCGGTGGATTGGGCTGCTCCAGGTAGTCTCGAAGGGTGCTCCAGGTCAGCGGTGCGCATTCCATGGAGCTTTCCACGCGGTACCCGAAAAGGCTCAGGATGAGAGCGATCAAGTCAGGGGACAAGAGAACGTTGTTCGGTCTGATGCGCTCAGCCACCCGGTCGATCAGGGGAACTTGCAGCGGATCTTCCCCGAAGGCGGCGAAGGCGAGGAGGATGCGCGACGTCTCGGGCACGCGCAGCACGAAAAGGGAAAGGACGTCCTTGATAATGGATATCCGCAAACGGCTCACTATCAATCCCCCCAGCTTTCCCGAATTTTCCCACGAGCCAAGACTCGAGGTCTGTTCGGCCAGGCAGGCAGTCTTCGACAGGGCGGGCAGGATTTCGTCGTTTTTCAGATAATCCATAAACAGCGTCACCGGATGACGCCGAAGCTCGTTAATGACCGGATTGGCTTTCACGAAGCCCCGGTTGTCGATGAAAAGAAGGCTGTGCCGCAGGGCTCGATTTTCCTCGTCGATAATCCTGTCGAAAAGGGCTTGCCCTACAGACTGGGCCGACTGGCCCGTTTCGTCTTCTTGAGACATCTTGACTCGCCTGAGGCTCTCTCGCAGGGCTTCGTCCAGCAGGGCGCCGTACTTTTCCATCTGCTGCCGGTAGGGGTCGGTGTACGGGCCGCGGCCATCCCAGTAGAGCTCGGCTTTGTGGTAGAACTGGTCTTCTCCTTTCTTGGCCGGCCGGAGCAGGTCCAGGAAGAAGAATCCGTTTTCAAAGCAATGCTGGGCCCAGGCCTCGATTAGCTGCTCCATTGCGGGCCTGTCGAAATAGCCGAAGAGCTCCACCGCCGAGAGGTCGGAATAGGTTCCGTTGAAGCCGGCCAGAGCATAGTCCAGATCGGGCATCGAGTTGAGGATCTGGAGTCCAAGGGCCGCCTTCTCCCGGATGGCGTCCAGGGTCGTAGCGCCGCAGTCCTTATCGTAGACTGCTTCGAGGAGCTGCCCGGTCACGGTGACCTTGAGGCCCGCCTTGAGGAAAGATCGAGTCATTACCTGGAGACGCCTGACGTTTCCTTCTTCATCGCTGCCCTCCGCATACTGTAGCGCAAACCGGCCACCGCGCTCGGGAGGCGCCAAACTGTAATGGACCCGCCCCGAATGGCCCCCGATCCGGATGTCCAGGTGAGTTTCCAGCTCACTGGCATAGATGACGAGCTTCAGACGCGAGGTGTCGGGAATGACGCCGGCGTTTCTCGTAACGGCGTCCACGATAACGCGCACCGGAAACGGGATGGAGCCTCCCTGCCGGGACTGGCGCAAATCGATGAACGTAATGAAGTCGTTGGTGCGCTGCGGTTGAGGTATCTCGCGAGACTTGTCCTGTGTATCGGTACCGGGGCTCATTTCGGTGATCACGCGCCCGCCCGCCTGGCGCAGCCGGTCGAAGATTCCCGGCCCCAGTGCCAGCCCCTTCTGATGCAGGATGTTGATCAGCTCGGCTACGGAGATGCAGGCACGCTCAGCCGGCTCGAGCGTTCGAAGATCAGCCGTGATACAGCGATTTGCCTTCTCTCCGTCGTAAGCCATGAGAAGGGATTCGCTCAGGGGTGGGAGCGCCAGGGCGGAGGGGAAATCGGCATGGACGGGCACATTCAGCTCCTGTCGCAGGGACTGTTCGAGGACTTCACGCGTGCTCCGGAAAATCTCGGCCTCGATAGCTTGCGCTTTCAGCTCCTCGAGGGGCGCCGATTCGTCGAGCCCGAAAAAGAGGCTCAAGTAGCTGCGCAGCATGTCTTCAAGGGATCGAAGGCAGTCGAGACATATCCCTACTGTCTTGTCGTGGAGGTTCAAAACATGCAGTGCCCGGTAGTTGAGATCAGTAAAGCGGTTGAAACGGGCCGAGAGCTCGACGGCTTCGGGGGTCGGACGCGCCCGTTGCGGGGACTCGATGTAGCTCAGGAGCCAGCGCTTCCGTATACGCTCCTCGAAAACGTCGCGCCACGGGGCCGTGCTTTCCGAAGGATCGATGCAAAGAGGAATATTGAAAGCTAGCTTCTCTCCCAGGGTAAGGGTGTGAAGAACCCTCGTGGTAAAGGCGCGCGCAAGGTGGTCGAGATCGAAGCGCTCGATGAACCCGCGCATGTGCAGGGGGCCGTGCTTGACAAGGTAGAAATGGAGCTTTCGTACAAGGCGCGGGAGAGAAAGTGGGGAGGCGGCCGTTTTGAGATAGACGGAGATCTTCGACAGAGTCGGCTCCACGGGGTAGCTCTTGGGCATGATGAAGAGCTGGAGGGCTCCTTCTTGCATGAGAAACCTCAGCGCGTGGAACCGGAGATCGGGTGAGAGCGTGCAAAGTGCCTTGCAAAGCTTTCGATGCGAAAGGAGCTGCTCGCGCCTCTTGGGCTCGAGGTTCTTCAATCGTTTGATCAGCTCTTTTCGCTCCTGCTCATCAAACCCTTGGAGGATCTCGTCTTCGATCTGAAGTTGCCGGGTTGGACTTTTCGTTGAAAACAGCGAAGAGAAGTCCATGGTCTTTCTTTCCTCCTTGCATCAGCAAAGAAGCCGTTGGAGCTTTTCCAGGGCGTCTCCGGGCAATGGCGAAGGGGGGCGCTGGCTTAGGAGATGAGCATAAAAAAGAGTGTGGGCGGCATGTTCCAGCTTTTCCAGGCGCAGGTATGCTTCTTTGAGATTTTTTCCTAGAGTTAGTGATCCGTGACGCTCCATGAGGATGGCCTGATGCTGCTCTATGAAAGGAGCAATGGCGTCGGGCACTTCCTGAGTGGAGGGCGTCGCATAGGGAGCCGTCGGGACGGGGCCGATGGATAGCCAGACTTCGGGGAGCGTTTCGGCCATAAAAGGAATTCCTGCCAGGGTGAAAGCGGTCAGCATGGGCGGATGGGCGTGGACGATGGCCTGCACCTCCGCCCGATTCTTATAGACCAGAAGATGCATGCGCATTTCACTCGAAGGCCTTCCGCCCCCCGCCAGCACCTTACCCTCCAGATCGACCAGAATGAGGTCCGAAGGATCGAGCTCCCCCTTGGGCTTGCCGCTGGGCGTAATGAGCAGTTGCCCTTCACCCGCCCGGCAGCTTACGTTTCCGTCCGAAGCCGCAATCAAGCCTTTTTGCAGAAGCCTCCGGCAAACCTGGATCAATTCCGCGCGCAGTTGAGTTTCATGTACAGTCTCGGTGTGCATGTGGGATTCCTTGGATCGTTGAAGTTAAAGGGGTCGAAAACAGTCAGAGTGAGCCCGAAGCGATTTCTGCCTTGCTTTTAATTGCATACAACGTCTTTACTTCTAGCACACAGTGAGGAAAAATCCTATGCTTGCAGTGTGAAGCCATCTCCTTTAAAAGGGGGATTCTAAAATTCCTCTTTATGGGGAGCGGACCGGCAGTATGGAGAATAGAAGAACATATTTAGAAGGAAGCTGAGAACTTCATGATCAAATGGTTTAAGCGAAAGAAAAAAGAAAACCTGACCGAAATTTATGAAGAAGGTTCCGAACGAAACCTCCAACTCCGGGACGAGCCGGAAGAGGACGGGAGAACGGAAGCTTCCGATATTCCAACTCTAACCGTGGAAATCGAAACCGGAGCTGAAACCGTTCCCGTGGGGGAATTCGAAAATGAATCCACGGAGGTTGAAGGTATCGGAGAATATGAGGATGAATCGGCCGAAGATCACGAAGCGCAGCTCGAAGAAGAGCCTGCCCGTGAAAAGGGCCGCTTTTTCAAACGCCTGAGAGAGCGCCTTCACAAGACCCGGGAGCAGCTCACAAACCGGGTGGATCGCCTGGTTCTCGGAAAGAAGACCATCGATGCCGATTTGCTGGATGAGCTGGAAGAGGTTCTGATCACGTCTGATTTGGGCGTACGGACAACGCAGGTGCTGCTCAAGAAGGTGGCCGAAAGGATCAAACGTCAGGAGCTCAAAGACCCTGACAAGCTGCGCGAGCAATTGCGCGAGGAGATCGGCGCGATTCTTTCCGTCCCGGCGCCGCAGTGGAATCCGCGCGCGCAGCATCCGTTCGTGATCATGGTAATCGGGGTCAACGGAGTGGGGAAGACGACCACCATCGGAAAGCTGGCCCACCAGTTGAAACAGGAGGGCCTGAACGTCATGCTCGTGGCCGCCGATACCTTCCGCGCCGCCGCCGTTGAGCAGTTGGTGCTGTGGGGGGAGCGGGTGAGTGTTCCCGTCGTCAGGCAGAAGAGCGGCTCGGATCCGAGCGCCGTTGCCTTCGACGCCCTCGATGCCGCCGTCGCCCGGGACGTGGACGTGGTGCTGCTGGATACCGCCGGCCGCATGCACACCAAGGTGAACCTCATGGAGGAGCTCAAGAAGATCCAGCGGGTGGTCAAAAAGAAAATGCCCGAAGCGCCCCACGAAATCCTCCTCGTTTTGGACTCCACGACCGGCCAGAACGCCCTCTCCCAGGCCCGCCTCTTCAAGGAAGACATCGGCGCCACCGGCCTGATTCTCACCAAGCTGGACGGTACGGCCAAGGGAGGAATCGTTGTGGCCATCTGCGAGGAGCTCCAGCTCCCCGTGCGCTATATCGGCATCGGCGAGGGGATGGACGATTTACGCCCCTTCGATTCCGAGGAATTTACCAGGGCTCTTTTCTAGGAAGCCGGCGCAGTTAACGTTTTATCGCGTGTGGCCGGGCAGCTCGAGGGTTGTGCAGCTCTTGCCGGGGCCGCAGTTTCGGGTGGTAGCGCTGGGGGAGGAGGACTCCTTGCCGCTACCGCAGCCGGAAGAGCCCATGGAGTAGCTCGCCGCGCTCATAACACGCACCATTTCCTCTCCCTGGCACTGTTCGCATTTGATGTCGATTTCCTGGCTCGAGCTGGTTGAGAGAAATTCCTGAATATTTCCACACTGGGCACAGCGAAATTCGTAAATCGGCATGACTTCTCCTTGATGACTTCTCGTTGGGAACGTTGGCTATCTATGTCGATGGACTCAATGTCAATGGACAAAGGATCGCCGATTGTGTAACAAATGCCGTTGGACCTGTCAATTGCCCTGGAAGACCGCCCCGGGCAAAAATGGCTCCCGCGGGAAGAATCCGGTCCATACTGAAATGAAAGGCTATCGAGACCAAAGCTCATGATTTCTCTCTGCGCTCCCACTCCCGAGCTCTCCTGCTTCGGGTGCTGTCCTCCGATCCGTCCATCGCACTACGATCCTTTGGCTTATGCGAGCAGCCTGAGGCGGGAATTCTCCGACAACCGCCGGCGCTTTCTCGATGAAGGCCCGCGCTACCGTCCCATCATTGGATTCCATTGCTGGGCTCTGGGATATCTGGATGAGTGGGGGAGGCGGGTGGGGTGCCTGTTGCATCCCTGCCAAAACGGAGGCGAGGATCTGCGGTCTCTCATCGACTATGGGGAAAAGTGCCGGCGTGAGAGCTGCCTTTCCTCCCGAATGTTCGGGCTCCTGCCTCGGGAAGGACAGCAGTTTTGGCTTTCCCTGGTGCGGGGACTCAGCGCCTTCTACTATTCCAGCCGCCGCTCGAACCCGCTTTTTCACCTGGTGCTTTGGGGACCGTCCGTCCTTGAAACTCTACGCTCGCAATGCCGGGAAAATGAAAGCTCGGCGACGGAGCTGCTCCATCGCCACCCTTTCCTCCTGGACCGGGCATGGAATCCCAAAGCCGACCGTTTCCTGTTCCGGTTGGTGCTCGATCTCGCGTCACAGCAAGGCAAGTTTTTGTCTGAATCATGTCTCACAGCCCGTTGCAGACAGCTCCGGCAGGAGCTCTTCTCTTTAGAGGAGGTGCGCTCCGGTCCCGGTGGCTCCGAAGATTTGCTCTATACGCATCATCTGCCGTTGGAAAACGACTTTCTGGATCTGTTGCGCCTGGGGCTGGGCTGGCGGAAGGTCTCGCCGGCACCGGCAATCCAGCTCCATGAGCGGATGATCCGGTTGGCACGAAGTATCGATGAAAATTTTGGTCTTTAGGAGGATGATCGCCCGTGTTCAAAGCAGGCCGGGTTTATCTCCTCCAAGACATCGGATACAATGAGCAGGCCTAAAACCTAAAACCTGTAACTTAACCCCTAAAACCCGTATTCAGGGAGCTGCAACAATCCATGTCATCTTCAAACGAACCGTCCGATAGCATTACTCCTGTGGGGTATCCTGCCACATGGGACAAAGAAGCACTTCTCGATAGCTGGCTCGAGGCTTTGAAAACCGTGGCCGGGGATAGTGAGATCAGCATCCCCCTCAAGCGCATCCGCTTCCAGGTGGAACAGGAAGCCGTCTACCGGGAAACGATGAAGTGCTGGCCTGAGATGAGCGATTCAGAACGGCTGAATGCGTGGAAGCGTCTGCTGGAATGCAGCGTAAAACACGCGCAGGAGATACTTCCCACGTGCGTTCAATGCGGCGAATGCTGCCGCAAGGGCAGCCCGACCTTTCAGTTGGAGGACCTCGATCTTCTGGGCGAGGGGAAGATTCCCTGGAGCCAATTGTATGTCTTGCGGCGAGGGGAGCCGGTACGATCCCCCTTCGAGGATAAGCTGTTTTTTCTCCTGGATGAGCGGATCAAGCTCCGTGAAAAGCCCCAAAGCCAGGAATGTGTCTTTTTCGACGGCGATACGGATACCTGCACGATTTACGCTGACCGGCCCGTACAGTGCCGGGCCCAGGCTTGCTGGGATCCCAAGCAGGCCACCCAACTGGCTGAGCAACCATATCTTGCGCGCCGTGACATCTTCAAGGGCGTTGAATTGCTGATGGAGCTGATTATCGAACATGACCGGCGCTGCGCTTTCAGCAAGCTGAGCGAAGCCTTCAAGCGCCTGGAAGATACAAAGGGGGAGAACATCGGCGAGGTTCTCGAACTGCTGGCCTACGAGGACCACTTCCGCCATTTCCTGGGTGAGCGTTTGAATATCCCCGCGGAAAACCTGGATCTCGTCTTCGGGAGAAGCTTCGCGGACATGGTCGGCGTCTTTGGCTTCCGGATTCATGAAGAAGCGGACGGCTCCCGATGCCTGGTTCCGGACCGGTCCTGACGCCCAAAGGCATGGAAAATGTTTCAACCTGTGCGGAGAAACCGTACAGGTTGGGACTTCTCGTCATATTCGGAGACAGGGAAGGGCGGTGTCGGGAAGAAGAGCAGGAAATCATGAGCGCGAAAATCCGAGACCGTTCGACCAAATTAAAAAAGCTAACCGGAGGGGCTAGAACCGGTTAGCTTTTGAGGAGGAAAGAGTTGGTTTCTCTTGTGATCAGAAGTGAAAAGCAAGAAGGATGCCAGAAGATGCTATTTATCGATAAAGATATTTTAGTAAGTATTTCAATATAGTTAGCAGTCCATCCCTCGATGAGGCATAGAGATGGATCAAGCCATAATCGCGCCTCATTTTTTAAATCACGCCAAAATAACGCCTTATCCCGCCAAACACCATTCCAAGCGGGAATACGCCAGGGACGATGACGGGGATGGCATCCGCGAGGTGCATTGCAACACCATGGAGGGTACTTGGACGGGACTGCGCAACTTCCTTCGGCCGTTCCGGGGCGTCCACAAGAAATATCTCGCACAGTACGTTACCATGTTCCAGTGGGCACACAATCTCAAGCGAGTAACCGATAAATTCCTAAGGGCTCTCATGGCTCCTCGCTTCATCTTCTGGTGGCGCACTGGATCGAGATCGTTGTTACCCGCTATCCCGTGGTGGAGATCAATGGTCGAGTACTCTTGCTGGGCGATACGATCAAGATCGGTAAAGAGGCCCAGAACAAGGCGAGCTCAGGATCATTCGCTACTACAGCATCGACCTGCTTTGGCAACCGGTCAAGGGGCTGCTTCGCTTCGTGTGCATCCTGGACGGAAAGGATCGTTATATCCTCATGTGCTCAACCACTGGCGCTCGGTCGCACATGTGGGGGTGTGCTGCCCATCGGCAAGGGGGTGCCCATGCGGACAGCACTGACCTTCCGGATGGAGAATCCTGAGCGGAAAATCGTAGCACTCTTGCTCATCGAGCAGATCGGTGATCGGAAAACGTATCATGGCAGCCTCCTTTGGGTCGGAGCATTATGCCATAACGACCTTCGGCTCGCATCTCCTCTTCGGGGCGTTCATCCGTTTACCGATACGAGCGTAGCTTTCTCCAAAGTCCAATTCCAATAGTGTCAGCTCAGAAGCTGAAGAAAACTTTCTGCAGCACCTTAGGTGTGATGCCTGCCAGGTCGAGGTACATGGTGAGGCCGCCCAGAAAGAAGGGCCAGCCTGCGCCGAGGATCATGGCAAGGTCGATGTCACGCGAGCTCTCTACGACTTTTTCTCTCAAGATGAGATCCGCTTCACGGGCCAGGTTGCTGAGGATGCGCTCTCGGATTTCTTCCGGGTAAAATTGTCTTTTTCCCGTTCTTACCCAGAATTTCTCGATCTCTGGATCGACACGCCTATATTTGGCGGCAGGGTCGAAGATTCCCGGTTTCTTCTCCTCCACCAGCCTTCCGAGGTTAGCGCTGAGTGGGAATCGATCCGGACCGAAGGCATGGCTCAGGGTTTCCAGAACGTGCAGTGCTATGGCCGGTCCGACAAGGCCGAGCAGCTCGAAAGGGGCCATGGGAAGGCCCAGAGCCAGAAGGGCCTCGTCAACCTGCTGGAAGGAAGCGCCTTCATCCACCAGCACCAGGCAGTCCACGAGCATTTTGACGAGGATTCTGTTCACGAGGAAAGCAGGGGAGTCTTTCACTCCAACGCCCGTCTTTTTCAGCTTCTTTGCCAGATCGAAGGCAGCGGCGAGAGCCAGGTCGTCCGTTTTGTCCGCCCTGATGATTTCCACCAGAGGCAACACAGCCACCGGGTTGAAGAAATGAAAGCCCACGACCCGCCCGGGGTGCTTCAAGACCGAGGCCATCTCGGTGACGCTCAAAGAAGAAGTATTGGTGGCAAGGATCGCATTTGCTCTGAGGACTTCCTCGGCTTCGGCAAATACCCGCTGCTTCACCTTCATGTCCTCGAAGACCGCCTCGATGACGAAATCGCAGTCGGCAAAATCCTTGTAGTCCAGAGTGCCATGGAGTAGGCTCGCCAGATAGCGTTTTTTCCCTTCAGTCAGCTTTCCGCGCTCCACCATCTTCTGGAATTGCTTCTCGACGTAGGCGCATCCTTTCCGTACAACTTCTTCTTCCACGTCTTTCATGACCACGGGAACACCGAGCCGGTGGATGAATAGCTGTGCCAACTGCGAAGCCATGAGCCCTGCACCGAGGATTCCCACTTTCTTTAGCGGCTGCTGTGCTTTGACTTCAGGAACGTCCCTCTGCTTCTTGGCGTAGCGATTGACGAGATCGAAGGAATAGATGGACGCCTTGCACTGACGCGTTTTGATAAGGTCTCCCAGTGCCTTGTTTTCCTCCTCGAAGCCCCGGTCCACGTCGTCGTACGTGCAGGCGCCTTCGATCAGCTCCAGAGCCCGGTAGGGAGCGGGGGCGGCGCCGTGGACCTTGCCGTCCACGAAGGCCCTGGCCCTGGCGATGAGGTCCTTGACATCTTCAGTCCGAACGGGCGCTCGTTCCACTTCTACGGTGCCCTTGATGATATCCTGAAGGAATCGCAGGGAATCGTCCAAGAGCTCGGCCCCGTCGAAGAGGCGGTCCGCAAGACCCATCTCAAAGGCTTTCGGGCCGTCGATCATGCGATTCTGGCTCAGAGCGTTGAATACGATGAGCTCAAGAGCTTTCTCCGGTCCCAGCAGCCTGGTCCCCAGCGTCGAGCCCCCCCACCCGGGAATGAGCCCCAGAAAACATTCCGGAAACCCGATACCCTGAACGCTCCGGGCGACCGTGCGGTAGCGGCAGTAGAGCGCTATTTCCAGTCCCCCGCCCAGGGCCACGCCGTTGATGGCCGCAACCGTGGGGTAAGGCAGATCCATCATGCGCTTCATAACGGTATGCCCCAGTTTCCCTATGGCATAGCCCTGCTCGTAGGTGGTGATGAAGGGCACCGTGGTGAGGTCGGCTCCGGCGGCGAAGATATAGGGCTTTCCCGTCAGGAGCAGTCCTTTGACGTCCGCCTCCCCCGAGACATGATCCAACGCTTCGTTCAGAGCCACCATCGAGGCTTCGCTGAACGTATTGGGCTTCTTGTAATCATGACCGTTATCCATGGTCAGGAGAGCGATCTTCCCCACGGGGGATGCGTAGAAGCGGGTGTAAAAGTTGGTTACCGGTTCGGCCATGGCTCTAACCCCCTTTAGTGGTTTTCTTGGTCCTTCAGGTTTTTTGATCCTTAAAAATAGAGCACCGTTTCCTAATCGCCGGTTTGCAGGCTTTCCCAGACGACGGAGGCTCCCTGCCCCAAGCCGACACAGAGTGCGGTAAGCCCGTAGCGAGCCTCGGGATGTTCGGCAAAAAGGTGCATGAGATGCAGGACCAGGCGAGGCCCGGACGCAGCCAGAGGATGGCCGAAGGCGATAGCGCCGCCCATGGCGTTGAGCCGAGGGTCATCGGGAATCTTCATGCCGAATTCCTTCATGAAGAGGACGCACTGGACGCCAAAGGCTTCATTCAGCTCCACAAATGACATGTCATCCATGGAGAGCCCGGTCTTCTGAAAGACTTTTTTCGTGGAAGGGATCGGCCCGTAGCCCATGATTTCGGGACGCACACCCGCAAAGGCAAAGCCGACCAGGCGCATCATGGGAACGATACCCAGCTCGTGCGCCTTGTCCGCGCTCATGAGGAGCACGCCGCATGCGCCGTCGTTGAGGCCCGAGGCATTGCCCGCCGTCACGTTACCCTGTGGCCGGAAAGGTGTCTTCAAGTCCTTCAGGCCTTCCAGCGTCGTTTCGGGGCGAGGCTGCTGGTCCCGGTCCGCCACCACCCAGCCTTCCCTGGTGTAGACGGTCATGGGGACGATCATTTTTCCCATCTTGCCTTCAGCATAGGCCCTGGCGGTTTTCATCTGAGAATGCCACGCATATTCGTCTGCCATCGTTTTCAGGACTTCCGGGAACATGTCGTGGAGGTTCTCCGCCGTCTTACCCATTACCAGGGCGTCTTCGGAAACCAGTCGTTCGGCGATAAAACGGGGATTCGGATCTAACAAGGATCCCATGGGATGGTGCCCCATGTGCTCTACGCCGCCCGCGATGGCAACGTCACAGACTCCGAGGGCGATCTCCGATGCTGCAGCCGTCAAGGCCGTCAGCCCGCCCGCGCACATGCGATCCACCGAAAACCCCGAACAGGTCTCGGGCAGTCCCGCCAGGAGCGCGGTAGTCCGCCCCAGAGTCAAGCCCTGGTCCCCTGTCTGAGTCGTTGCCCCCCAGACGTTTTCTTCCACCATTTCGGGCTTTACCAGCGGATTTCGCCTCAGGAGCTCCCGAATGACCTTCACCACCATGTCGTCGGCCCGGGTAAGCCAGAAAAAGCCTTTCTCTCCGGCTTTCCCAAAAGCCGTTCTTATGGCGTCCACAACTACAACGTCTCTTGCTTGCATTTGAAGGCCTCCTTATCAAGCACTATTGAAGAGTGCCCGGTATCGGCAGATTCATTTCCACCCGACATTACTATTTTAAGGCATGGCTCGCCTTAGTCAAAATCAACTTGACGGTTTGTGCAATTATTGAGGAATCAAAAGAGGACCAAAAGGACATAAGGGACAAATAGGACGTGAGGAATGAAGAATGGCAACGGAAACAATCCGTTTCCCTTCATGTCCTTAACGTCCTTTTTGTCTTTCATGGCTTGAAACTGTAAAGCATGTGCGAGCCATGTCATCGAAGCCGGAGCACTGGTCGAGTGAGTCGTCCGGGATACTATCGAGTGGGGAGGCGGAAGATGTCAAGGTGAGAGGCTCACGTTGCTCCCATGGGCTTCAGCCCATACTTCTTGATCTTCAACCCAAGGGTTTTGCGATCTATACCCAGGACTGTGGCGGCTTCCTGGCGTTTGCCTTTGGTGCGGCGGAGGATGAACTGGATGTAGCGTTTTTCCAGCTCTTCCAGAGAAAAGAGCTCCTCGGAGAAAATGCGGAATTCGCCCTGCCTCTGAGTGATGAAAGCGGGGAGATGCTCGGGCTGGATGATATCACCGTCCTCGAGAATGAGAATCCGTTCTATGGCGTGCTCGAGCTCTCGAATATTACCGGGCCAGGAATAGGAAGTGAGCATTTCCATGGCGCGCTTGGAGATGCCTTCAACCTGGCGATTGCTCTTGCGACCGTATTTTTCCAGAAAATGATTGACCAGGAGAGGGATATCCTCGGCGCGTTTGCGCAAGGGAGGCAGGTGGATGGGAACGACGCTCAGGCGGTAGAATAGGTCTTCGCGAAAAGTGCCGGCTTTGGCGGCTTCCCGAAGGTCCCGGTTGGAGGAGGCGATAATGCGGATATTGAGTTTTATGCGCTTCTGGCTGCCCACCTGCATGAATTCCCGCTCCTGAATGACTCGAAGAAGCTTGGCCTGGATGTTCATGCTAAGATTCGAGATTTCGTCGAAGAAGAAGGTGCCGTCGTTAGCCAGCTCGAAGAGGCCGTGCTTGGTTTGATAGGCGCCTGTAAAGGAGCCTTTTACATGGCCGAAGAGCTCACTTTCCAGAAGAGATTCCACCAGGGCGGAGCAATCGACAGGAACGAATTCCTTATATGCGCGCAGGCTAAGGTTGTGTATGGAGCGGGCCACCAATTCCTTACCCGTACCGCTTTCCCCGCTGATGAGAACGGTGCTGTCGCTGGGGGCGGCCCTCCGGATCTTGACGAAAACTTCCTGCATGGCTGAGCTGTTTCCGATAATGGAGTCGATGCCTTTGCGCTCTTCGGCGCTCGCCCCATGATCTATCGCTCCTTTCTTGATCACCTCCATGGCCCTGGTAAGCATCACTTCCAGTTCGTCCGCCCGGAAGGGCTTCATCAGGTAGTCCACGGCCCCCAGCTTGAGGCATTCGATGGCACTGTCCATGGTGGGGTAGCCGGTGATCATGATGACCGGAATCTTGGGGGAATTGGCGTGCAGGTATTTAAGAACTTCGAGCCCGTCCACCCGGGGCATCTTGATGTCCAGGAAGATGATGGAGAAGGTCTGCTCCGCCATGAGCTCGAGAGCTTCCTGGCCGTCCGCGGCCAGGTGCACCTCGATGCCTTGTCTTTCCAGGACGCGGGCAACGCCTGTGCGAACGACCGCTTCATCATCCGCAATCAGAACACGAACTGGAGAAGGCATCTTAGGAGACATGGCGGCACGCTTTTTCTTTGGAAATCGTGGGAAGGAGGATGCGGAACGTGGTACCGACCCCCGGTTCGCTTTCGACTTCCACGGAGCCGCGGTGCGATTCGATAATTCCTTTGACTATGGCCAGTCCGAGACCCGTCCCGATGACCTGCCGGGTCCTGGGGTGCTTCACGCGATAGAATTTATCGAAGATCTTGGGAACTTCTTCGGGAGAGATTCCTATACCGGTGTCGCTCACCCGGACTTCCAGGTATTCTCCGTGGGGAATCGCCGAAACCGTTACAGTGCCCCCGTCCGGCGAGTAGTTGACGGCGTTGGTGATCAGATTGGTGAAGACCTCTTCCATGTTGCGGGGATCGGCCTGAATCATGGGGAGCTCGGCTGGAAGCCGGAGATTCAGTGCGATCTGGTGGCTTTCGGCCTTGGTTTTGAGAAACACCACCGTTTCATCCAGGATCTTTTCCAGGTGTAGCGGCACCTGCTGCTGCATTCCATGGCCGCTTTCGATTTTGGCGACGTCGAGGAGGTCGTTGATCAGCTCCAGCAGGCTTCCGATCTTTCCCTGAGCGCGGTCGAGGAGCTCTTTTTGCTTGTTTGTGACATCGCCGGCCAGACCGTCCAGAATGACCGAAAGCTGCTGCTTGATGGCCGCGAGAGGCGATCTCAGCTCATGGGAGACCATGTGGACGAAATTGGACTTCATTTGATCCAATTCCTTGAAGGTGGTGATGTCATGGAAAACGGTGACCGTGCCCAGCGCCCGGCTGTTCGGACCGAAGAAGGGAGCCGACAAAGCCCTCAGATGTTTCTTCCCTTTGCAGAGATCCTGGGAAATCAGCTCCGTCTCCCTGGCGGCCTTCTCGAGCATCTCCCGCAGGCCTTCATCGAGCTCATGGTCGGGAAAATAGTCCGAAAGGATTCCAGGCTGAGGCAAGGTTGCCGGCAGCTCGAGGAGTCGCGTCAGGGCGGGATTGTGGAGCACCACTTCGAGGTCGTGGTTGACGACCAGCACGCCGTCTGCCATGCAGTTGATGATGGTGCGGATGCGGCTCTGCTCCATCGCAAGATCATAGAGATTCCGGGCCTGGGCTTCCTGGAGCTCCTGCGTGCGCCGTTCCAGAGCCAGCTTTTCGAGTGCTCTGTTCACGACCAGGATGAGATGATCGGATCTGAAGGGCTTGGTGATGAAGTCGTAGGCTCCCTTTTTCATGCATTCCACGGCGTTCACCACGGTGCCGTGGCCGGTGATGACAATGAGCGGAATGTCCGGGTGTCGGACTTTGAGGACCTCGAGGACTTCAAGGGCGCCCATGACGGGCATCTTGAGATCGCAGAGGATGACATCGACGGGTGAGGAGTCGAGCAAGTCGATCGCTTCCCGGCCGTCGGCCGCAGTGAGAACCCGGTATCCTTCGGAGGTGAGCAGGCGGGCACAACCCTCCCGTATGATCCTCTCGTCATCCACCACCAGAACTGTATCGTTACTCTCAGGCATAAAGGCTCGTTTTCCTTGCTGTTAAAATGGCAACGTCTTGAACTTCGGCGGCGGCGGAAGCTTCTCCAGTGCGTTTTTTACGACCATGATCAGTAGATCGGTCCTAAAGGGTTTAGTGATGAAATCGTAGGCGCCTTTTCGCATGCACTCGACGGCGTTGGGGATTGTCCCCTGTCCCGTGATAATGATGATGGGGATGTCGAGGTGGCGAAGCTCCATTTCCTCCATGAGCTCGAGTGCACACATCACCGGCATTTTGAGATCACAAAGGACCACATCGACAAGCTCCGAGACGAGGATATCCATCGCTTCACGCCCGTTGGCCGCCGTCAGTACCCGGTAGCCTTCCAGCGTGAAGATGCGCTTGCAGCCATCCCGAATTACCTTTTCGTCGTCTACCACCAGAATAGTGAACATAGCCTCAGTCTTCAATGATTTCAGATTGATATTCAGGAGATTCCAAAGGGAGGGCCACCACGAAAACCGCGCCGCCCTCGGGAGTATTCTCGGCCGCTATTGTTCCCCCATGCTGTTGAACGATTCCGTAGGCAACGGAAAGCCCAAGACCGGTTCCTTCACCCAAACGCTTGGTCGTGAAAAAGGGCTCAAAAATCTTGTCCATAATTTCAGCGGGAATTCCGGGTCCCGTATCCGCGAATTTCAGGATCACTTCCTGAGTGTCGGGGGCGAAGCGGCTGCTGATCTTGATCTCTCCCTTCTCCCCCATGGCATTCGCAGCATTGATGATGAGATTGGTAAATACCTGCTGGATCTGGCCGGGGTCCCCCAGAACCTCGGGAAGATCACTTTGCAGGCTCCTGATAAATCTTATGTTATGGAATAGAGACTGGTGAGCCAGCAGGTCCTCGCAACGATCTATGATCTGATTGACGTTGAAGAAAAGCCTTTGCCCCAGCGGCTGCCGGCTGAACTCGAGGAGGCGTGTGACGATCTGCTTGCAGCGAAGAGTCTGGGTTATGATCTCCTCGAGATCTTGGCTCCACTGAGGATTGTGGCCTATTTCCTTCATTAGAAGATCCGCATAGATCAGAATGCCCGCCAGAGGATTGTTGATTTCATGGGCGACTCCCGCAGCCAGGCGTCCCATGGAAGCGATTTTCTCAGACTGAAGCAACTGGATTTTAGCTTCTTCCAGCTCCCTGCGGATGCGCAGATGCTCGCGCCGATCGGAAAAAATGCCCACACTGCCGATTTCCCGGCCTCCCTCCTTGATGATGGCCGCGGAGAAGTTGACGGGCACCATTTCCCCGTTCTTTCTGACGAAAGACATGCGGGTAGTGTTCAGTTTGCCGGGAGGGCCGTATTCGTTGCTGCGCATGCGCCGCATGTTTTCCATGGCGATCCCGGGATCGTAGAATTGGCGGAAAACCGCCGAGCTTCCAATGGCCTCCTCGGCGCTGTATCCCAGAATGCTCTCCGCTCCTTCGTTGAAAATGAGGATTTTTCCTTCCGTGTCCACTACCACAATGCCGTCCACTGAACTGCGAATGATGTTGCTGAGAAAGCTGTTGGCGTGCCGGAGCTGACGCTCTATTTCGATATGCTTGGTGAGATCGCGGAAGTAGAGGCAGGTGATCACTTTCTTGCCGATGTGGGAGACGGCCATACAGGTCTCGAAAGCGCGGAAATCCTGTCGGGTGGCTTTATGGGGCTGCAGGGTGGTGCAAAAGCTTAGATGTTGCTGCTGTTCCTTGTCCACCTTCCGGACAAGGTCTGCTATCATCTGCTGATGCTGAAGGGGAAAGAGCTCGCTGACATCGATGCCGATGAGCTCCTCGCCGGACTTTTCCAGGATTTCGCCCATTTTAGAGTTGGCGAAGACAACGCGGCGGTTCTCGTCCACCATCATGATGCCTTCCTGGGTCATCTCGGTGAGAAGCTTGATCTTCTCCTCGGCTTCCACCACCGGGGTGATGTCCCGGATAGCTTCGAACCCTCCCGTCACCCGCCCCTGCGCATCGGTAAGGATGGATGCGTTGGCCACCACTGGAATCCTTCTGCCTTCACGGTCAACGATGGTGCGGCGCACACCGGATATAGGCTGCCGGCCCTCCATCGCTTTTCGCAGCAGACAGCCGCTGGTGCTGCATTGCGTTGTTGCCAGCACCTCGGCGCAAGTCAACCTGTTGACCGCCTCCTCGCGGCGATAGCCGGTCAGTCTTTCCAGGGGCTGGTTCATGTAAGTGATCACCAGATTTGAATCGACCGTAAAAAAAGGAGTGGGATAGTTTTCGATAATACTCGATAACATGTTGAGCTGGGAATGGATCTCGGTTTGCGCAATGAGGTCCGCCCTTATGTCCCTGAGAATGGCGTAACATCGCGCCGGCCGGCCCTCTTTGTCTTTGATGACGGCGGCGCTGAGGAAGAAAGGCACCCACCTTCCTTCACTGTTTCGCAAATCCACCCTGACACGATCCAAGTGTGATTCCTCGAAACACTTCTCGATGACGCAGCTCGGTTGAGCGCCACTTCCCGTTTTCAAAATTTCGGTGCACAATAAAGGAGAATCCTGCCGGATCGTGTGCCCGGTAACTTTCTCGGCAGCCCGATTGAGAAAGACAACGGTTTCCCGCCTGTCAGCCACGAGTACGGGATCGGGGAAATCTACAAAAGAGGTGTAGATGGCTTCCCAAGCCGGCCCGCATGGGGAGGCTTCCATTCCCGGATCCACGGGACGCTCTGCCCCGGATATCGTTGTATCGCAGTGGGGATTCATGATCTTCATCCTCATCTCGGATTCCAGCCTGAGCTATTGCCTGGACGGTAGGCTCAGTATCCGGATAAACCTGACGACTGGGACTCAATCACTCATTCATTCGATCAAAGTAGGAAACTGGGATATCGCTTTTTTCAGCGAAGCTGACTATACACCACTCGGAAGGATGAAATAAAGAAGAAAATCACATGGTGACCTGTAAGGTTGGCGTGTTTGTGCATACAACGATCTTGTGCGGGTTTTCGAAAGATCGGAATGAGCTCCCGCCTTACGGAGGCTTGGAGGTAATCTCTTAGTGCTTGCATAGGTCCGGCCATCTCTCTTATAGTAGCCGGGAAGAGCCGAGAATCATTCCTTTGTCGAAAGATAAACAACCAGCTCTGAAAGAGATCGAGAATAATGGAGGAATCAAGATGGCGGTAGCCGGAAAAATGCTCCAGTTTATGGAGAGTGCATCCTGGATTCGTAAGATGTTCGAAGAGGGGACGCGCTTGAAAAAGATATATGGAGAAGAGAACGTTTTTGACTTCAGTCTGGGCAATCCCAATGTCCCCCCGCCCGATATGGTGAAAGCCAAGCTGCTCGAACTGGTGCAAAGAGACGAGGCCGGCATGCACGCCTACATGCCCAATGCCGGCTTTCCCCAAACCCGCGAGGCTGTATCGGCTTATCTTTGCCGGGAGCTTTGTATTTCCATGAGCTCAGACCACGTCATTGCCACCTGTGGTGCGGCCGGGGCCCTGAATATCACGTTCAAGGCTCTTCTCGACCCGGGTGATGAGGTGCTGGTTCCCGCTCCCTACTTCGTCGAGTACACCTTTTATGTGGACAACCATGGCGGAGTGCTCAAGACCGTGCCCTCCCTCGAAGATTTTTCCCTCGATATGGAAGGGATTGAAAGAGCCATCGGCCCCAAAACGAAAATCGTACTCATCAATTCACCCAATAACCCCACGGGGCAGATTTACCCGGACTCCGCCATCCGCAGCCTTGGCGAGCTGCTGACGGAGAAGAGCCGCCAGTACGGGCGCACCATTTTTCTGGTTTCCGATGAGCCTTATCGCAAGATCGTCTACGACGGGTGTTCCGTGCCGTGTATTTTTCAGCATTATCCTCATTCGATCATCGCCACTTCCTACTCGAAGGATCTCTCCCTGCCGGGCGAAAGAATAGGTTTCGTTGCCGTTCACTCCGGTGCCGAGGAGGCCGCCAGGCTCGTCGGGGCTCTTTCTCTCGCCAATCGTATTCTCGGGTTCGTGAACGCTCCCGGCTTGATGCAACGCCTGGTCGCCGAGCTTCAGGGCATTTGCGTGGACGTGGAAATCTACCGTCGCAAGCGGGACCAGTTGGTGAGCGGCCTGAAATCCTTCGGGTATGATCTCATAGTTCCTCCCGGTGCGTTTTACCTTTTTCCGAAGAGTCCTCTTCCCGATGATGTGCAGTTCGTGAGGCTGCTGCAGGAAGAGAACATCCTGGTGGTTCCGGGAAGCGGTTTCGGAGGTCCGGGGCATTTCCGCATTGCCTATTGCGTGGATGATGGGACGATCGAAAGAGCGATGCCTGGATTTCAGCGGGCTATGGACCGGGCAAGGAGTATGATTTAGGAGGCATGTCCGTGCAAAAGAAACTCTTTCTGCAAAGGAATTTTCGTACGGGAGGGGGGCACTCCTACATTAAGATGATTCTATGGGGTGCCGTCATCCTGTTCCTTGTGGTTATCATCACACCTTTACTTTTTCGCCAGAGCGGCAACAAGGGAATGACGAAGAAGCCCATTCCCGAAAAAGGCAGCATCGTCAAAGGAATGCCCAGATCCGAGCCGGTGGCTCTTGAAAAGAATCTGCCCGAAGAGAGCGCTGCGGACCCGACCCGCCAACAGCCCGGCGTGAAGGTTGCGTCGATCCCTGAATTCAAAAGCTTTCCCGAGACACCGACGGTTGGCGGCAAGAGCCCGGAAGGGGAGGGGGCTGCCCATAAGGTTCAGAAGAAGATGGATGCGTCCTCCAAGAATCCGTCTGGTGATGCCCCATTGGCACCGCTCCTTCCTGGTCAGCCTTCCAAGGCAGGCCAGACGAATCAAACGGGCCAGGCCAGTCCAGCCAGTCAAGGCAGCCAGGCAGGACAGGGTAACCAGGGCGCCCAGGGTGGACAAGGCCTGCAAGGTGGTCAAACAAGTCAACCCGGTCAAGCGGGTCAACCTGGTCAGGCCACTCAGGCCAAATCGGCCGGCCAGGCCAATCAACACAATACGGCAAGTCAATCCACCGGTCACAATCCACCAGGCGCGACCAATCCACCGAATCAGGCCAATTTTGCCAACCTGATCGGTTCGACCGGTCTTCCGAAAGAAAACGATTCGGCTGCCAAGGAGAAATCCCCCACCACGGCACAGAAGCCCGGCGTGGCTACCTCGGTATCCACGGGCGCGAAGAATAAAGACGCTCCGAGTGGAGTATCCGCCGCGAAGCCATCGAAAACGGGGGCCACTGGAAGCGACGCCTCTTCATCTGCTTCCGCCGCTGCCACTGGGAACAAGAAAACCGCCTCCGGCGGCAAGCGCATGTTTACCGTTCAGGTGGGCTCTTTCAAAGACAAGCAAAATGCCGAGGAATTGCAGCAGAGTTTGCAGAAGAGAGGCTATAACGTGGTGATGAAATCTTCCGTCAATCCCAAATACGGGCAGCTCTATGTCGTGCAGTTGACACCCGTGGCGGAAGTGAGCAAAGCCAGCACGATGCTCGAGCAAATAAAGAACGAGGAGAAGGTAAAGCCTTTTATTATCCAGGTTCCGACAGGACAGTAGACTATCCTGTGCTTCCCCGTCATTCTCGTCCTATTGGGACTTATATTTCAAACGGGCACAATGTGCGCTCTTGTGTTCACCGCAGAGACGCCGAGAGCGCAGAGAAAACGCAGAGGAGCTTTATAAGAATTTCAACAATCCTCTGCGTTCTCTCCGCGCTCTCGGCGTCTCTGCGGTGAACACAAGAGCGCACATTGTGCCCGTTCAAAGTATACCCCGTTTGAAGGGTCTAAAGACTCATCCATCTTCGCTCACGTACCGGGACTTTGTTTTTCAAACACATCTCGCCGAGCTATCCTCCTGATCCGCGCAGCTTTTCCCTCTCTTCACTTTCTTGCGGCAGAGCTCCCAAATAAAGCAATACGTACGGTGCTGGCAGTAGAGGGAAGGGTCTGTACAGGCTTTGCAGGACTTCAGGCATTCTTCGCAATATCCGTATTCATATTTGTTGCAGACGAATTTTGCTTCCTGCTCCGGGTGGAAGCGGCATTTTCTGGTATCGTTCACCTGGAAAAAATCCTCCTTGAGAAACGGAAAAGAAGCGGAGATGGGAGACGCCGGCCGGCCGGGAGCCTCTCAGGTGATCAGAGATCCCACTCTTTCAAGAGCTCGAGCGTTTCGTAGTGGGTCAGGTCGTGGTGGACGGGTGTGACGGAAATGTAGTTCTCCGCTACTGCCGAAGAATCGGCATCTGAATCGGGGTCCTGAAAAATACTCGTGTTGGTGAGCCAGTAGTAGACGTGATCACGAGGATCGACGCGTCGATCATAGCTCTCGATGGATTTTCTCCTTCCCTGATGCGTGATGCGAACGCCGCGCACCTGTTCCGCGGGGACGCTTGGCGCATTTACGTTGAGGGATACGCCGGGGGGTAGGGATTTCTTTTCGAGCACCTGGAGCAATCTCAGGATGAAAGTCGTTGCGGCGCTGAAATCCGTAGCGTTGAACGAATCGATGGATACGGCAACGGCGGGGATTCCCATGAGGGCCGCTTCCGTTGCGGCGGAAACAGTCCCCGAATATATGACGTTGACCCCGACGTTCGCTCCCATGTTGATGCCTGAAACCACCACTTGGGGCGGAGGATCGATCAGCTCCGCAATGGCGATTTTGACGCAATCGGCGGGTGTCCCGTTCAGAGCGTAGCCGAAGAAGCGCCCATTGCGCTGCACGGGGGTGACACGGAGTGGATCCAAAAAGGTTATGGCGTGCCCCACGGCGCTTTGCTCCGTTTCCGGGGCCACCACCGTTACTTCATGTGCTTCGACGAGAGCCAGATAGATGGCTTCGATGCCTTTGGCGTAGATGCCGTCGTCATTAGTCAAAAGAACTCTCATAGGATTCTTTGCCTGCCTTTTCCTTTAAAATATATTTCGCCGCCGTGATGCCTGCTTCGAGGGCCTTTTTGTTCAATTCTTCCGTTCCGGGAGGAACGCGGCTCAGTACGGCGGCTTCAAGACTGCTCAAGGAGACTACCCCCGTCAGCGTCGCCAGGGCGCCAAGGGCCACGATGTTGGCCACCATTTCCTTCCGCATCTCCTGCCTGGCGATCTGCGTGAAGGGAATGGCGACGGCGCGGGTGGTTGGGAGCTGCTTCACGAAAGTGGAATCGACGATCAGGACCCCCGTGGGCTTCAAGTCGAAGAAATAGCTGTCACAGGCCTTCTGGTTCATGGCGAGGAGCAGGTCGGGCTTGATGGCCTTCGGGTAGTCGATTGCCTCGTCGCTGATCACCACCTCGGCCTTGCTGGCACCGCCCCGTGCTTCGGGGCCGTAGCTCTGAGTCTGGCATACGAACTTACCGTCATAGATGCCGACCGCCTCGGCCAGGATAATGCCGGCCACAATCAAGCCCTGCCCGCCGGCACCGCTCAACCGGATTTCATAACGTTCCATCTTTTCCAAAACCTCGTTTGGGAGTCTACAGGTTTCAAATAGGGGGTGAGACTCGTTGAAGGGCGAGCTTTGCCGCATCCCGTATCTTCTTGTATTCTTGAGTGTAGTTGGGCAAATCGCGGTCTGCCAGAATTCCTATGGTGATCTTGCCCTTCAGCTCCTCTTCCGTCATGGTTCGAGCCTTCTCGACGCGAACGGCGATTTCCTTTTGGTGGCGCATCATTTCCACGGCGCCGCCCAGCTTGTTGCGCCGTCCGTACTGGGTGTTGCAGTGGCTGATCACTTCTACAACGGAAAAGCCTCGCTTCAAAATGGCTCGCTCGATAAGATCATCCAGAAGGGAAGCGTGATAGATCGTGCCGCGGGCCACCATGCCGGCGCCGGCCATCATGGCCAGCTCGGATATGGAAAAGGCCTGTTCGATGTTGCCGTAGAGGGCCGTGGCTGCCAGAGCGCCATAAGGGGTCGTCGGCGAATACTGTCCTCCGGTCATGCCGTAGATGTTGTTGTTCACGATGATAGCCGTGAGATTGATGTTACGGCGGGCGGCGTGAATGAAATGGTTGCCGCCGATGGCCGTGGCGTCTCCATCTCCCATGATCACGATCACCTGGAGCTTGGGGTTGGCCAGTTTGATGCCAGTGGCGAAGGTAAGCGCCCGGCCGTGGGTCGTGTGGAGCGTGTTGAAATCCATGTATACGGAAATGCGGCCCGAGCAGCCGATCCCGGAGACTATGACGACCTGGTCCTTCTCGAAGCCCGTCCGGTCGATGGCCCGGATCAGCGCTCCGAGGAGTATCCCGTTACCGCATCCGGGGCACCAGACGTGAGGGAATTTCTTGTCGTGCCTCAAATACTTATGAACCAGCTTTGTGTCTTCCGCCATGACTGTTCCTTAAAGGCTGATAAGGGGAAAAGCTCTTTGAGCCTGCCCCGTGGTTAGAGCTTCAGAAGACGGCCAAGGATTTCCTGAGGGGTGATCAGATTTCCGTCGATACGGTTCAAGGTTTCAACACGGGTCGCTCCCTGGTTGATGCGCTTCACTTCACGGGAGATCTGGCCCATGTTGAGCTCAGGCACCAGAACGGCTTTCGCACGTTTCAGGAGAGGTTCGAGCAACTGCCTCGGAAAGGGCCACAGGGTGATGAGCTGCGCCAGGCCGGCTTTGACTCCGCGCTGCCGTGCCTCCCATACCGCCCGGCGTGCTGATCTGGAAACCGATCCGTAAGCGATGACCATCACTTCGGCGTCTTCTGTAAATGCTTCGTCGATCATCTGAATGTCCAGGAAATTCTGATTGATCTTACGGAAAAGCCGGTTCATGAATGGAACGATCTCATCGGGGCGTTGCGTGGGAAAGCCGCGAATGTCATGAATCAGGCCCGTTACATGATAGCGATAGCCGTCCCCGAAAATTCCCATGTCCGGAACTCCCCGGCTGTTGTCTTCGTAAGGTATGTACCATTCCGGGGGCGTGTTGGGGCGAATACGATCCAGGACCTCGACTTCTTCCGGATGGGGAAGGTAGATTTTCTCCCGTGTGTGCGCCACAACCTCGTCGGCAAGGATAATGACCGGCGTTCGGTATTTCTCCGATAAATTGAAGGCTCTCACCGTGATACCGAAGCAGTCCTGGGTGGTCGATACCGCCAGTACGATGATGGGGTGGTCGCCGTGAGTTCCCCAGCGGGCCTGCATCACGTCTCCCTGGCTGACGTTGGTCGGAAGGCCCGTGCTGGGGCCGCCTCGCATGACGTTCACAATCACGCAGGGAACTTCCGCCACGCAAGCGAAGCCAAGGTTTTCCTGCATGAGGGAAAATCCGGGGCCGCTCGTCGCCGTCATGGCCTTGGCGCCGGCGAGGGACGCTCCTATGACCGCTCCCAGGCTGGCTATCTCGTCCTCCATCTGGATAAAAGTTCCGTCGACCGCCGGAAGGCGGTAAGACATGACCTCGCTTATTTCTGTCGCGGGTGTGATGGGATATCCGGCAAAGAAGCGGCATCCGGCAGCAAGAGCCCCTTCCACGATAGCTTCGTTTCCCTGCAGGAGAAGCGGGCGTCCCGGACTTTTTACGGCGTTCAAAATATATCACTCCTTCCTCGTGGGCCGTCAGGTTCGTTCTTTTTCGGGCCCGAACGGATCACTCGGCTACAACCCGCAAAATCAATGCTGACAAGCAGCCACGGCCATCATCCCTGAGCGGTCATTCTTCTTCCCGGGCTCTTGCGGCCGTTCGCTGATGAACGCTGATGGCGAAATCGGGGCAGTGAAGCTCGCACCATCCACACCCCGTGCAACGCTCAGGGCTGTGCACAATGGGTGAACCGTTCTCATCGAGGCTGATACATCCGCGCGGACAAAATGCCGCGCAAATTCCGCATGACTTGCACCAGCCCCGGAAGATGTCAATGTCGAAGGCCTTTGCGGCCTTTGGCGATGCGTCCGGCCCGTTCATTCCGACGGATACGGTTTCACTGCCCGCTTCTCCCCTGGGGGGGACGTCTTCTTCTTGGTTTTCCGCTTCTCTTACCTCGAATACCTTATTCATCACGATTCCTCATAAAATACACGATCCGGACGCTCTCATCCGTTAGCTCAAAATATACCGCTTTTCAACCTGCAAAAAAAGTCCTCTAAAAAACAAGCGAAATTCTTACTCCAAAATCGAGGAATAGTGTTAAGATCGAGCAGTGGTGAGGAAAGAGCTTCTTCATGAAATTTCATCGACATCCGTACCGATATGAGGGGCCGTGGCTTGGGGCTGGGGCCGGGTCAGTAGCCGGAGTGGGGGGCCGCATATATGGACTGGCTTCAAGACGCCTGATTGACGGCGGAGGCCAGGATGATTTAGTTAAATTGAAGACGCGCTCTAATAACCATGGAAAACTCTGACTCTAATGGATGAAGAAGTCTGACGCAGGGGGGATAACGGAAATGAGATGCATGCTGAGAGTATTCATGATGGTTGGAGCCGTGCTGCTGTTTTGCTCGTCCTGTAGCTTGATGCCAAGGGGGCCGTTGTCATCGGGTGAAGTAAGGCTTGTGGGGATACAGATGGCCGAAACGGTGCATGCCGACCTTCCCTACGATGTGGTGGTCACTTTCGAGGCAAAGGGTGAGCCTCAGCTCAAGAAGGCTTGTTTCCGGTGGGTGGTCGAACATGCCGCCCTTCCGTCCCCATCTCTCTACTGCTACACGATTGAAGCTCAGACCAATCAGCCCATGGGCTCGGTTTGTTCCCGCTGGCTGAGCGAAGGACAATATTCCCAGGCCTCTCCCATATTCTGTTCGAGTGTGGAGGATGTCGTCTATGACAGCAAGGGGAAGTTCCATGCAAAGTTCAATGCTGCCGATGTCAAGCTCTACCATAACAAGCTCGAATGCTACGTCGAATATGTCCAGGACGGGGAAATAAAGGAAAGCAACAAAATCGGGGCCAAAGTCATGATCGAAAAATAGCTCGTGACCGGACCGTTGAAAATGGAGGTTCCGATGAGTGAAGAAAGTGGTCACGGGAAAGAGAGAAACGTAATCAACCTCTTCCGGATAGCCGGCATCCGCATCACGATCGACTACTCATGGTTCATTATATTCGTGCTGGTCTTGTGGAGCCTTTCCGCCGGCTATTTTCCTCGCGAATTTCCTGGCCAGAGCATGCACGCCTACTGGGCCGCCGGTTTTGTGGCTACGGTTTTCTTCTTTGGCTCCGTCCTTATACATGAGCTTTCCCATTCTCTTATGGCCATCAGGAACGGAATCAGCATTCCGGAGATCACCCTTTTCATTTTTGGAGGAGTCTCGAAGCTCTCGCAAGAAGCGAAAGATCCTGTGAGCGAATTGGAAATTGCCATCGTCGGGCCTTTGAGCAGTTTTGTGCTGGCAGGGCTCTTTTCCATCCTAAAAAGTATCTCCAACGGTCTTCATCTCCCTCTGTTGATGGTTATCTTCAGTTACCTGGCATGGATCAACATCGCTCTGGGTGTGTTCAATCTCATACCGGGGTTCCCGCTGGACGGCGGCCGGGTGTTGCGCGCGCTGGTCTGGTGGAAGACGGGGTCCCTGACACGTGCTACCAAATTTGCTTCCGACATGGGGAAGGGATTTGCCGTAGCACTTATGATCCTGGGCGGAGTGCAGATTTTTCAAGGTCTTCTGCTCGGTGGCCTCTGGCTTCTTTTCATTGGAATGTTTTTGAGGGGAGTCGCGGAGGGAGGCTATCACGAGGTGATCATACGGCAGTCTCTCGAAGGGGTTCACGTCCGGGAAGTGATGATCCGGGAGGTGGTGGCCGTTCCCCCCGATTTGCCCGTCAGCGGGCTAATTACCGCTTACTTCCTGCGCTACGGCTACAAAGGATTTCCTGTAGTCCGAAACGGGGAAGTGCTGGGAGTTGTCTCGCTTTACGACGTGAAGGATATTGCGCACGAGCTTCAGAGCACCCGTACGGTCGAGCAGGTCATGACGGTATTGGAGAATGACCTCTGCATCGATCCCGAGGTCTCTCTTGCGGAAGCTCTGAAGAAAATGTCCCTGGAAGGAATCAGCCGTCTCCTTGTGATGGAGGGAGACAGGATGACTGGAATGATCACCAAGACCGGGCTGCTGCGCTTTCTCGAAATCAAGCGTATCCTGGAAAGATGAGAAATTCCTTTTTCTTATGTGAAATGATGGAGGAACAAGGCGGCGCTCTTTGAAACGAACGCTAATGCTTTTGTTTATAAAAAGGGAGGGAATTTATGAGTGTATACAAAATCATCGAATTGGTAGGGTCCAGTGAAGTTTCATGGGAAGATGCAGCGAAACAAGCCGTTGAAACCGCAACCAAGAGCCTGAGAGATTTGAGAGTTGCGGAAGTCAGCGAACTGGACATGAAGCTCGAGAACGGTAAGGTTACCGCCTATCGCGCGAAGGTAAAGATCTCCTTCAAGTACGAAGGTTGATAAGAATTCGATGGTGTGCCGGCCGGTTCATCCGCCGCAATCCGAGGTAATGCAGGAGAATTCCTGCTGTGAGGAGGCGAGAGGTATGGCCGGGGGATGCGGCCGCCCGGTAAAAGCTGAGAAGATTTTCCAGTAAGATGTCGATGGCGCCGTTCTTCTGATTTTGTTTGCTTTGTTCCTCTTTGTCTGTAAGGCCCTGCGGGGTAGTGCGCAGAGCCTGCCTTCAGGGCGGGTTCTGCGCTTTTTTTTGGGAGCTCGATTGGACGGGAAAGGAAGATCGTTATACAAAGGGAGGGGCGGATGCACGCCTGCAGTATGTCTTAAGGCACATCACTTTCTTCCCACGCGATTTCCCGCAGCCCGGGAATTTCCTCCGAGAGCTTCGCCACGATGAGCCCCCACTCGAGACGCTCTTTACTGCAAAGGCGCAGACGATACGTTATGGTTTCAGTGATGAGGCTATGCCGGTAATTGACGAAGCGGATTTCGATCTCGGGAGTTTCGTGGAGTATTTCCTTGATTCGCCACAGGGATTTCTCCGTATGACCGCAGACCAGGGTGAGCATGGTGTAGGTGTCGTGGGAGAAGAAGAGCTTGAGGAACCTCAGATTGTAGAGGATCAGCAGGCTGATGAGAGTGGTATAGATGGATGGCAGCAAGTAGCCCGCGCCGATGGCCAGTCCAATGCCCGTTACAAGCCAGAGGCCGGCTGCCGTCGTAAGTCCCCGGACGGAGCCTCTGCCCTTGATGATTGCTCCTGCTCCCAGAAAACCCATGCTGGCCACCGCGTAGGAGGCAATGCGCCCCGGATCGACACGCACGACGGATTGCATGTCGAGGGAGCGAAAGAGCTCTTCCATGTGGAGGGAGAGCATCATCATGAGACAGGAGCCCATGGCCACCAGCAGATTGGTGCGCAGCCCGGCGGATTGCCCGTGCGACTCTCGCTCAAAGCCGATGGCGCCCCCAAGGAGCGCCGCAAGAAGTAGCTTTCCCAGCCAAATCAGGGAATCGTGCCATTCGAACATGGTGAGATTCTTTCAAAACTCGTTTGTATGAAACCTGCAATCCGAAGCACGGAGCCCGGCCCTATTCAGGACTTACTCCACATTACCGCAAGGGCCCTGGCAGGTTGATCGCTTACACAGCGGAAGCTGTGGCTCATATCCGATTCAAAATAGATGCTGTCACCCGGCTCCAGAACCTCTATCCGATCTATGGTTCGAAATTCGACTTTGCCCTCCATCACGTACAGGAACTCCTCACCCTCATGGCTCATGAAGACCATGTCTTCCGTAGTCTGGAGCGGAAACTCCACCAGGAACGGGTCCATGTTCTTGTTGCTCTTCTTGGTCTCGAGCGCCACATAGATGTATCCCACTTCACCCTTGTCCTGGTGAGGGCGGCGTTCGAGTCTGATCCGCTCCCACTGACGGGTGATGGATATTCGTTCACTGCCGGCCTCGCTCTGGAAGAAGTAGGCCATGCTAACGTTCAATGCTCTGGCCAGCTTGAGCAGGGTCGCCACCGGGGGAACCACATGGTCGTTTTCGATCTGCGAGAGAAAAGGCTTCGAAAGTCCGGTCTTTATAGCCAGATCCTGCAGGGTATTTCGATTCTTTTGGCGTAGCTCCCTTACCTTGTTCCCGATTTTGAAGGCCTTAACAGCTAGGCTGATATCCTTGTCCTTGTTCTGGGGCATCTTTTCTCCTCAAAGCCTCTGTGGGTTATCGGGTTCTCATCCACCAAGCCACCAACCGAAGAGGAATGCTGAATTTTCCTCGAGGGTGGGGCTTCCAAGTCGTTTTGCTTATTCTAAACTATGTTTAGTTGGATAAAAAACAAAAAATCGATTCCACTGTCCACTCAGCCCGCATGAAAAGAGCAACGGGAGCCAATCGAGCACGGAGTGACTCGATTTACCGTGGGGTTTCCCCAAGTTGAGCCGGAAAGGGTCAGTTTCGAGATAGTTAACATGTATCATCTGGATAGAATAAACATGTAGCATGGAGATAGAATATCGGCGGGGCAGACTAAACATCAACCTGAAAACAGGTCTGAGCTTTTCACCGCAGAGGCGCAGAGGACGCAGAGAAAACGCAGAGAAAACGCAGAGAAAACGCAGAGAAAACGCAGAGAAATTTTATAAGAGTCTTGACGATTCTCTGCGCTCTCTCTGCGTCCTCTGCGCCTCTGCGGTGAACACAAGAACACAAGAGCGCACATTATGACCGTTCAAAGTATAATCTCATACGGGATGTCAGAAGAAGCCGGCGAAGGCCGCCATGCTGTTAGAACCTGTCAAGATGAGTGAATTCAGCGACCTCTCTGCGTTTGGGTGCTCCGGACACCTTGGAGGGATAGCCGAGGGGAATGAGCACCACCAGCTCATATCCTTCGGGAGCTCCCACGATTTCCCTGGCCTTGTCGTGGTCGAACAATCCGGCGATGACCGTTCCCAGTCCCAGTTCGTGAGCGGCGAGGCAAAGGGTCTGCGTGGCGATCCCGAGATCGAACAGGAGCCAGTCCCCGAATTTGGTGGTCACCTGGCTCTTGTAGTAGCCTGAGCTATGCAGCTTCCCACAGACGGCCAGGACCACGGGAGCCTCGACCATGGCTCGGGCTGCGGGGTTTCCCTTGCTCATGATTTCTTGTAGTTGTTGTTTGATTTCCGGCTTCTTGACGACAACCAGCTCCCAGCACTGAGTGTTGGCCCAGGAGGGTGACCATCTGACTGCTTCGAAAATCCGGCTCAGAACGTCTTCGGGAATATCTTTATCCTGATAATTTCGGATACTGCGTCTGCCTTTGACAACGTCCATAAATTCACCCATGGTTTTCCCTCCATCTTCTCGAAAGGTTCAGTATGTGTCTTGTCGCCGAGGCTTTCCGATTTTGCAGCGGCTATTCTTTCACAGTATCTTGAAATGAACAAGAAGTTGGTGGAGATACCATGGAAGAAATAAGCGGGCACAGCTCACTCCAATTCCAGGGCGGACGCCAAGTTTCAGGGGCGTCCGTGGGCCAGGGCCAGCCGCTGGGAATTGGGGAGCGGAAGGTGAGCTCTTCTTTTCGGGTGGGGTGCATAACGATCAGCTCGCGAGCGAGCAGGGCGAGCTGTTTTTGAGGGAGAGGAGCAGAGGCCCCGTAGCGCAGGTCTCCCAGAATGGGATGGCCGATGTGAGCCAGTTGAACGCGAATTTGATGGTGTCTTCCCGTTTCCAGATGAACTTCGACCAGGCTTCGGGATTTGGAAGTATCCAGCACCCTGAAGGAAAGCCTCGCTTCCTGGCTGTTCACCGTGGAATGAGCCACAATGCGGCTGGATCGCTCCTCGCGCCGTTCCAGATGATGGATCAGCCGCCCTTCGCTCTGTTGGATTTTCCCTTCGACGACGGCCAGATAGTGCTTTTGCGTCTTTCCGGTGCGGAACTGCTCGCTCAGCCGCCCGGCCGCCTTGGAAGTGCGGCAGAAGAGTACGACGCCTGCCACGGGCCGGTCCAGGCGATGAACCAGCCCCAGGAAGACCTGTCCCGGTTTGTGATAGCGCTCCTTCAACCACTCTTTTCCGAGGTCGAGGAGGGAAGCTTCACCCGTCTGATCTCCTTGAACAAGCAGGCCCGCTGGTTTATAAAGGACAAGCAAATGATTGTCTTCATAAATAACCGGCCACGAAGGGTGATGGAAGTACTTGTCGCTCATCGTGATATTCCTGCAATATAGTAATAGTGAAACGGCCGTCCCTGCTTGATCACGGGGATCGAGCGGATTGTCATAACCCATGGATCGAAAAGTGTACCGAAAAGATCGTCATGCACCCGAAAAGCGTACTCCTCCAGGCCCTGAAGAAATGGCGTCGCTTTTGGAGCGCTCCGGGATTTCTTTCTCCCCTCATCAAATCGAGCAGCTCTGGACATACCATCAGCTCCTGAGAGAGTTCAATCCCGAATTGAACCTGACGCGTATCCACAACTTCGACGGCATGGTGCTCAAACTGTACGTCGATTCTATCCTTCCCGGCCTGCTGATGGAGCTTCCCTCTCCTCTGCTGGATCTTGGGACGGGCCCCGGAATGCCGGGTATCCCTCTTAAAATCGCCAATCCCGGGCTGGAAGTGCTCCTGGCGGAAGGTCGCCAAAAAAGAGTCGCCTTTCTCGAAACCGTTTCCGGACGCATGAAGATGAATGGGCTCAGGATCATCGGGAGAGGGATTGCCTCCGATTTTGACCTGCCCGTGTCGGGGGTTATCACTCGTGCGGTGGAAAGCCTGGCGGACACTCTGAGTCGTATTCAGGGATGCCTGGCGAAAGACGGCCTTGCCATCTTCATGAAAGGACCCCACTGCGATGCTGAGATCCAGGAGGCATTGGCTCGATTCAGCCGGGAATATCAGCTCTTGGAAGACCGGGCCTATCAGATTCCTCATACTTCCAACGATCGCCGTCTGGTGGTTTTCAGGCGGTTGGACGAGCCCCTTTGGGTCGTGAAAGCAGAAGCCATGAAAAGACATTCATCCCGAAAAATAGAGAGTGAGCAGAACGATCTGTTCAAGGACCTCAAGAAGCTTCTTACCAGCCGAGGCGTGAAGAAGCAGGAGCGTGCGCTGGTTTCGGGGGCCAAACAGGTGGCCGAAATCCTGCGTGACTTTCCCGAACAATGTGAAGCCTGGATCAGCGCCGGCGAGCAGTCTCCGCCCCCGCCCGAGGCTCCTTCGCATCTGGCATGGCTCCAGGTAGCGCCTGCTCTCTTCGGGATTCTCGACACGTTCGGGACCAATTCACCGCTGCTGCTTGTGCATCCAAAGCCCATCCTCCCCTGGTCGCCGGAGGACGGACTTCCGGAGGGCTGCACGGTGCTCGTTCCCTTTCAAGACCCTGAAAATGTCGGTGTGGTAATACGCTCGGCTGTCGCTCTGGGGGCAGGCCGGATCATCCTGCTGGAGGAAAGTGCCCATCCCTATCATCCCAAAGCCCTGAGGGCATCGGGTGGCGCGGTGCTTCGCGCCGTGCTTCTGCAGGGACCTTCCCTGCGGGATCTTCCCGAGGATCTCCCGATCGTTCCCCTCTCATCCGAAGGCACTGACATCCGCTCCTTCCGCTTTCCGCAACGCTTTGGTCTGCTGCCTGGAATCGAGGGTCCCGGCCTGCCTGCCCACTGGCGGCGCCTTGCCGTGGCAATCCCTATCGAAGCCGGAGTCGAGTCTCTCAATGCAGCCACCGCCACCGCCATTGCTCTCTATGTTTGGCACGTTCTGCCCGGACCGACCCATGAGCCTGTTTTGCCGGGTTTGCAGCCGTAGTGGGGATAACTTTGGACCGATATCGAGCAATCGAAGCCAAAAACGCTTTAACCTCACGTTATTGCTCTCCGGGAGAATTTCTGCTTGACTGGAAAAAGAGAATGTAGTGTCCTGTTCTTCTCTAACTTGTGCAACAGTCCATTCACCGGTTCAGCAGCGAATTGATCCAGCCGACTTGATAGGTTTCCGACATCCGAGAGTTGCGTCAGTACCCGAGGGATAGGCAATGTGAAAGATAATGGGGTTTTTCTTTGCTCATAGTTGAGGGGAGCTTGTAAGGCCGTTTTCAATAAACCAATCCCAAGAGGAGGAAGTCATGTCTGGAAGTAAGGGAAGTTATCGAAGATGTTGCGGTCTCGGTTTTCTGTGCTGTCTATGGGTGCTTGTGTTGGGCCTGGTGCCGGAGTCGAATGCAGCGACGGTGTATGTCGGGCCTGGTGAGCAGTACACAACCATCCAGGCGGCAATCGATGGAGTGGCAGCAGGGGATTTGATTTATGTACGGGCAAACACCTACAGCGAACAGCTCACGATCACCAAGTCTCTTACCCTCCAAAGTGTGGATGGGAGGGATAAAACCATCATCGATGGAGGTGGAACCGGAAGAGTCATTTCCATATCGGATACTGGCAAGGTGGCCGTAATTGGTTTTGGAATCAGAAACGGGGGTAACACTGGTGACGGTGGAGGGGTGCACATCGAAAGAGCCACTGCCGTTACGCTTGACCAAAATGCCATTTCGGGCAACAATGCCGCGAACAACAGCGGTGGAGGATTATATGCCTATCGTGCCGGTGTCCGCATCAAAAACAACCTCATTCAAAACAATAGTGCTCAGACGGCGAGCGGCCTCTATCTTGATGGCTGTTCAGGGATCGTGACGGGGAATACCATCTCGGGAAACACTGCAAACGATTCGGGAGGTGGAATGAGTGTGCGCAACTCTCCCCTGATGAACATCTCCAATAACACCATTACGGGGAACACCGCACTTCAGTGGTTAGGGGGACTGGGGATCTCTCACTGTAACGGCGTGGTACTGAGGAAAAACATCATCTCCAACAATACCGGCCAGAACGGAGTCGGCGGCTTGTACATGGAAAACTCCTCCTCCGTGGTGGTCGACAGCAATACCATAGCCGGAAACAATGTACCAGCCGGTTCGAACGGCGGCGCCTATTTCGGTTTTGTGAGCGGGCAGTTTATCAATAACAAGGTTCAAGACAACCATGCTAGCGACGGTGTAGGGGGGCTTCGTTTCGATGGACGATGCTCGGGCCTTGTGAGCGGCAATACCATTACGGGCAATCAGGCAAACGCTGTTTCAGCAATGCAGGTGCAATTCTCCGACATGGAGATCATCGACAACAAGATCATGAACAACACCTCCGACGCGTACTATGTGTTTCATGTTAACGAATGCCCCCGCGCAGTGATCCGGAGGAATACTATTTCGCGAAATACTTGCAAGAACGGTGAGGGGGGCGGTATTGTCGTCGGTAACTCATCCGCTGTAACGGTCAGCGGAAACACTATCTCCTTCAATAAATCAACGGGGGATGGAGCGGGAGTGCGCGCTTCGGGGGCCGATCTCACCTTGAGCAACAACAGCATTCTGAACAATGAGTCAACATCGAGCGGCGGAGGTATTCAACTTTCCTATTGCACGGGAAAGGTGAACGGCAATACGGTGATGGGAAACAAAGCCACATATGGCGCGGGAATGGAGATTAACTTCGGTTTCTATATGACAATCAGCAATAACATCGTTAAGAGCAATACCGCCGGCGGGGAGGGGGGAGGGATTCGTCTTGACTCCTGTGCCTCCGCGATCCTGGCGCATAACACCGTATCTCATAACACTGCTGTGGAAGGTGCCGGTGGAATATACGTTAATGGGGTGGACGCCACTATCAAGGACAATGTGATTCAACATAATTCATCCGGTGACTGGGGAGGTGGGATCGCAATCAATATGTCATCAGTCCATCTTGTAAATAATATTATCTCCAACAACAACGTTAAAAACCGCGGCGGCGGTGTTGTTGTCCAGAGCTATTCACTCGCGAGGCTCATGAACAATACTATCGTCAACAACATCGGGGAGAATGGCGGAGGAGGAATCTATTGTGGTGATTACGCCGCTGCCGAAGTAGTGAACACAATCCTCTGGGGAAACGTCCCTGTAGCAATTTACAAGGAGCCCACCTCCAAAGTGACCACCAGCTACTGTGATCTTCCCGGTACCGCGGGCTCCACCAACATTCATCTAAAGCCTCTTTTTGTCGGCCTTGGTGACTACCACCAGATCAGCACTTCTCCTTCCATCGACAAGGGGACGGCGACACAAGCTTCCACGGAGGATATCGACGGGCAGGCCCGGCCTCAGGGGACGGGAGTGGATATCGGAGCCGATGAGTACAAGAGCGAGACCATTAGCATCCTCGCTCTCACTCCTGGTGTGGCGGAGAACGCAACGACGCCCGGAAAATTCCTCATCTCGAGGACCGATGCAAACGTGAGCGCACCTCTTACCGTGGCCTATTCTGTAGGCGGCACTGCCAAGCCTGGAGTGGATTATGCGCGGCTTTCAGGCATAATCACCATCCCTGCCGGCAAATCCGCTGTCGTTCTCAACGTAAGACCCATCGACAACTTCACGAATGAAGGAGACCGGACCCTAAGCGTCACTCTCCTGGCAGGAAGCGGCGACATTGGCGCGCCGGGAAGTGATGTTATGTCGATCTTGGATAATGAGCCGTAATCGACAAAAGAGCCCTTTCTCACGCAGAGACGCGGAGTGGAGAGCTTAGGGAGCTGGCCGTTATCGAAATCCCATTTCACGGGTGACACGGGCAACTCGTTGCCCGTGCCGAAGGCAAGATGCATTCCTCTTGTGCTTCACACCCAGGCAACAAGTTGCTTTGGTCACCCGTGGGAATGATACCGAGAGTGTTACCCGGTTTTGAACCATGCCCGGCTTCTTTGTCTCTTCTCCGTGTGTCGGCACCTCTGCGCGAGGCATATCTCCCATTATGTAAGTCGAGGATTCAGATCTCCTCTGGCATCCTTTTGCTTCTGATGGTATCATCCCCCATCCAAGGTAACCAAGACTGTACATTGGCACGATCTCTCATCGCATGTGCCCGGAAAGGTCTATGACCGCGAGTGCCGGCAGTGGTTGGCTTTTAGGACACAATCCCTGAAGAGGCCGGTAAAGCGAATGCGGAAGGGAAGGGGGGAGTGCGGAGAAGCTGTAGTTGGAGGTTCAGAGGACGAGCAACAGGGTTTGGAATGTGCGGCAACACTCACTTACGGGAGGATCGGTATGATCAGGTGCTCAAAAATACAGTGGATATGGATCGTTATAGTCGGTCTGTCTATCAGTCTATACTTGCCCACGCGGATCGATGCCCAGGATGATGCAGCCAGGGAAGCACTGGCTAAAGAAAGCGAGGAATACTGTGCCCGCACGGCGTCCACCAAAGTTACACACGATATGATCATGCAGAAGGTGAGCGAGGGTTGTGATCTTATCGAGAAAGAAGGTACTGCCGCATTTCCCAAGTTCAAGGGCAAACATTCGCCATTCCTCTTTGCAGGAACTTACATCTGGATTCATGATATGTCGGCTGTCATGAAGATGCACCCCACAAAATGGGACATGGAGGGACAAACGCTCCTCGGGGTGAAGGATGTGAACGGAAAGCTCTTTTTTACGGAAATGAATCAATGTGCCAAAACCAGAGGCTCTTGCTGGATCGACTACATGTGGCCAAAACCGGGCGAAACGGAGCCGAGCCATAAGGCCAGCTACGTGAAGCTGTGCAGGACTCCCGAAGGGGAAAAACTCGTTCTTGGCTGCGGGAGCTACGATTTGTCGGACCACGAGATCAAGATGCTCGTAGAAAACCCGTAGCTCATCCGATAAAAGGAAGGTCGCCTTTCTACGGGGTTGCCTCCCTTCTGAAAAGTGCTTGACAGTGATCTATGGTCTCCACTATATAGAAGCGTTTTAGTATCTTTCCGGATAGGAGGCATTGCGATGCTAAAGAGCCCGTGTTTGAATTGTGACCGAGCCAGTGAGGACAAGAACAAGTGCCTGGAAGACTGTGAGAAGCTCCGGGAATATCAGGAATCGCTTTTGAAGCAAGGTATCTACGCAACTATGTAATCTCTATCCGGCGTTCATTTTCGTCGTCTCCTCGCGGCCCGGAGGCCGTTTTTTTTGTGGCGGCGGGCTCGGAGGGCGCGAATAAAGCCGGAACGACAGCGAGTAATAAAGGCGGAGGATTTCCTAATGTATGCAATTTTTAAGTCAGGTGGAAGACAGTATCAAGGCGAGCCGGGGAAGGTAGTGAAATTGGAAAAGCTTCCCGGAGCTGTGGGAGATAAAGTGACTTTGGAGCAGGTACTGCTCATTGCCGAGGGTGACCAGGTCCAGGTCGGTAAGCCCGTGTTGCAGGATATGGCCATTCAGGGACGCATCGTGGAGCAGGCACGCCATCGGAAGGTCGTTATTTTCAAGCACAAAAGACGCAAGGGCTTTCGAAAAACGCAGGGACATCGCCAATACTATACCGCAGTTCTGATCGAAGGGATCGGTGGCCAACCCGTTCAGGAGCCCGCCGAGGCAGCCCCGTCGGAAGAAGCCCTTTCGTGAACGGAAGTTGGTCCCCGGGCTGAAACCGTCATGCAAGACGGAAGGTAGTTTTCAGATGGAAGAATAAGGGCTCCGGGATAAGCAAAATCGTAATCCCGTGGTTCCCTGATAAATGCTCAGGAGGTTAAATCCATGGCACACAAGAAAGCAGGAGGAAGTTCCCGAAACGGCCGGGATAGCGCAGGCCAGAGGCGGGGGGTCAAGAAGTACGGGGGTGAATTTGTCCGGGCCGGTAATATCCTGGTTCGGCAACTGGGAACGAAGTTTCATCCGGGACGAAACGTGGGTATGGGCAGAGACTACACTCTCTTTGCTCTGATCGATGGCACCGTAGTCTTTGAATACCTGGATAAGGTGCGCCAGAAGATCAGCATCTACCCGTTGCCTGCTCAAGAATAATCGTATTCCCACCCCGATAACACGTGGAGACGGCCTTTGGGGGCCGTCTCCAAATAATTCTCACCATGGGTCCCGTGACGGATTTTAGCGAAGGGAGCCGCAAGAGCGTTTCCGATCTGCTGTGCGGAGATCCTTGGGCGGAGTGTTAGTCGCGGAAAGACCGTGAGGCCGGCGGAGTCAAGCCGGACCGAAAAACGAGGCATTGTCGTTGGAGATCAGTATCCCCGCAAAAATCAATCTCTGGCTTGAAGTGCTTCGCAAGCGCGATGATGGCTATCATGAGCTGTCCAGCCTGATGCTTCCCGTGGGAATCCATGATCATCTGGACGTGGACCTTCGTCCCGAGCAAGAGGGGATTAGCCTTGCCTGCGAGCAGCAGGGTGTTCCGGACGATGCTCGCAACCTCGCCTGGCGGGCGGCGGAAGCGTACATGAAGGCGGCCGGGGTCAGGACAGGGGTGCGAATCCGGTTGGTGAAAAATATTCCCGTTTCCGCCGGGCTGGGCGGCGGCAGCGCGGATGCGGCGGCAGTCCTGCTTTCGTTGAACAGGTTGCTGGGCGACCTGCTTTCGATGGACCGGCTCCACGGCCTGGGACGACAAATCGGTGCCGATGTGCCCTTTTTCCTGAACAGACGTCCTGCCCTGGCAACGGGGATCGGAGAGAAGCTCCGGGAAGTCGAAGATCTTCCTCCTTATCCACTTGTGCTGATCAAGCCTCCCGTGGCAATTTCCACGCGCTGGGTCTATCGAAGTTTGAAGTTGACAAGGGGGGAGAGTCGTATTAGTTTATCGGCACTTTTGACTCACCCATGGCGTCTGCAAGATGTGATGGAAAACGATCTGGAAACCGTCACGATTCATGAGTATCCCCAGTTGGCTCAAATCAAGGAATGGTTATTAGGGCAAGGCGCTCTTGGGGCCTTGATGAGCGGCAGCGGACCCACGGTTTTCGGGGTTTTTGCGGAGCGGGGCCAGGCGCTGAGAGTCGAAATGCTGGCAAGAGATATCTGGAAAAAATGCTGGGTGGCGGCCGTGGAAGTTATGGGAAGCGGTGCTGCCGGGTAACATAATGAAAATCCGGTGTTTGGGGTGTCGCCAAGCGGTAAGGCACGGGTCTTTGGAACCCGCATTCGGAGGTTCGAATCCTCCCACCCCAGCCATTTTTTTTTGTGTGGCCGGAATGGGCTTCGAGACGGGAGCATACGGCTATTGGAGGCAAGGGTGAGATCGGGTGGGGGATGCAGAGTCGAATGATCATATTCTCCGGCAATTCTAATCCACCGCTTGCTCAAGAGGTTTGCTCGATTCTGGGGGTGCCGCGCGGCGAGGCGATGGTTGGACGGTTCAGCGACGGTGAGGTGCGAATCGAGATTCGCCAGAACGTGAGGGGCATGGATGTTTTCGTGATCCAGTCCACCTGCCCGCCAGTCAATGAGAACCTCATGGAGCTTCTGGTCCTGGTGGATGCGCTCAAAAGGGCTTCAGCCCGGCGCATCACCGCCGTGATTCCTTACTACGGGTATGGGCGGCAGGATCAGAAAGACAAGCCTCGAGTATCCATCACCAGCAAGATGGTTGCGGATTGCCTTGCCGTGGCCGGGGTCAACCGGGTGCTCACGAGCGATTTTCATGCTGACCAGATCGAGGGCTTCTTCAACATTCCCGTGGACCATCTTTGGGCGATGCACGTTCTCCTCCAGGACGTAAGGAACGGCCTGCAGGGTGACGAAATTGTCGTAGCACCCGATGAGGGCGGAGTAGAGCGGGCGCGTGCTTTTGCCAGCCGGCTGAACGTGGATCTGGCCATGCTTGATCATCGGGGCACCGACAGTGATCCATACTCCCGCATCGTGGGGAATGTGAAAGGCCGGCGAGTGATTATCCTGGACGACATGGTCGATACCGGGCGAACGATGGTGCGGGCGGCCTTGGGCGCTCAAGCGGCGGGAGCCGCCTGCGTGGATGCCTATTGTGTGCACGCGCTGTTGTCCGGATACGCCGTGGAGAAGCTCGATGCCTCTCCCTTACGCTCCCTGACGGTTACGGATACTATCCCGCTGTCCCGGGCAGCGAGTGCCTGGGATAAAGTGAGAACGGTGAGCATTGCGCCCATGCTGACGGAAGCGATCCGGCGCGTGCATTATGAAGAATCGATGAGCTCCCTTTTTGTGAGGAGCTGAACACACCTGGCTGGTGTGCTTTTTTTATGACCGGGAGGCTAAGCAAAAAAATGAACGTGGAGATGACGGTTCAGGTAAGAACAGGAACGGGTAAGGAATTGGCTGGTCGTTTGCGCAGGGCTGAGCAGGTTCCTGCCGTTCTGTACGGACCCAAGGCACAGACTCTGTCTCTCTCCGTGCCCGCTGCCCAACTGGAAAAGCTGTTGCGAGACATGGGTGAGGAGAGCAGACTCCTCCGGTTGACGATTGAAGGGGGCGAGGAGCAACAAGTGCGACAGGTGTTGATTCGCGAGATTCAAGTTCACCCTATCCGCAGACGATTCCTCCATGTTGACTTCTATGAAGTGCCGCTGGATCGGGCCATCGTGGTAGAGGTTCCCGTGGAGATGCAGGGCGAGGCCGTTGGAATCAAGAAGGGCGGAACACTGAACCTTATTCGACGTACCCTTGCCGTCCGTTGTCTTCCCGGGGAAATCCCCGAGAGAATCCAAGTCGATATCAGCGGGCTGGATTTGGGTGACACCATCCATGTAGCGGATCTCCTGGAAAAGGTTCCCTTCGAGCTGGTGGGTGATCGAAGCTTTGCGGTGGTCACTGTCGCTTCTCCTGAAGGCAAGGGAGCGGCGGGCGAAGGCGAAGGAGCCGGTGCCTAGCAGCCTGCGGGAGAGCTCCGGCATGGCGGATAGCCTGGTGAGACTTAACCACGAAACACACGAAATACACGAAAAAACCTCAATGAATCGGTTTTCGTGAAGATGGGGGGGCGGAAGGGTAGCGTGCTCGCATTTCGTGTTTTTCGTGGTTTATTGATGCGGGGGGTATCTCCTGTTTCGGTTTTTCCTGCAAACTGCTGGTGTTTATGGGCTTGGTGAAAATCCGGAAGAAATGGGTGACCGATGGGGCAGCATTCTGAACGGGAGGAAGCCATTTCCGTGATTGTCGGTCTGGGCAACCCCGGCAGGCAATATGAGCTCACCCGGCATAATGCAGGTTTTCGCGTCGTGGATCGGCTGGCCGGGCACGGAGGGATCAACCTTCAAGAGCGGAAATTCAGGGCAAGCTGGGGCTCGGGAATTCTCGCCGACCGGAAGGTGCTGCTCTTAAAGCCTCTCACTTTTATGAATCGTAGCGGGGAGGCGGTTAGCGAGCTCCTGGCGTATTTCGATATTTCCGCCAATCAGATGATGGTGGTCCACGATGATCTGGATCTGCCCTGCGGCCGGCTGCGTTTGGCGCGCCGAGGCGGGGCGGGAGGGCATCGTGGTGTTTTATCCATCCTCGATCATCTGAAGGATCCGGATTTTGTGCGCTTGAAGCTTGGGATCGGAAGGCCTGTACATGGTGAGCCGGTCGAAGCGTATGTGCTCGATGCTCCGTATGCGCAGGATGTACCAGCTTTTGAAGAAATGATCACCCATGCGGAAGAAGCAGTGCAGGCGGTCTTATCTTTGGGGCTTGCGGCTGCAATGAACCGGTACAACAAGCGAGAGCCCCGGGTGAGCGACCCGGCGGAGGAGAGCGGCTGAAGAATTACAGGTCGCCGTGGGGTGTGGACGCCTATTCTGCATAACTGTTGAGCGACTTCATGGCCGTCATGTTTTCGTTATTGACCTTTCCATTTTTCCTCTTCATTTAAGTACCTTTTACCTCCCTTTTTTTCACCAGGGTCGGCAGATTGCGTATCATGCTGTCAAATGTAGCTTCCAGTGTACCTTCCCTGGCCTCTATTGCTTTTATCATTTCTTCGTTTGGGCTTTGCATGTCTCTAGATTAATGATAAAATTGAAAGTATTTCTCCAGACGATTGAAAAAACCTTGGAATGATCGGGAGCGTGGAGGACATAAATGTTTAAGACAGGAGATTTGGCCGTTTATCCTGCCCATGGGGTCGGCAAAATCGAATCTATCGAGAGTAAGACTATTGCGGGGAAGAAGCAGGATTTTTACATCATGCGCATTCTGGACAACGACATGAAGATCATGATCCCCATCAACAATGCTCAGGCAGTGGGTTTGCGCGAGCTCATCGGTCCCGACGACATCCCCAGAGTCTATGACATTCTCAAGACCAGAGAGATTTCCGTCAATGGGGGCACCTGGAACCGGCGCTACCGCGAATACATGGAAAAGATCAAAACCGGCTCCATTTATGAGCTCGCGGAAGTCCTTCGCGATCTGACCGTACTCAAAGGAGACAAAGAGCTTTCTTTTGGAGAGAGAAAAATGTTGGATACCGCAAGAACCTTGCTCCTTAAAGAACTTTCCATCGTCTGTGACGTCAGTGAAGATGAAGTGGAAAAAGAAATCCGTGAGATGTTGGTATAGCTCGCGTGGATGGTATTCATTCAACGGTGCCGTATCTCCGCGTGCAATAGCGGCGGGCATAAGCTGGAAGCAGCCTTATCATATGGTAAGTAGCGCGAATAGAGGGGGAGTGAAAAAATCAGAAGAGGAAGGGGGGTGAAGGGATTGAAATGGGCTTGGCTCATGCTCAAACTGATCTTGTTTGCTATCTGTGGCATAGGAGGGTATTTCATCGCGGCCCAAATGGAGAGTCTCTCAAGGTATGCATGGGCTCCCTGGGCCGGTTTACTGGCCGGTATTTTTTTCGCCATGCTCGCGTTATCTGTTGAACGAATCATCAAGCATATCCCACTCAAAGTCTTATTTGGCGGTACCATCGGGCTTGTCTTGGGACTCAGCGTAGCTAAGCTGATCGCCTACGGCTTTACCGGGCTGGAAAACATAGCTGTACGCATCACGATTTTTATCGTTTTATCTTGCATTTTTGGTTACATAGGAATGGTTTTGGGAAGTATTAAGATCGAGGAATTGCGTTTCCCTAACTGGTCCTCCTGGTTTGTACGGGGCCCACATCGAGGCGGCCAGAGCATCAAAATTCTAGATACCAGCGTCATAATTGACGGTCGCATCGCGGATCTCGTGGAAACGGGCTTTATGGGCGGGCTTCTCGTGATTCCGGAATTTGTCCTTCAAGAGCTCCAGCACATTGCGGATAGCTCCGATTCTACGCGTCGTGTTCGAGGGCGGCGAGGCCTGGATGTCATCAAACGCCTTCAGCAGGAAAAGATGATCGAAGTCCGTATAGATCGGCAGGATTTCGACAACCTGAACGACGTGGATGCCAAACTGGTGGCTCTGGCCTTGCGGTTGAACGCCAAGATCGTGACTAACGACTACAACCTGTCGAAAGTGGCCGAAGTCCAGGGACTTCGCGTCTTGAATATCAACCAGCTCGCAAATGCTCTTAAACCGGTCGTATTGCCGGGTGAAGTGCTGCGGCTGCAGATTCTGAAGGAAGGAAAAGAACAGGGGCAAGGAATTGCCTATCTGGAAGACGGTACCATGGTGGTGGTGGAGAACGCCAGCAGGTATCTGGGCAAAGAGGTGGATGTGTCGGTTACCAGTATTTTGCAGACAACCGCAGGCCGCCTGATCTTTACAACGCTCAAGGACGTCGAGCACAGCCGTCAGCAGCATTGATGCACATTCCAAGGCGTGGCTCGTCTGGAGCAAATCGCTTGCGCCACGCCGCTATGGAAGAATCAAAAAAGGACTGAAAGGACACGAGGGACAAAAAGGACGTTAAGCACGAAGAATGGCAGCAGAAACAATCCCCCCTTCTTTCGTGTCCTTTTTGTCCTTTTTTTATCGCCCGGAGCTGGAAGCCGTGCAGCCTGCGTGGGTAGAGGATTTCTGGGAGAGAAATGTCTCCGGTACCGCGGCCAATTTCATTCTAACGACAATCGAGGCATAATGAAGTGAGACAAGAAGGCCGGCCACCGGACCTGACATTCACTGTTCGAGGAGATGAAGACGGTCGGCGTCTGGATGTATATTTGGGGCAGCACTATGCCGAGTGCTCGCGGAGCCATTTCAAGAGGCTGATTCTGGAAGGCTCCGTGCGGGTGGACGAACTGGTTGTAAAGCCAGGGTACTCTGTTGGTGCCGGTGAGCGGATTTCAGTGTGGCTTGCCACTCCGGAAGACCTGCATCCGTTGGTCCCTCGGGCCATGTTTCTCGACGTCCTTTTCGAAGATGACGCAATCGTGGTGGTTAATAAACCCCCGGGCATCGTGGTACATCCGGGTGCGGGAAACGAGGAGGGGACTCTTGTTCATGGCCTTCTTGCCCACTGCCCGCGACTTGCCTTGCAAGGAGCTCCCAAAAGGCCGGGCATCGTTCATCGCCTGGATCAGAATACCTCGGGCGCCCTGGTTGTCGCCAAAACCGAGGGTGCCTATCTGAATCTGATTCAACAATTTAAGGAGCACAAAGTAAGAAAAGAATATCTGGCTCTTGTATATGGCCGAATGCCACAAGCCCGCGGCGAAATCAGAACTTTTATGGACAGGCACCCCGTGGATCGAAAGAAGATGGCCGTTGTGGAAGGAAAAGGCCGGGAGGCCATCTCTTGTTGGAAGGTGAAAGAGGAATGGGGTGAAATCTCGCTCCTCCGCGTGCTCATAGAAACCGGACGAACCCATCAGATCAGGGTTCACCTCAGCCATATCCACCACCCTGTCGTGGGAGACGAAACCTACGGCGGAGGGAAGCACAGAGCCAGAGCGATCAAAGCAAAACCCTTGCAGCAGCTACTGTTGGGAGTAGATCGGCAGATGCTCCACGCACGGTACCTGGCCTTCTCTCATCCAATAACCTGCGCTCTCCTTTCCTTTTCAGCTCCTCTCCCCCCCGATTTCGACCAGCTTCTCGAAAAACTTCGGCAGCAGGAATGAAGAATTAGGCGCCTGCCAAAAAATAATCGTCCAAAACCAAAAAACCGACGCGGTTTCATGAACCGCGCCGGTCTGGATGTCATGGACAAGTATTGCTTGCCCGCGGCCTTATCTTTCCTGTAGCCGGCTCTTCAACTGTTTGAGCTGATTCATGAAATCGCGCGTGTTCGCTGTTTCCCTATGATCCACGACATGGGGGGTTATGGCGATGATCAGCTCCGTTCGGTCCATGTGATCACTCTTTTTAGAAAACAATGACGAGATGAGGGGGAGGTCCTGGAGAAGTGGAATCCCCGATTTGCTTTTGTTATCGTTCTGTTGAATGATGCCGCCGATGACGACGGTTGATCCGCTTTGTGCGGTGAGAGTCGTTTTTACGTCCCGCTCCGTAAAAGTCGGTGCCGAGGCGCCATTTCCAACTGTTACGGTTGCATCCACGTTCCGAATGGTCTGATCGACTTCGAGGCGCACCAGCCCTCCGGCGCTGATGTGCGGAGTCACCGTGAGGAGAATACCCGTGTCGGCATACTGAATGGAGCTAACGAGGGAATTTCCCGTATCGCTGACAGCCGACGACGAGGGAATCGGTTGACGGCCACCCACGGTGATGGAGGCTTCCTTGTTGTCGGTGGCGAGAAGAGTCGGAGTTGAAAGCACCTTCACGTCGCTTTTGGAAGCCAGCAGGTTCAAGATAGTTGCGATATTCTTGTCCAGACTGCCCCAGAAAAGATTCAATCCTCCCAATGAGGTGACATCGGTAACCTGGGTGAGATCGAAGCTCGAAGTCCCGAGCTTGACCAGGTTGCTGTCCGGAGAAAACGATCCCCCGATCGATCCGGCCCTCTCGTCCACCTTCAGCCCGATATTTCTGAAGAAGTATTCGAGTCCGTAGCTCAGATCCTTGTTGAGCCTGACTTCGGCGATCAGAACCTCGATGAGCACGGCTCTGGGAAGTATGTCCATTGTTTCGATGGTCTTCTTGATCCTCGCGTAGTCCGCGGCATTTGCCCGCACGACGATGGCGTTGTTGACCTCGTCCGGGATAATCACGACTTCGCCCGTGAGGGTGGTAACCGTTCCCGTAGCTCCCGTGCCGCGGGTCGAAGATCCTCCCCCCGCACGTCCTCCCGAAGTGCCTGTTTGTGTGCCGCTGGAGGTGCCCTTGAGGGAAGATCCGGTCGAAGACGATCCTCCAAAGGATGAGCTTCCAAAAGATGAGCTTCCGCCGAAGGATGAGCCCGAAGACGATCCTCCAAAGGATCCCGACGAAGAAGATGATCCGAAGGGCTGCTTTGATGATGTTCCGCCGTAGGATTGCTTGCCGGATGAAACAATCTGCTCTCCCGGCCTTTTTTCGCCGCCTCCCTTGAGGCCGAAAAGCTGGCTCAGGATGTTGGAGATATCAATGGCCAGACCGTTTTGAAGAAAGTAGACATAAATTTGCTCCCCCGTTTCCTGGCCTTGAATGTCCAGAGCCGTCAGCCAGTATTTTGCCGTCTTGAGCATTTCAGCGCTCTGAGCCAGAACAAGAACTCCTCCGTAGCTCAACAGTGGAATGAAGGCCACATTGTTCTTGATGTTGCTCTCCTTGAAAAGTCCCAGTTTGTTGATCAACGCCTCCATGCTTTGGACGGCGTCCTGAGGATTGATGGCCTGAAGCGGGACGATCTCCATGCTGACTTCCTGGAGGATGTTGATGTCGAGGGCTTTCAAAATATCGATAATGCTCTTGGCGTTGTCCTGATCTTCGACGAACAGTATGCTGTTGGTCATGGTGTCCGGAACGATGGGCCTGCCCGGCGTGAGAAAGGACTTGACCGTATTGACGGCCTGTTTGACGTCCATGAAGCGCAGACGATAGATAACGATGACGGGCCTCATGCCGTCCTTCTTATCCTGCAGAATTAGGGAGTTAGCTATGGGCAGGCTACTGCTGGAGCTTCGCTGGATGGACTGGATGTAATAGATGCCCTTCCGGGGGACAATGGAAATGCCATTGGCCTCGTAGGCCTTGGTTACCATCTGGAACAGCTCGTCTTTGCTGAATTCACCTTCCAGGTACAGGCTGATCCTTCCCTGTAAAGTGGGGTCGAGCACATAGCTCAGTTTGAGATAGTCCCCGAAAATCTGATTGGTGACTTCCGAAATGTCGGCTTTCTCGAAGTTGAGAACGACTTTCTGTTTTTCTCCGGCCTGCAATGGTGGGGCTGCCGGTTTTTGTTGAGGAGTGGGGCTCATGAGACCGGTTTCCACCTTGCCGGTCATGCTAGGCAGAACCGGGCGTTTGGCCTGTTCCGAGGTCGATGTTCCGTAAGGCTTTGTGCTGCGCGCGATATCGATAGTGGTCTCATGGGGAGTGGCCTGGCCGTCCTTGGGAGCTGCCGGACCAGATGCAGCCTGAGGAGAGGAGCGAAGAGGGGAGGGCTGCATTTCTGGCTTGCGAGGAGCGGAGCTCGCACAACCTACCAGGAGAATGGCCAGCATGACGAGAGCGGTGGCCCTGTGCGTCTTCATAGGTTAGCCTCTTTTCATTGGAGATGGTCTTGGCAACATAATTTACGATTCGGAAACCTCTGGAACCTCTTCACTCTAAGACTATCAGAGAAAGCCGTCTCCCGGCAGATCTCCGCAGTGAGCTCGCTACGAGCGTGCTCGAGGGGGAGTGGCTCGAAGCCGCAATCGAGTCGGCACCAAGCTCGAATCCCGGCACGTCGGGATCATCAAGTTTTTTCTCCCTTTTCCATCAGTGCCGCGAGGATCACGTTGATCACCAGGTCCGGGCCGGTCTTTCGCTGTATCTTCTGTATATTGATCTCCTGAACCAGAACGGCGGCCTGGAAGTTGTTCAGACGCTCCAGGAAGAAGCTGAGGCCGTCGATGGTGGTCATGAAATTGAAGCGCAGGTGGACCTCCTGGTACAGGCCGTATTCCTTGCTGGCGAGTACCTGATAAGTCTTGATGTCCAGCTTCTGACTTCCCTTGGGAGAAAGGGATTCGCCGAGAGAGGCGGCAAGCTGATAGGGATCGTTGCCCTTGAAAAGGCGCTTTTGCATCTCCTTGAGGTCCGATTCCTGCTTGACGAGATTCTCCCTTATGGTTTGAGCCTGTTGCAGTTTGTCCTGATACTTCAGTGAGAGCTCACCCTGCTGTTTCACCCGTCCCTCGAGGGTTTCCTTTTCCGCCAGAAAAGGATCGAGCCACAGCAAGTGAACCGCCAACAGCACAAACAGAGTGACGCAGGTGCTGATGATAGAAAGCCGCTCCTTTTTCAGGTCGGACCATGACAGCTTCAAGTTCATATTCATAAGCTATTTTCCTTTGGGGCCATCGTCACCCACCCTTCCGATGGAAGACCCATCGTCCGGCGGCGGTTGCTCGATTTCCATGGGAGGGGCGGCGGAAGCCTCTCCGGGGGTGTCCGTTTCCATCTTTTCATCGCTCTTCTCAGCGGGCATGGCGGCTATGGTCTTCTTCAGCTTCTCGATGTCCAACTGCAATTGAACGTTGAAACGCTCCTGATCCGAGGACGGATTCTTGGTGACGGGGGAGGCGAAGCGCACATCGGTAAAACCTTCCACTTTCGAAAGCTCGGGAAGGTACTTGATGGCCGATTTGCTTTCACCCCGCAGCATGAGCTGATCCTTTCGAACAGAGAGGTAATTGAGCCACGTATCGTCGGGCGTCGTCTGGGTCAGGATAGTGAGGATCTCGCGAAGAGGATAGCCCTCGCGACTGAACTCGGTAAGTGTCTTCTGGTCTTCCTGGAATTTGGCGATGCGCGACTGCAGTTGCTCGATGGGCTTCCACTGCGTCTCCAGTTGAGCGATCTCTTTCTTCAGGCGACGGGAAGTTTCCTGAAGCTGATGGACGGCATGAACCTGATAGAATACAAAGAGCGAATAGAGGAGAACGGCACCAAGAAGCGGCCAGACGATTTTGGGTGTTTTCCATGGCTTCAGGGTCAGTTGGGCGTCGAAGGTCTGGATCTGGTCCTGTTCCAGAAGATAGCGGATCCAATGGGACAGAGGGGACCCCTGAATCGGCTGGATATGGATGGGCAGGTTTTCGTCCTGCCATTCCTTTACATATTCCCTGGAGCATTCCTCGTCAGTACAGATCAGATGGATATGGGGCTTTTCCGGACATCCTTCTGTTTCGGTGCACAGGAGGCTTTCCCGGAACAGCTTCATGTTGTCGGGCTCCTTGCCCACCATCAGCGAGTCCAGGAGGAGCCCGTTGTAGAACCGCTGGATTTCGAGATGACGTGGATCGATGATTCGCCCCATGACTTCCAGAGGAAGAGATTCATCGTGGTGCGAGAGAAAGGGGAGAAATGCGCTGTAGGTCAGAGCCGTGGGGATGATGGAAAACGACTGAAAGCCCGAGGCTCCCAGTACCTGAATGAACTTGTCGACCACGTCCCGCTGGAGAGTGAAGACCGGGACGGACAGATGGCGGCTGACGGGAACGGGCGAGCCGTAGAAATGAAGGGTGCGCTCCTCTTCATGAAAGGTATTCTCATGCCAGTCGAAGGTCAAAGCCTCCTCCAACTGGTCCTTGAGGGACGACGGGTAGTGCTCCCGGTGGAAGGTATAGTAGGTGCGGGGCAGCAAGAGAATCAGGGCCGTTCCGTGTCTTCCTCTGGGCCTCAGATTCAGCCGCTGCAGATATTCGTAGAGCGCTTCGCCTTCAGGCAGCGTGAACTGTTCCGTTGGATCGATCTCCCACGTTCTCCACTGCCTGCGAGCCCGCAGTACTTCGATCTGCTGATCTTCGATATAAACTGCCAAAAGTTGTTTGGGACGGTGCCTTACGATACTCTTGAACATCCCGTTCGGCATTGCGTTTTTCCTTATCGGCTATGTACGCTTACCCTGGGCCCCGGTCTTCGTCCCCGGCTTCGGGCCTGATCACAAGATCTTTCTGTAGAGGACTTCATAACCATCTTCGGATTCGGGGGCATACTTGACAATGAGCCATATAAGAACTGCAGGCGGACCGGTAAAGGACCTGGCGCATGAAAGAATACGATAAATCCCGCCGCTTTCCCAATTAATGGTCTTTTCCAGTGTTTCTTCAGACTCATCGTCTCGCAGCACCTCGTTCTTACCATAAACCGTGAACATGTGAAACAAGGAGTTTTTCCCTGGAAGCATAAAGCTCTTGGTGATATCCGTGCTAATTCCTTCTTCCTCGTCTCCGGTTTGCCCGTAGGCGAAAAACATCTCCTGGGTGATCCCGGGAATCAGGAGCATTTGCTCGATACTGAGCAGAGGGCCGTTGAACGGGCCGTAGTGGAGCCCAAGGTGCTTGTACTGGTCCTTCTCGGCACCGTGCAGTCTGGAGAGCTCATCACGGTCTATGAAATCAGCTATGACGTCTGCAAGCCCTTCCGCGGCAAAGTCTTCCATGCCGGTTTTCCGGAGGACATCCTTGATTTGCTCGGGTGTGGCCTTGTTGACATTGACCTTCTGTTTTTCCGCTTCGACGATGACAACGGCCTGTCCGGTTTGATATTCGATCAGGTGCGGCTTCCCGTCGGGCAGCCAATCATCGTCGGTTCCGGCTCCCTTGTCCTTCTTGCTGAAAAAATCCTTGAGCTGTACTCCGCCTTTCTTACCCAGACCCAGCGAAGAAGACTGGCCCATGCGTCCAAGAGCCTCGTAGCTGCCACCGATGGCCAGATGCAGCGCCTGGGACTTTCGAAAAATATGCACCTGCTCTTCCCCTTGCAGCCTGACCTCGGCTCCGATCTGAAGAGCAAACCACATGATCAGAGCGCAGATCCACAAAACGGAGATGAGCACAACGCCTTCTTGTCGCTTTATCGTGGTACGCATTATTTCTCCATATAGCCTAACGCAATCGACGAGCGGAATCACCGGATGGAGGAGAGGCCGGACGAAACGTCCGTTTACCTGGATTCCCTTCAAGCTATTCGCCCGTAGGGCTCATGCCGCCGTTTGCTTGCAGCGGTGCGGCGCCGGATTGCTGAGTGCCCGAAACGTTACCTTGCTGTGAGGCGTTATTCTTTCTGGGAAAGAGAAAATTGGGAATGTACAGTTGGGTGCTGAGAGGCGCGCCTTCCCAGGGGCTCCACTTTACCATGACAGTTGCGGGAGGGTCCGTTTCATTCTCCCAGGCATCCTTATCCGTTTTATCTTCGCCGCTTCCGTAGGCAAGAGAGAAGCTCGCGGCATCCGTGGCATAAAAGCGGGGCCAGGCAGCTTCGTCGTCCGAGGGCTTCATTTTGAGGAACGCCTTGATGTCGTCGGGATGGTATGAATCAAGAGGAATCTCGGCGTAATAGAGCTTTTTCTTTCTCTTGTCGAAAATATAGCGGGCCACGACGGGGACATTGTTTGAAATGGCTCTTACAGAGCGGTCCGTGGCCAGTGTAAGAGACTGCTTGTCGCCGCGAAAGAGGGGCTGGGAGGAGGCGTCGAGAACGATGGGAGACGGATCGTAGCTTGCCAGTTGCCATTTGAGGAGGTCGAGAACGGGCGGCATGTCCGATGTCTTCTGATTCTGTTGCTTTTCCCAGACTCTCAGGGTGAAGGTGAGAGACACCGATAGTATCCCGATCACCAGCGAGGAAATCAGCATGGCCAGCACCAGCTCCAGGAGTGTGAATCCCGAAGACGAGTCCAACGGCCTTTTTCTTGTTCCCGAATTCATGTTCTTCGCCTTAAGCTGCACACTATGGCTCATTTGGATTCATTTAAGCTTCGACTGTGGAATGAGAAGACTGAATTCCAACACATGCCCCCTGCAGGACAACCGCACTCGGTAAAGCTGGGCGGACTTTGTGACGATGTCTCCGTCCGGGCCGATCACTTTTGCCAGATCGATGTCAACGGGCGGTGCCTCAGGCATGTCCGCGAAGGTCAGGGTTCCATCCAAAGCCTTTTCGGGATGTGCCAGGACCTCCTGGGCGGCGGCTTCCAGAAGAGGCTGAAGTTGCGTCTTCTCCTTCACTCGCTGATTGTACTGAAGTGAAGAGGAAATCAATCCCATGACTCCCCCGACAATCAGGGTTCCCACAATGAGGCCGATCATGACCTCCATAAGGGTGAAGCCCTTGTGAGGGTCCAAAAGAAAAAGTCTTCTATCGTCTTTTTTCACCGTGACTCTGCTTTGTTGTAACACTGGATGGCTCCGACAAGGGGATGAATGGAAATTCGATAGGATCTTACCTGATCGAAGACGATTTCCATGTCGTTTCCACGCATGCTTCCGTCCGGATAGAAAAGAACGAGGCGGTCCTGAGTATCCGGATCCACCGGAAGATGGTCGGCGAAAACGTCTACGTTGTCAGGGATCGGCCTTTGCGGTGGCGACTGCAGATCGAAGAGCCGTTCGCTGCCTCGTATGCGAAAGGAAACGATTTCACCTGAATTCATAGCCAGAATGCGCGCCCGTTTGAGCGTGCTCACGAATTCCTGCAAGAACTCACGGTCTTCCAGCTTACGCCAGCCTGAGCCGACGCGCGGCATCACCAGCCCGATTGTCAGGCTAAGGATCAGCAGCACTATCATCAGCTCCATGAGCGAGAAAGCGGGTGAGCTTTTCGACCACCGACACCACCTGCGAGAAGAGAGAGCATCCCTTTCATCGAGAGGGCGGGATCGCGGTCTTTGGGTGTGGCCGAACATGCACCATCCTGTCGTCGATAGCTTAAAATTGGATGTCATTGATTCCAAAAATCGCCGTGAACATGCTCATGACCATCACTCCGATGACAACCCCCGTAGTGATGATGACCAGGGGCTCCATGAGAGCCATGATCCTCTGAAGGCTTTGCTGGAGTGTCTTCTCGAAATGATCCGAGAGACCGAGAAGCCCATCCCCCATGTTCCCCTGCTCCTCGGCAATGCGGAGCATGGTTCCCATCCGGGGAGGAAAGGGCTGCGTCGCGCGAAAGAAATTGCTCATGGAATGGCCGATCTTTATTTCCTGGTGGAGAGGGGAGAGAGCTTCTTTCAAGGCGGTATTCATGATGAGATCCTCACCCAGGCTGATGGCACGAAGCAAGGGAACCCCCGCCTGGAGCATAGTCCCCAGGGTGCGGCAGAATCGGGTGAGCTCGCTGTGGAGAATCAGGTACCTGGTGAAGGGGATGCGAAAAAAGAGACGGTCGATGGCCCTGCGGGACTTCGGCTGCCGGTAAAGAAGACGTCCACCCAAAAACAGGACAAGGGCTCCCAAGGGGAAAATCCATCCGTAGTCCTTCAGAAAGATACCCGTCTGCAAAAGCAGCTCCGTCATGGCGGGGATCTTCTGATTCAAGTCGTGGAAAATCTGCGCGAACTTCGGGATTACGTAGATGAGCAGGACCACCATGGAGATGCTGCTCATGAACAGGAGAATCACCGGATAAAACATCGAGGTGATCAGGCTGTTCCTGAAATTCTTGCGCTGTTCGAGATACTGGGCAAGACGCTTGAGTATGGGGGCGAGGGTCCCGCTCGCCTCTCCCGCCCTGACCATGTGATCCGAGAGATTCCCGAAAACATCCCTGTACTTGCCTATGGCTCCGGAGAGGTCGCTTCCTCCCTGCACTTCTTCGAGAAGGCCCTGCACGACGCGTTGGAATACTTTGTGCGTCTGGTTGGTGCTGATAAGGGCCAAAGCCCTGTCAACGGGCAGGCCGGCGAAGAAGAGGTCCGAGAGATCATAGTAAAACCGAATGATGTGATCTTCCGGAACGCGCCGCGGACGCTGGCTTCTCACCGCCTTGATCTTGATGGGGTAAAGCCTGCCGGCTTTCAGCTTGCGAGCGGCTTCCACTTCGGATACCGCTTCCAGAACTCCTCGAAGAGTCTCGCCCTGTACGTTGCGTGCCTGATATTGGTAGTAGGACATGATTGATGCCGGTATTCCTCTTATTGGCTGTGATCTTTCATGAGAGGCTGGTCACCCGCAGCACTTCGGAAAGCGTCGTGATCCCGTCCAGGGCCTTTCGGTACCCGTGGTGGATGAGCGGTCGGTAGCTTTCCTTGAGAGCGAGCTGAGAGACGCTTCCCGCGTCCTTTCCCGCCACGATGGCGGAACGGACCGCTTCGGTTATCGGCAGGACTTCGAAGATGCCTTCCCGGCCTCTAAAACCGGTATACCCGCATTTGTCGCAGCCCTTGTTGTGGTATAGCGTGACCGACTCGGGGAGCTCGCCCAGAACTTCCCTCATACGTATGAGGTCCACATCCCGGGCTGCGTAAGGCTCTTTGCAGTGAGGGCAGAGGAGGCGCACCAGGCGTTGGGCCAGGATGGCCAGCAGCGAATCCGCCATGAGAAACGATTCTATGCCGATATCGCGCAGTCGGGTGATGGCCCCGGGGGCGTCGTTCGTGTGCAGGGTGGAAAGAACCAGGTGGCCGGTCAGGGCCGATTCGATGGCGATGTCCGCCGTTTCTTTGTCGCGGATTTCACCGATGAGCAGCACATCGGGGTCCTGGCGCACAAGGGAGCGCAAGGCGTTGGCAAAGGTGAGATCGATCTGGGGCTTCACCTGAATCTGATTGATGCCGCTGATCTGGTATTCCACCGGATCTTCGACGGTGATGATTTTCCGGGTGACGGAGTTGAGCTTCTTCAGCACCCCGTAGAGGGTGGTCGTTTTTCCTGAGCCGGTGGGCCCCGTGACCAGAATCATTCCGAAGGGGCGCTCGATCATCGCCTCGACATAGCTCAGATGCTCGGAATCCATGCCGAAGGTGCCCAGATTGTACTCGACCGTCTGCTGGGCGAGAAGCCTCAGGACGATGCTTTCTCCATAAATCGTCGGAACCGTCGAGACACGGATATCGACCTCGCGATTTCCGAATTTCAGCTTGATCTTTCCGTCCTGCGGCAGCCTTCGCTCGGCGATATTGAGGTTCGCCATGAGCTTCAGGCGGCTGATGATGGCTGCCTGCATCGTCTTCGGAGGCCGATCCAGGTCAAAAAGAACACCATCGACGCGGCATCGAACCTGGAAATGCCGTTCGAAGGGCTCGAAGTGAATATCCGAAGCCCGCATGTCCAGTGCCCGCGAGATGAGGACGTTCACGAGGCGAACGATGGGGGCTTCTTGCGCGAGACCCTTCAAGTGCTCCAGATCTTCCTCAAAGCCGTCTGTATTCAAGCGGGAGCCGTCTTCCCGTGAGAGAGCTTCCGCCTCGCGGGCGGCGGCCCCATAGAGGCGATCCACGGCAGTGCGGATCTCTTCCCGCTGCCCGAGGCACAGCCCGAGCTCCATGTCGGTGAAGTAACTTCTAAGGACGTCCAGCAGGGGCAGGTTCAGCGGGTCGCTGACCACGACTCGAACCCGGTTGCTTTCCACCTGTATGGGGAGGATCGAATGCTTGCGGAGAAAGGTCATGGAAACCCCCTCCAGGATTACCGGCTTCTCCGGGTAATCTTCACGCTCCAGAAGTGGTAGTCCAAGGTGTTTGGAAAGGACCTGCAGGACCTTGTTCTCGTCCGTTACGGCAATCCCTTCGAAAGCTTCCATCAGAGGCAGGCCTTCAACGAAATAGGACGTTTGCAAATGCTTGACCTGATCGTCGAGAAGACCCAGCTCTTTTCGAAAAATTTCCAGCAGAGAAAATAACTCCGACATGTGAGCTCCTGAAAATAGGTGACGATTCAATCCCATATCAATAGCAAATTCACCATGAGAAGTAAACTTTTTGGCAAATTCCGCCAACCAAATTCTTGTAACTCTCCAAAGGCAGACCGGTCGCTGTAGAAAAGGTCCGTGTGCTTCCCATGGACAACCCCCCCCGATGAGAGCTATAATTACCTCTGAATGTATACTCTAATGGCGCTGGAGAAGCGATAAGGAGAAAAGTATGAAAAGGGGAACCAGCTACATGCCTTTCCTGGCAGCTCTGGGAGTGATCTTCATCTTTGCGACCCATTGTCTTTCAGCTCCCATCATGGTGGAAAAGAATCTTTTCTCCCAGGACCGAAAGCCTCCCTCCGGGGAGCCGGCCGCGGCTCCCGGTCCGGCCAACGCGCCGGGGCTGTCCGCCAAAGCCTTGCAGTTGGACGGTGTAGTCATTGCCGGGGACGTGAGGAAAGCCATGTTACGCATGAAGGGGCAAGTGCCAGGAAGGGAAAAAGGCAAGCTTGAGTCCCCTTTTACAATCGTCCGGGAAGGGGAGAAGATTCCCAACACGGAATTTCAAGTGGTCAAGATAGATCGGCGGAGCGTCTCTATCGAGAAAGATGGACAGGCATTTACCTTGAATCTTTTTAGTGAAGGCAAAGTCGTTCCTCCGATTCCTGCTCTTCCTCCCATTCCCACTATGCAGCCGCCTCCTGCTGAACAGGGCTTCGTCCCTCAAGGCGAGCAAAGGGTCAGACCCAATATGCCGCCCCCCGGATTACCCCACCCCCACCAGGAGGGCAATGAACCTCAGGCACCAACCATAGCCGCGCATCCGGCCTTCATCCCGCCTCCTCAGGGAGGAGACCAGAACGTTGCCGCAGCTCCGGAACCGCCGGCAACGAGTGAAAGCGCGGCTCCGGAAGAAGGCCAGGAAGAGGAAGAGTCTATGGAAGACGCAAATCAGTAAGGGACCACATCGATCTATACTTCAAACGGGCACAACGTGCGCCCTTGTGTTCACCGCAGAGACGCCGAGAGCGCAGAGAAAACGCAGAGGAGCTCTATAAGAATTTAACGATTCTCGGCGTTCTCTCTGCGCTCTCTGCGTCTCTGCGGTGAACACAAGAGCGAGCCACGCCCCGGCATCCTTGAATCGCCTACGGGAAGAACTCGGCGTAGTAGAGAGAGCTGCTCAGCGTCAGTCCCGTACCGATGGCGGAATAGATGACGGCCAGAATGAGCCTGGGAACGGGCGAGTGCCGAAGGGTATAGCCCAGGAGCATCATCACGACGATCAGAAGATAGCTTTTCCATGCCTGGAAGGCGAAGAGGCATACCGTATCGGGCTGCTGAGCGATACGGTGGATGTTTTTCCGGGCGATGTGCGAAAACCCGAAGTAGTAAATCAGGAATCCGAGTCCCAACCCCGCCCCCGCTCCCTGTATGCTTACGGGCCAGTCGATCCCGGAAAGCCAATAGCAGGCCATGATGCAGAGCGTGATTCCCACCCCGGACCAAAGTATTCCGGCCAGAAGCCACAGCCAGTAGCGGGCGATGGCAGGCGTGCATTTCCTCCAGAAGAACCCGTTCGCCAAGATCATCCGTTTCTTCGTTCCTTTTACTTTTTCAGATCGAGATCCGACAGCACCCGATGTCGGGGATCATAATCGCCGAGACTCACAATAAGAAAATAAGGATAAGCGGCAGGTGATCAACCTCGAACAAAATGAACCCTACAAAGCTTCTTTGTCCAGACACGGGTTGAAGTAACCGAAACGAAGGTGTGGAAAACGCTGTTTCAAACGATCCATGAGCCGCCGAATGCCCATTGCTTTCTCTCCCGGCGGTACATCCAGGTATTGTAGATACCACTCGGGGTCGATATTGAGATTGCGCATCTGAATGAGGTCGAGATGCGTTTCGTCGATAAATCGGCAAAGGGCGTCAAATTCGTCTTGTGCATCGGTGAAGCCGGGCAGAACGAAATAGTTGATCGAGGCGAAGCCGCCGTGGCTCTTGACGGCCTTGACGGAGCCCTTGATATCCTCGAAGGTATATCCCCGGGGTCTGAAATAGGCGTGATAGTATTCGGGCCGGGAGCTGTTGAGGCTGACCCGGATGCTGTCCAGGCCTGCTTTACAGAGCTTTGCCACTTCACCGGGGAGGCTTCCGTTGGTATTGAGATTGATAGTTCCGCGGCGCGTCGCCTCCCTCATCATGAGAATGGCCCGCTCCAGCGTCGGGGCTTGAAGCAGCGGTTCTCCCTCGCAACCCTGTCCGAAGCTTACCACGGCCCGGGAGGCTTTCTCCAGGTGAGGTGCGGCCACCCCGAAGATCTCTTGCGGACTTGGAACAAAAGTGATGCGATCCTGGGTGGCACACAGGTCTTCCTTCTCCTGTAAGCTGATGCAGCCCAGGCAGCGGGCGTTGCAAACGGGTGAGGTGGGAAGAGGGGCTTCCCAACGATTCATGAAGAGGTTTCGAGCGGCAGGGCAGCCATAAGTCAGAGCGCATTTGCCCAGGTGCTGAATCAGACGGTTCCCGCTTTCCTTCTGCATGCGGCGGCGGGCATTACGCTTGATCCGCGTGGGATCGAAGTTATGAAAGTCCTGCCTGACATCGGAATCGACCCTGACTCCGGCCACGACAAACCGATCATTGTGCCAGCCCACGGCGGTATAGGCAAAGAGCGGAAGGAGAGGCGCGCCGGGCAAGGCTTCATAGGCAGCGGAAAAGATCTGAGTGTGGGCCGGAGCTATAAAGGCAGCCACGGCCCGTACCGATCTTGCCGGGTCGAAAGGATCGTGAGCCAGGGGCTCAAAGGTTTTCTTTCTCAGGTGAAAACCGATGGGAAGCCGTGAGGGGAGCAGGAAAAGCTCGCTGCCGGCCGGCATGGGGATCCAGTCGCCAGGTTGTATCCGCTCCCATTCTCTCCCCGTTCTTCCCACCATCTCCATTTCAGGGAAATCGAAGATATTGCCTTTTTCATCGGCGTACACCAAGGCAGGGCGGTTATTCATTTCTCTTGTTTAAAATCTCCTTGAAGCCTGCCAAATGCACTTGAGGTTGACTCTTCAACAGCGTGAGCAGCTCGTCGAGGAATTCGAAAGCGAAGGAAGTCATGTAGTGGTGATGAATCATGATCCCACCTGGCTCTTTCCTGGCGAGGTGAACCACCAGCTCCTCCAGCAGGCTATGAAAATCCTCTTCGGCTTCCTTGGATTTTCGCGTGTGCATGTCAATCTGAATCCTGAGGTTCTTCAAGCCGGTGGGAGGTCTGGAGCCTCGGGGAAGGGGCCCCGTGATCGAGACTGCCTTGAAATCCAGCTCCTGAAGGATACGGAGGGTGGGATTCGAGAGTCTGTTCCACGGTGGCGTGAACACCGGGACGAGGTGCTCGCCGAAGATTTCCGACATCTTCTGCTTTCCCTGCCAGATGTCGCGCCACTGTTTTTCAAAGGGACGCTCTTCGCCGAACTCGGATTGAATTCCCGTTCTCTGCCAGTTCACATGACGCCACCCGTGCTGATGCCACCCCCAGAGAGGCTCCTCGAGCGGAGCTGCTTGAAAAAGCTGGCTCTTTCTGATAGCGCTGATCCAAGCCGGGACGACAGCCATCGCCAGCGGGACTTGATGATGCCGGAAAAGCTCACAGATCGCCTCGAAGGCCCGGCCCCCCGCACCGATATCATCAGCGCGAAAAAAGATGAACGGGCGGTGGTTTGCAAGTCCTCGTTCGACCGCTTGCGCCAGACGATCACGCCATCCCTCCGGGGCGGCATGCCATAGCGCGGAATGTTGGCGCGGACGGATCTCTCCCGGTGTGTCGATGACTTTTGAAATTATGCTGGAACCATGGCTCAAATTGTGGCACTCCTTCCATTCTACTAAAAGTCGAGATCTCAAACAGGCGGGCTGCGCTTTCGATCCTTCGCGGGAAGAAAGGAGATAGCAAACAGGATTCTCAGGACCCCCCAATGCTCGCGTAGCTTATAAGAGAGCCTTTCATTCGTCAAGTCACTCGAAAGGGAAGCACAAAAAACAACCACACAGGAGAAAAGCGTGGCAAGAAATCAAGAAAATGAAATATCCGAAAAGGAGCCGGAGGCAGCGGGACTTCCGGAAAGCAAGGCTTTCCGCCGCAATGTCCGACGGCACGTCGAGGCTCCTACTCATCGTTTTGCTGCAATCACGGCTCCCGAAATGGCCGGTCTTTGCCAGGAGGAGCTGCGTTCCCTGGGCTTTTCGGGAACGGAGATCACCGAGGCCGGGGTCGAGTTTTCCGGAGACTTCAGCTATCTCTACCTTGCGAATCTATGGCTTCGGACCGCCGGCCGTGTTCTCTGCCGCCTTCCCTCATTCCGTGCGGGAATTGCGGAGGAGCTGTTTTACAAAGCCTCCGGTCATCATTGGGAGCTGTGGCTGAACCCGGGTATCCCTTTGCAAGTGACGGCTCATGTCGAGCATTCCCGCATCGAGAACGAAGGAGTCGTGGCGGATACCGTGCTGACAGCGGTCCGGAAGCGGTTTAAGGCCCGGGGTCTGGCCCCGCCGGCGAAATGGGAGCCGGAGTCCGGAGGTGAAATGGATAAGGATGAAGAAGAACAAGCCTCGGATGAAGGGGAGACGAGCCCGGCGGTTTTGTCGCACAAACAGCGGATGATCGTTCATTTGCGAAAGAACCACTGTGAGATCAGCCTGGATACGACCGGTGCTCACCTGCACCTGAGGGGCTATCGCCTGCACCATACGGGAGCACCGCTTCGGGAGACGCTTGCCGCCGCCATTCTCATGAAGTCGGGCTGGCGGGGAGACTCGCCCCTGGTGGACGGCATGTGCGGGTCGGGAACCATCCCCATAGAAGCGGCTCTCATGGCCCGCCGCCTGCCCCTGGGCCTGAGGCGCCCCTTTCTCTTCCAACACTGGCCGGCCTTCGGGGAAAAGACCTGGCTGTATCACTGCCGCAAGGCCCGAGAGAGCGCCCTCGATCACTCTCCCGTTCCGATCTTCGCTCTCGACCACGATCCCGGAGCAATCCAGGTGGCCCACGACAATGCCGGGCGGGCCGGCGTGGAAGGCGATATCCATCAGGAATGCAAAGACTTTTTTGACTTCAGACCTCAAGATTACGGGCTGGCTCCGGGATTGCTGATCCTGAACCCTCCCTACGGCAAGCGCCTCGGTGGAGGCGGCAAGGAGCTCTATGAGCGTCTGGGCGCCCACCTGCACGCCTCCTTCGGAAAGTGGCGTGTCGCAATCCTCGCCCCCAATCGCGCCATGGCCATGAGTCTCAAAATAGGCTCGATGCGACTCTGGACTGTCGGGCACGGCGGCACCCCTGTTCTGGTCGTGATGGGGCGGTTGTGACCGCTGCGCCGCCCGTGCGTGCGTCTGAAAGCGAGTTTGTGATGACGGGGACTTGAATTTGAGTTACTTTAAGCACGGCTTGCGATTTTGTGGCTCCGGGACTTCTACTTTGCCGGTAAGGCTACCGGCATAAAACGGGACGTGCCTAAGGCGGAGCTTGTGTGTTCACCGCAGAGGCGCAGAGGACGCAAAGAAAGCGCAGAGAAGCTTTAGAGATTTCCAAGAGCTTTTCTCTGCGCTTCCTCTGTGTCCTCTGCGCCTCTGCGGTGAAGAAAGCTCAGCCAGTGCCCGTTCAGAGTATACTTAAAGGTTGTCCCGGCTTATGTTGGTAGCCATTGTGCCGGGTGACCGGGAGATTTGGTTATGCTATTATGGCTGCGAGCTATGCATAGAGCCGTATTCATCACCTTGCTCTTGTCTACAGTGGCTCTTCCCCTGATGAGCTTGACGGGGGGAGCGGAGCTGCATGCGAAGGATCTTGAAAAGATCTCCTTCATCCCGCAGTGGGAGCCGCAGGCGCAGTTCGCCGGGTACTATGTCGCCTATGAAAAAGGGCTCTACAAAGCGCAGGGCCTGGAAGTGACCATGCTGCGGGGAGGTCCCGGAAAACCCTCTGCCGGGATGCTTGCGGGAGGGGGCGCCGACTTCGCTACGATGTTTCTTTCGACGGGCATACAGGAGAGAGCCAGGGGAGCCCCGCTGATCAACATCGCCCAGGTCATGCGGAGATCGGGCTTTCTGCTGATCACCCGTAAATCGAGCGGGATCGACACGCCAAGGGACATGGAAGGAAAGAAGATTGGACTGTGGGGAGCGGAGCTTCGGCTTCAACCGACGGCCTTCTTGAAAAAATACGACGTGCACGTGAAGATCGTTCCGCAGTGCTATACGATCAACCTGTTCCTGCGAGGCGGCGTCGATATCGCCTCGGCCATGTTGTACAACGAGTACCACACCGTTCTCAACGCCGGGGTGAATCCTGAGGATTTGGTGGTCTTCAGCCTTGCGGACTATGGGATCAACTTTCCCGAAGACGGCCTCTATTGCCTCGAAAAAACGTACAAGCAGAACCCCGCGACGTGCTGCCGTTTTGTCCTGGCATCTCTCCAGGGTTGGAAGTACGCCTTCGAACATCCCGAAGAGGCTCTCGACATCGTCATGAAATACGTTAACGAGGCCAATATTGCAACAAACCGGCAACACCAGAAGTGGATGCTCGATCACATGAGGGAATTGATTTATCCTTCAGATACCATCACTCCCGCGGGGGAATTGTCCGAGAGCGATTACACTGCCGTTGCCCGGGAGCTGAAAGCCGGCGGTCTGATCGACGGCATTCCTTCCTTTTCGGACTTCTTTGTGAACTGTGTGAGAGCCGATGAAAAATAGAGGCCTTGCGTTCAAGCTCGTCGCACTCATTCTTTCGGGTACCGCAGCCGTCTTTCTGACGGCTTTCAGCTATTACTATCGCTGCTCCGAGAAGTCCGTCATGGCAAATGTCGAGAAGAACACGAGGAATCTCGCCCATTCGACCGTGCACGAAATCGAGACCGTTCTCATGGGAGTCGAAAAGCCGGCGCGAAACTTCGCAACCCTTCTGAGCATGGGGCGGCAGGAAACGGATGACGTCGCTCGATACACGGAGTGCATCTCTTCCAGCAATCCCGAGATCTTCGGTACAGCGATATCCTTTGAGCCTTATGCCATGGACCGCCAATCCTACTATTTCCTGGACTACTGTTACAGAGAGGCGGACGGCCGTCTGGCTCGCACACGGCTCGGGAGCGATTCCTACGACTATTTCACTTTGGACTGGTATCAGATTCCAAAGGTACTGGACCGCGCTACCTGGTCGGAACCGTACTTCGATGAAGGCGGCGGAAATATCATGATGGCCACTTTTTCCGTTCCCTTTTATCGGGAGATGGATGGGACCAGGGAATTTCAGGGCATTATCTGTGTGGACATTTCTTTGCTGTGGCTCAAAAATATCGTTTCCGCCCTCAAGGTTTATCAGACCGGGCACGCCTTTCTGATTTCCCGCAACGGGACCTTTATCACCCATCCGTACAGCAGCCTCATCATGGGGCACACCGTGTTCAGTGTTGCCGAGGGAAGCGGGGACGACAGCCTGCGCCGGATCGGGCAGGATATGATCCGCGGCGGCGAGGGGCTGGTTGCTCTCGAAGGGAATCCACTTTCGCGCGCCAGGGCCTGGATGTATTACGCTCCAATGTCTTCGACGGGCTGGTCGCTCGCCATCGTGATTCCGGAAGATGAGCTGTATAGCGATATCCGCCGCTTGGGCCGGCAGGTCATCCTGATCGGGCTGGGAGGGCTCCTGCTGATGTCCGTGCTCATTGTGGTGATCGCCAACAGGATCACGAAGCCGTTGCGCTCCCTGGCCTGTTCTACCGTGGATATCGCCCGGGGCAACCTGGACACGGAGCTCCCCGGTATCCGGACCGGGGACGAGATCGGCAGGCTGACCGCCTCCTTTGCGAGTATGAGGGTCGCCCTGAAGGAATACATCACGAACCTTACCGAAACCACGGCAGCCAAGGAGAAGTATGAAAGCGAGCTCAAGATAGCGAGATCCATTCAGATGAGCTTTCTACCCAAGAGGTTCCCGCCGATTGCGGAAAAGGGCAACTTCGAAATCTTCGCCCGGCTCGAGCCGGCTCGGGAAATAGGTGGCGACCTCTACGATTTCTCCCTGCTCGACGACGATCACATCTTTTTTGCCGTCGGCGATGTCTCGGATAAAGGCATTCCCGCGGCGCTCTTCATGGCCGTGGTAAAGACTTTGATGAAAGGCATCGCGGAAGCCGGTATGGAGCCGTCCGAAATTTTGAAGAAGACCAACGTCGAGCTTTGCCGGGATAACGATTCCATGATGTTCGTTACGGTCTTTTGCGGTGTTCTCGACCTCAAGACCGGCTCGTTGCGCTATTCGAACGCGGGGCATGATCCACCCATAATCATCAGGCGGGACCGGGGGACCGAGTGGCTTGCCGTTCCGGACGGATTGGTGCTGGGGGCCATGGAGGAATCGGACTACGAGACCAAAGAGATAGAGCTTCGGCCCGGCGATAAGATACTTGTCTATACGGATGGAGTTACGGAAGCGATGAGCCCCGGCAAAGAGCTGTATTCGGAAGTGAGGCTCATGGAGGCGGTTAAATCCAGCTCATCCGACAGCGCGGAGAAGCTCACCCTCGAGATTATGGACGCCGTAGTCGAGTTCGCCTCGGGAGCCCCGCAATCGGATGACATAACGGTGCTGGCTCTCACCTTCGGTTCGCCGAAAGGGCCGCTTGTGGCGCAGTGATAGTCTCTCACCAGGAAGTGAAAGGAAAGTGCGTATGGAAATCGAACGCTACAAACAGGACAGGTTTTGCGTGATACAGGTCAAAGGCCGCATGGATGCCGTTTCGGCGCCTGAATTCGAAACGGCGTGTGCAAAATGTATGGAACAGGGCGATACTGCATTCGTGGTGGACCTGGCGGGGCTTGAGTACATCAGCAGTGCCGGGCTGAGAGCCATGCTGGTGGTCGCCAAAAAGCTCAAGTCGAACAATGGAAGCATTTCTTTTTGCTCGCTCACACCGACGGTCGAAAGGGTATTTTCCATCTCCGGATTCCGGTCCATGTTCTCCGTGCATGATTCGCTCACGAAAGCTCTCGCAAACTCCTAGACCCGGGGCAAACCTTATGAGCACACTGCGCCTGCCTGCAACGATGGAATCATTGAATACATTCCGGTCTTTCGTCATCGGGAAAGTAGAGGAAGAGACCGGCCTGGAGAGCATCGTGCCTCGGGTGGATGTCGTATTGGAGGAAGTCCTGGTCAATGTCATCCACTACGCCTACAAGGATGAAGGTTGGATCGAAGTCGAGTGCGACACCTCCAATCCCGAGAAGTTTCGCATCATTGTGAGAGACTGGGGAGCTGCCTTCAATCCTCTGGATCGTGCCGAGCCGGATGTGACAATGGACATTATCGAGAGGGAAGTGGGCGGGCTTGGGATTTTTCTTGTCCGGAACATGACCAATGGGATGAGTTATGAACGAAAAGCCGAGTCGAACGTTCTGACGCTGGTTTTTGACGAGGAGCCCGAAGTAGAGCCCGGTTGGGAAGGACATATCGATGCAGAGCCAATTGAGCCAAACCCTGTTGCAGGTGAACGCGAGTGAGCCTTTTATCCCCGTCGTGACTTCGTTTGCCGAGAGTACGGCCATCGCTCTCGGGCTGGGTAAAACCGAGGCGCTTGATCTCATGCTGGCGGCTGAAGAGGTCTTCTACCACCTATGCAGGGTTGTTCTGCCGGAGGGCGGGCTGGTCGCCATTCTTTGTTCAGGAGGCGGCTACTACGTCCGGTTGGATTTTACTTTCCCCTCGTCTGATTTCGATATGCGCGCCTTCAATATCACGGCCGCCGTATCGCTCTCCGACGAAGCCGGAATCGAGCAAATGGGGCTGCTGCTGGCCTCGAGGTCGGTGGACCGGTTTAAGGTTGTCCGGGAGCCTGGCCGGGGACTGAAGCTAACGCTCCTGAAAGAGAAGACCTATGCATCGCTGGAGGCCGCTCCGACGGCGGGGCCGGCAAAGCCGCTGGAACAATTCATCGTGAGAGCGCCTGATTCGGAAGAGCTCAAGCTAATTGCCCGGCTTTTGGACTTGTACTACGAGAATCAGCCTTTGCCCGATTTCTTCAGCTATCCGGGCAAGCTTGTGGACATGGTGCAGGGAGGCGAGCTTAAGTCCGGCGCCGCAGTCGGTCCTTCGGGAGAGATAGGGGGAGCCGTTTTTTGGCGGTGGATGGGAACGAGGGCCGTCGAGTGCTTTGGCCCATACCTGTTCAACCAAAAGCCCGATTCCCCTATCTCCGACGCTCTCCTTGAAAGCTGTATCGGAGCGATAGCAAAAACCTCGGCAGTGGTGCTCATCAACCAGTTTCCGACCAGTGAGCTCCCGCGGGAGCAATTCGAATACCTCGGGAGTGCCCTGGCCTGTGCAAAGGATGGGACGCGTACGCGCCGCGAGGCCTGGGCGCGTCTGCTACGGGAGGATTTGGGTAGCGCCGTCTGGGTGCACCCGCGGCTTGCCGACTTTGTGGAGCGCGAATACTCGAGGCTGGTGCTCCCCCGGGAAATCAGGCAGGTAAAAGACCAGGGGGAGCAGCGCTCTCCGCACTCGGTCCTGCTCACCACGTTCGACAGGCTGCGAGGCAGTGTCCGAATCGACCCCATTTCCTACGGAAAGGACTTTGAGAGCAATCTCGTCCAGCATCTGGAGCTCTTCCGGCAGGAGGGGATTCTCGATGTTTTCTTCGTCATGGACCTGGGCCAGTCCTGGCAGGCGGAGCTTACCTCCGGCCTTCTGCGGCAGGGCTTCGGGCCCTGCCTCCTGCTTCCCTACGCAGGAACGGGGGACCATGTCGTCTTCCAGCTCCAGGAGGCTGCCTCATGAGAAAGAACGAGCCTTTGCTGGCCAGGCTCGTTCCGGACTATATCAAGCGCTTTGAAGCCTATATTCCGAGCAAGCCCGACGACGAGCTGAAGAAAATATATAGATGCCCGCGGCTGTTCCGGCTCAACAACAACGAAAATCCCCTCGGTCCGCCCTTCGCCGCGCAGGAAGTCATCCGAGGGTTCCCTCCGCCTCAGGCTTCCGTTTATCCCAGCGGAGATGTCTACCACCTGAGGCACAAGCTGGCTGAGCGCTTCGGCGCGCATCCCGATCAATTCCTGGTGGGAAACGGCGCCAATGAAGTGATCGGCTTCGTCATCAAAGCCTTCTGCCGGGAGGGGGATAACATCATCACGGCGGACAAGACCTTTGCGGTCTACGAATGGGTTGCCGCGTTTTCGGGATTCGAAGCCCGGCTGGTACCACTGAAGGATTTCGGCTTCGATGACGAAGGTATGCTCGAAAGGATAGACGAGCGCACCAAGATCCTTTTCGTCTGCAATCCGAACAATCCGACTGGAAGCTACTGGACCGAAGCCCGTCTGCGGCGTTTTCTGGACCGCATCGGCGGGAGGCAGATCGTGGTCGTGGACGAGGCCTACGCTGAATTTGTGGAAGCTCCGGATTATCCGGACGGAATGGCGCTCATCGGCGAGTATCCCAATCTCGTCGTCTTCAGGACCTTCTCCAAGATGTTCGCCCTGGCCGGCCTGCGCATCGGTTACCTGGCGGGAGATCTGTCGGTGGTGGAGATCGTGCGGCGCACCTGCGTCGTCTATTCGGTCAACAGCCTTGCCCAGGTTGCCGCCCTGGCTGCTCTTGAAAACAGCGAGGAGCACGTAGGACGCACACGGGAGCTGGTGGAAAAGGGAAAGTCCTTCCTCAAAAGGGAGCTGGAAGGAATGAGACTCCCTCTCGTTTGCGGGGAAGGAAACTTCATGATGATCAAGCTCCCCATGAGCGACAGCCTGGCCTATCGAAAGCTCATGACCCACGGAATTATGGTGCGCAGCATGACCGGCTTTCGCTTCCCCAACTGGATCAGGGTTACCATTTCGCACCAGGAAGCCATGGAAGCCTTCGTGGAGGCTCTGGGCAAGATATTGACACACCGATAAGCTCAAGAAATCCGAAACGATCGATGTTCATTATGGAGGACACAATGAGTGAAGACAAAAACGCAAACGTGATCCAGCCGAGGCAGAGCTGGGAGGTGGATTTGTTTCGCCCCGAGGATGCGGAGGGAGTCGCCCGGCTGTTTCATCTGGTCTATGGAGACGGCTACCCGGTCAAGATCGCGGATACTTCCTCGGGGGTGCGCTGCTTAGGTGGTTCTATGGGGATGGGCTTCTGATGCAGAAGATATCCGGTCGTCCCAACTGGGAGGAAATCAATATCCACAGTGAACGGGCAGCGAAGATCCTGGAGATCGTTCGGGCGGACTGGGAAAGCTCTCGGCAGGTGAGCCATGGCTGAGGCAAGGAAGCTTTTCACCTTCGAATTCGTTTGCCTCAATTTCGTAACCTTCTTTGCCTTCTGCAATATGTCGGTATTCTACAGCTTCTTTGACTATCTGACCAAAATGGGCATCCCCGGGGAGTGGAGAGGCTTTCTGGTGGGGCTCGAGCCCATGAGCGCCTTTGCCCTGCGCCTGGCCATCATTCCGCTGCTGCACCTTGGAAATGCGGTGCGCGTAATGATGCTTGCACTGATCATGCTTGTCGCGGCCCTGTGCTCCTATATGTGGGCGTTGACAGTCCCATCCCTATTCATCTTGCGCGTCTTTCACGGGGCGGCCTTTGTACTGCTCATCTCCGCAACCATGTCCCTTGTCGTTCATCTCATTCCCAAGGAAAAGAGCGCTCAGGGGTTCGGCATCTTGAGCGTTACGATGCTGGCTCCCTATGCTGTTGTGCCGCTCGTAACGGACACTCTACTTCACTATGTGGACAATGAGGCGCACATCTACGCCTGGGTTACCATCATGGCCGCTCCCGCCATGATTCTTCTGGAAGTACTCAGAAGGCGGCTCGGAAGCACTTTGAGCAACATGGATGGTTCTTTCATGAAGCGACCGAGTATGGAGGAGCTGCGAGAAAACCTGAAGCAGCTCGGAGTGGTCCTCATTCTCGGGGTAAACCTCCTTCTGTACCTCGCCTATTCCACGGTTTTCTTCTTTATGAAGAGCTTTGCCATACAGGTTGGATTGGGGCAGGGTGGTATTTTTTTTACCATCTCAGCCCTGACGATGATTGCCGTTCGCGTCCTGGGCGGAGCCCTTTTCGATAAGGTAAGCAAGGTGCGGCTGCTCCGCATTTTCATGTTTCAGCTCATCCTCTGCTTTATCCTGTTCGGCTTTATCCGCTCCACGCAGATGTATTACCTCCTGGCAGCCTATTACGGTCTTTGCATCGGCGTCATCATGCCGCTGCTCAACGCAGCCCTTTTCCTGGCCTCTCCTCCGCCTCTGCGTGGCCTGAACACCAATTTATCCCTCTTCATGATGGACGCCGGGTTTTTCCTCAGCCCCTATTTGGGTGGAGTGCTCCTTGCCGCCGGTTTTTCCTTCAAAAATCTTTTCGATATCTGTGCCGGATTTCTTATGGCGAGCCTGGCTTTGCTCACCATCCTAGCTCGGCAGCCTGCTTTGGAGCATACGGAAGCTCACCGCTCACATTCCAGGTAAAGATTTCGCGAAAGCTTTCTTTATGAGCCAAGTACTAGCGTGACTTTACCGCGTTAGGGCCCTCCTTTCCTTAAGAATACTTTCGATTTCGGCTATCATGGAGAGCGCATCATCAAGCGCTGACGCCGTTGTGAGTGAAAGTGTATTCATGCATGGAAATCTATGACTGGATTTACGGCCTTTTGGCTCGCTTGGATGACTTACCGCATGGGCCTCCCGTCTTCAGACGGCCCGTTATATCGAGTCATCACAAGGGCCGATAGCAACATCACAAAATCCACGTGCCACAATCCGTCAGCCTGATCAGGGTGGTGAATAACCGGGTTGTTGAGCAAGCGGTATCGTTGGAGGAGAATATTAGATCCATGTTTCAGGTTCTGAAGAAATAATGCAGCATATCGGGAAGCCGAAGGGTTTTCACTGCGATCCATTGGGTAAGCGTTTTCCATGACGAACGGTCCCGTTCTTGCGGCTCCACTGGCTCCGCAAAAAATATATTGACGTTCATGGATTTGGCCGATATATTGGCATTCACGAATTTAGAAAGGAAGAGCTCACATGAAAGACTTCATCAAGGTCACGAAAGCCCTTTCCGACCCAAACCGGGTCAAGATTTTAAAGATGCTCCAGTGCAAGACGATGTGCGTCTGTGAGATGCAGACGGCTCTGGGGATTGCTCAGCCTACGGTCTCCAACCATCTGAAGGTCCTCGAAGACGCGGGGCTGGTTGGTTATCGAAAAGATGGCCTGTGGGTCAACTACTTTGTTGCAGACGGCAGCAGCAGCCCCTATGCGGCGAGTCTTCTGGGAAATCTGAAGCACTGGCTGCAAAACGAGCCGGAAATTGTACGCATCATCGAAAGTCTTCCGGGAATCAAGCGGGAAGATCTTTGTAAGAAATGAGCTTTTGCAGCAGCAGTCCAAAAGACGGGGGGATGGAACATGGCGGAAAAGGACATCACGCGGATCGACGTTGCGAACTTCTCGGTAAGCATCATCGGCATCAAACAGCTCATGGACGAGATGGCCGGGACTCATGCGGATAAATCAGATGAAGAGGTTCGCTCGTTCATGCTCGACCAGCTTGGGAAGGGGAATTACATCCCGGGCAAGGCAAAAGATGACTACGGCAAGGCCTTCGTTCGGGAGTTTCGAAAATCCCTCGGCCAGCCCTACACGGATGATGCCCCCAAGGGGCTCGATATCAAAGTCCTTGGGGCCGGTTGTGCTCAGTGCCACCATCTGGCCCGGATGATCATGGAAGTGCTCAGCGAGCTAAGCCTGCCCGCAGGGGTCGATCATGTTACGGATCTGAAAGAAATAGCCGGATACGGCGTGATGGGCTCGCCGGCCCTTTTGATCAACGGCAAGATCATGGCTGTGGGGAGTGTTCCTCCAAGGGACAGAGTCAAGAAATGGCTCACTGAAGCCAAGGCTTCTTTGGGCGGCAAGTAGTGAACGGCCAAAAGCTAACCGCTGATTTACGAGAAAGACAAAGCCATGAAGGCAAATGAAGAAAAAGGTTGTTGCCGCAGCACCGAAAGCTGCGTTGACTACGGCTCGGACGATGAGGGCTCCAATGAGAGCAGATCGCTAACCATCAAATATCTCATGTACAGCGTTCCGCTGCTTGCGGCCTGGTGGCTGATTTACCTTAGCCTTTCACCGTTTTCCAAGTATCTCACGTATAATCTTTTGCACCTGCAGTCGGACGCTCACTTCAGCAGCGCCGTCGAATTCTTCGTCTACGATACGCCCAAAGTGCTCATGCTCCTGACCCTGGTTGTCTTCGGGGTGGGTATCCTCAGGTCCTTCTTTACCCCTGACCGCACCCGGAAAATCCTCGCCGGAAAAAGAGAGTCGGTCGGAAACGTGCTTGCCGCTCTTCTGGGCATAGCCACCCCTTTTTGTACCTGCTCGGCAGTACCCCTTTTCATCGGGTTCGTGACAGCGGGAGTGCCCCTCGGGGTGACGTTTTCCTTTCTCATCTCGGCGCCCATGGTGAACGAGATCGCACTGGTTCTGCTCTACGGGCTTTTCGGGTGGAAGGTTGCCGCTCTTTACCTCGGCACGGGACTCATTATTGCCATGATTGCCGGCTGGACCATAGGTCGATTCCACATGGAGCGTCATCTGGAGGAATGGGTCTACCAGATCCAGGTGGGCGAGGCTGCTTACGATGAGCCGGACAGAACCTGGGCGGACCGCATCCAGTACGCCGTTGATGCCGTTCGGGATATTGTCGGGAAAGTCTGGATCTACGTCGTTTTGGGTATAGCCGTCGGAGCCGCCATCCATGGCTACGTACCTGAAGGGTTTATGGCCTCGATCATGGGAAAGAGCGCATGGTGGGCGGTGCCTGTATCCATCCTAATCGGCATTCCCATGTACTCCAATGCCGCGGGTATCATCCCGGTCGTGCATGCCCTCATCGAAAAGGGGGCAGCCCTTGGAACGGTGCTCGCCTTCATGATGTCGGTGATCGCCCTCTCACTTCCCGAAGCGATCATTTTACGAAAAGTGCTCAAACCGCCCCTCATTGCAACCTTCTTTGGAGTGGTTGGCTTTGGCATCCTCATTGTCGGCTACCTGTTCAACCTGTTGATCTGAAGATCTCGGATGCGGTGTAACGTGTCGATCTGGCAAAACGTCAATTGATAAGGAGAAAAAACAATGCACATCAAAGTACTCGGTCCTGGATGCAAGAAGTGTCATGAAACGGATAAGGTGGTGAGGGAAGCCGTTGCCGAGGCAGGCTCCGACGCCACGGTGGAATACGTCACGGATATTGCCGAGATCGCCAAGCATGGCATCTTTAGCACTCCGGCCGTCATTGTCGATGGGAGCGCCAAATGTGTGGGAAAAGTTCCCTCGAAAGCCGACGTAAAAGGGTGGCTCGGGAAGTAAACAACTTTGAATGGAATGGAGGGAGAAGACGATGGCTGGAGATTGCTGTGTACCTGGTGGAAACGTGATGATTCTTGCCTGTTCGGGAGGCTCGAACGTAGGACAGCTCTCGAACCGGGCAGCGGTAGAGCTGACTCAGGAGGGCATCGGTAAGATGTTTTGCCTGGCGGGAATAGGCGGGCAGTTGAGCGGGTTCGTGCAATCGGCGCGTGATGTGCCGCAGATGGTGGTGATCGACGGTTGCTCCATGGCGTGCGCCAAGGCAAGCCTTGAGAATGCGCAGATACCGATGAAGACCTACATGGTCCTGACGGATCTCGGCATCGATAAGAATAAAGATTTGAATCTCAAGCCCGAAGACGTGCTGAAGGTCAAGGAGGCCATAAAGGGCGCTCTCTCCGGAGAGTAAAAGAAATCGGTGTGGCCAATACACCGATTCACCCCATTCACCGAGATCAAAGGAGGGTTCCATGTTGCTAAAAGGCTACCGTAAAGAGGTCGTTCGCCCTGAGTGCAGGCCCGAAGCCCAGTCGGTGCACTACATCGCCCACCTCGACGAGGACATCACCGAGGTGATCCCCTACCTCAACGCAGTGCTCGGAGGCTTTCAGTACCTCAAGGACCCTCCTTCCGTTTCTTTCAAAGTGCATGGAAAGCTCATCGCGGTCCACCCGAGGGAGATATGCGTCAATGCTCTCGAAGATGAGGCGCAGGGAGAGAAGATCATCGAATGGCTCAAACAGGAAATAAACGACACATGGGAGCGGCGAGGAGAGATTCAACCGCGGTTTGAAGGCGCTCCGAAGCCCAAGGTGTTCGAGATCCTGAAGCTTTTGCCCAAAACCAACTGCCATGAGTGCGGTCAGTCCACGTGCATGGTTTTTGCCACTCAGGTAGCTGAAGGCGGGAAAGGCCCCGAGGATTGCCCGCCATTGAGCGAGGAGGGTAGAGGGAAGCTCAATGCCTACCTCGATCAGTTCCACCTGGACCTGCTCTGAGTAGTGAATGCCGCGCGACGAATAGGAGGAAATCAATGGTTGAATCGGTTTCGAAGCGACTTTCGTTCCTCGACCGGTATCTCACGCTCTGGATTTTCCTGGCGATGGCTGTCGGTGTGGGAGGAGGCTGGCTATATCCGGGGATCAAGAATGTCATCAACACTTTTCAGGTAGGGACGACCAACATGCCCATCGCTATTGGTCTGATCCTGATGATGTATCCGCCCCTTGCCAAGGTAAAATACGAAGAGCTGGGGCAGGTATTTCGAAACTTCAAGGTTCTGAGCCTCTCTCTTGTACAGAATTGGATCGTCGGCCCCATCCTCATGTTCCTGCTGGCTATCACCTTCCTTTCCGGTCATCACGAGTACATGGTGGGGCTAATCCTCATCGGCCTCGCCCGCTGCATTGCCATGGTGATCGTCTGGAACGACCTGGCCGGAGGCGACACCGAATACTGCGCCGGTCTCGTGGCTTTCAACTCCATCTTCCAGGTGCTCTTCTTCTCCGTCTATGCCTACATCTTCATCACGGTCCTTCCAAAGTGGATCGGCATAACGGGAGCCATGGTGGACATCTCCATGGGGCAGATTGCCGAGAGTGTTTTCATCTATCTCGGCATTCCCTTCATCGCCGGAATGATTTCGAGGTTTGTGGGTCTCAAAACCAAGGGGCGCGAGTGGTACGAGAAAAAATACATCCCCGGAATAAGCCCGATCACCCTCATCGCGCTTCTCTTCACCATTCTCGTGATGTTCTCCCTCAAGGGCGAATACATCGTTCAGCTCCCCCTCGATGTGATCCGGATCGCGATACCTCTTTGCATCTACTTTGTGATCATGTTCCTGGTATCCTTCTACATGTCCAAGAAGGTCGGGGCCACCTACGGGCAGGCAACTACGCTGAGCTTCACCGCCGCATCGAATAACTTCGAGCTTGCCATTGCGGTTGCCATTGCCGTTTTCGGTGTTAACTCCGGGCAGGCTTTTGCCGCGGTTATCGGCCCTCTCGTGGAAGTGCCCGTTCTCATAAGCCTCGTCAACGTGGCTTTGAGGTTCAAGCAAAAGTACTTCACCCCCTCTATTTGCGCAGTCTGTGGAACCGAATCGACCGATTTCATACTCTTTCGCTGCCGCAAGGGGGATGAAGAAATGTTGCTTTGCCCGACCTGCACTCACGAATCCCTGCACTCTCGAGATGCAAAGGCAAAGTCCTGAAGACATGTGAATCCGGTCTGCAAGGCATGAGAACCGAGGAGGTAGACTGGCAACGTGTCCGGTCCTCTTGATTCCGAGGGGAGCGGTCTGCTGACAGCGTGAACATGAACGTTAATCGCTAACGCCTTTGAAGAAGGAGATCGCAAATGGCCAAAGACTTTGTTGCGGTAAAAATCCTCGATCTACCCGGAGGCGGAGGCGGATGCACCTGCAGCTCTACCCCCCGCGGCCCGGAATACACGGCGGCTCTTATGCAAAAGTGCGAGGAGCTCAAAGAAGCCCTGGAGACGAGCTATCCGGGAAAGACCAGCGTTCAGCTCATCGATTTGACCGAGCTCCTGGAGGAAAAAGAAACCGAGCCGGGACAACTTCTGGTGAACAAGAAGTATCCTCCACCGATGGTTGTGATCGACGGCCAGGCAAGGTTTGCGGGAAGCATCCAGGTGAACAGAATTATAAAGGAAGTCGAAAAAATCCTTAACGGATGAAGAAGGAGGGGACAATGGGCGAGTTTCTGGAAGTAACCTACGATAAGTTCGTATTCAAGGTGAAGGTTGGCTACCTCTACAGCAGAGATGACTTCTGGGCGAGGGTGGACGGCAATGTGGCGCTTATCGGCGTGAGCGATTTTCTCCAGAAAGCCAGGGGCGATGTGGCCTTCCTGGAAATCGTCGAAGCTGGAACGGAAGTGAAGCAGGGCCAGGAGCTCGGAAAGATCGAGACCATCAAGGCCACCTTCGGTATACTTTCGCCGGTATCGGGCAAAGTGATCGAAGTCAACCCCGAGCTCGATTCGAGCTCCTTTCTCATCAACGAAGATCCTTACGGAGCCGGCTGGATATACAAGATCGAGCTCGGTGCATCTGAAGGCGGCAAGGACTCCCTCCTTACTGCTGAAAGTTACTACGAGTTGATGAAAGAAAAGCTCGCTGAGGAGATGAAGAAAAAATGAGCGGAAAGACAAACAAGGTCGTCGTACTTGCCTGCAGCGGAATCGGCAAGGTCTACGGTGCGATAGCCAGGGAAACGACTTACGAGCTGATGGATCGGGTGAGGCCCGGTGTGGTCGTGACCACTTGCCTGCCGCTCCTGGTGATCGAAGATTCCGACGCAAAGAAGCTCATAACCGATAATCCCGTCATCACCATAGACGGTTGCCCTAAGAGCTGCGCTCATAAGAGTGTCGAGGCGCAAGGCGTTAAGCCCGCCAGGACGTACCAGGCCATCAACTTCTACAAGGCCCACAAGGAGCTAAAGCCGGACGGCATCGCGGAGCTCGATGAAAACGGCCGAAAGCTTGCCGCCATAGCAGCCGACGAACTGGCGCAAGTCGTGGATGAGCTGGCTGCGGGAGGTGGGAAATGATTACTCTGGAAGTTTTAAAAGTCGGCATTGTTTCATGCAGCGGGGAAGCGATTCCCGAGGGCACGCTCTCACGCATCGCCTGCCGCAAGGTACTCGATGAGCTTCGCCCCGGTGAGGCGGTCACCATTTGTTTGCCTCTCTTTATCGCGGGGGGGAGCGAGGAGCGTGAATTTGCCGCCAAGTATCCCACTATCACCGTGGACGGATGCGAGAAGCGTTGCGCTCAGAAGAGTACCGAGAAGCTCTCCGGTAAGCCCGCCAGATCGCTCCTGATCCCGGAAATCCTGAAAAAGCATGGCATTGACGCTCCAACAAGCCTTCGCAACCTGAGGCGGGAAGAGAAGGCTGCGGCTCAGGTCGTAGCCGAGGAAATAGCGCGGACTGTCGATGAAGTCCTCAACGCATAGGAGGAAAAGCATATGCCGGTTTACAAAAACAAAGTGGAATGGCGAGGCGAGCATGTTGGGCACACGTGGTGTCAAAACGGTACCGAAATGCCATTTTCGGCTCCTCCCGATCTCTATGGCCTTCCCAATGTGCTTACACCGGAAGATGCCTTCATGGCCTCGGCAAACACCTGCTATCACATGATGGTCATCTGGGCGGTCGAGCGCTTCAAGATCGACCTGGTATCGTTTGATTGCGAGGCTGAAGGGGAAGTCGAGGAATTCATTATTGTGGAATAGGTGAATGGGCGAGTCGGTGAGACATAAGGATCGTGTTATGCGAGAGGAATACGATATCGCTTTTTTGGGGGGAGGCCCTGCCGGTTATCAAGGGGCCATCCGTGCGGCTCAGCTCGGCGCCAGGGTGGCAGTTATCGAAGACAGGTTCATTGGCGGCGTATGCCTCAACTGGGGCTGCATTCCGACCAAGGCTGTACGAGCCTCCGCTGAGGTCGGCCGCTCCATGCGCCGGGCACGGGAATACGGTTTTAAACCAGTCGAGACCGTGCCCGACATTACAGCCGTTATCGCCAGAAAGCAGCGGGTGGTGAAAGCTTTGCGGGGAAGTATCGAGCAACTGTTTAAAGCCCGAAGTATCGATCTGGTCGAGGGGCGGGGCGCACTCATCGGAGCTGGAAAAATCGAGGTACAAAAGGCCGGAGAGGCGAATCTGGTCGAGGCGCAAAAAGTGGTAATTGCAACCGGTTCACGTCCCGCGGGGCTGCCGGTTTTTCCGAAGAGCCCGAAGATCTTTCTTGCAGACGAGATGCTCGATATTTCGTACCTGCCCGCACGCCTTCTCGTCGTTGGAGGCGGCGCTGTCGGTGTGGAGATGGCCGCGATCTTTCGGGAGCTGGGCTCCGAGGTGACCCTGGTCGAGACCCTCGAGCACATTTTGCCCTATGACGACAAGGAGATGGCCGCAAGCCTTCTCACCATTTTGCAGCGGCGCAAAATCAAGGTCTTGTGCAGCACTACGGTAGAATCCGTAATCGAAAATGGAGAGAAGCTCAGCGTTCGGCTCTCCAATGGAACCGAAGTCAAACCGGATACCATACTTCAGGCGGTTGGACGCCGGTTCAATACCGAAGGGATCGGGATCGAGCAGCTTGGAATAGGGATGGAGCGGGGCCGTATCCTGGTTGACGAGCACCTCGAGACCAGCGTGCCGAGCCATTATGCTGCGGGCGATGTGATCGGGGGCTGGCTCCTGGCGCATGTAGCTTTTGTGGAAGGAATCTGCGCCGCGGAGCATGCCCTCGGAATGAAAAGCAAGATGGACTACCGGGTGGTGCCCCGGTGCGTCTTCAGCATTCCCGAATACGCGGCCGTAGGGATTTCCGAGGAGGAAGCGCGGGAAAAGCATTCCATCAAGGTCGCCCGCTTCCCGTTCAAGTCCCTGGGGATGGCGCAGGCCATCGGCGAGCTGGAGGGGCAGGTCAAAATCATCGCACATGCGGAAACTGATCGAATCCTGGGAGCCCATATCGTCGGTCCGCACGGAGCCGATCTCATTTCCGAGATCGCACTGGCCATGAAGGGGGATTTGCCTGCCCGGATGATCATGGAAACCATCCATACGCATCCGACTCTTTCCGAAGCGGTCCTGGAAGTGGCCCAGGCACTCCACGGCCAGGCTATCCATGGGGAGCCGCATGGGAGGACCTCATGAGCGAGACCCTTCCCGTGTGGCTAAGGGAGGAAATCCGCCAGGCAAAACGGGGCCAGGGAAAAGAGCAGATCGAGCAAACGAGCAGTCTTTTGAAACACCTTGGACTGTCCACGGTTTGCGACAGTGCCCGGTGCCCAAACCGTGGGGAGTGCTTCTCGCATCATACGGCAACCTTCCTGATCCTTGGAGATGTCTGCACCAGGGGGTGTGCCTTCTGCGCGGTCAGGCATGGTCGTCCGGAAGTGCCTCTCGATCCGGGTGAGCCCGAGCGACTCTCCTCTGCCGTGTCCGAGCTGGGGTTGTCCCATGTGGTCATCACATCCGTTACACGGGATGATCTGCCGGATGGCGGCGCGGGACATTACGCGCGGGTCGTACAGGAGCTGCGCCGGCGTTGCTCCGGAGTAACGGTCGAGATCCTGGTGCCGGACTTTCTGGGCTTTGAGGATTCTCTTTCAACCGTTTTGGAGGCCTGCCCCGATATTCTGGCCCACAACGTCGAAACTGTTCCAAGGCTTTACTGGGAAGTGCGGCGGGGAGCCGACTACGCCCGCTCACTCACGCTGCTTCGACGGGTGAAATCACGGGCTCCACATATCGTAGTGAAGTCCGGTTTCATGCTCGGCCTTGGAGAAACATCCGAGGAAATCGAAGTCGTGCTGCAGGACCTGGCTGGAGCCGGGTGCGATATGGTAACCATCGGCCAGTACCTGGCTCCTTCGCTTGCCCACACGCCCGTGCATCGATACGCGGGGCGGGACGAGTTTGCTCGCTGGCGTGAGATAGGGCTTTGCATGGGCTTCAAGAGCGTGGCTTCGGGACCGCTCGTTCGAAGCTCCTACAAAGCACAGCTCTTCTTTAGGAAGCTCGCATGATAAAGTGGCGTCTTTTGGATACGGGAGCCATGCCCGCATCACTAAACATGGCCATCGACGAGGCTTTGCTTCAGTTGCATGTGCCGGGGGAGTCGCAACCGGCGCTTCGCTTCTACCAGTGGAGCCCTCCCGCCGTCTCTCTCGGCTATTTCCAGAAGCGCCATTCCATCGACCTTACCGCCTGCCGTGAGCGCGGAATCGATGTCGTTCGAAGGGCAACGGGCGGCCGGGCGGTATTGCACGAAAACGATCTCACCTACAGCGTGATCGCCGATTCCATGCAAGGTATCCCCTCTTCTCTCGATGCCGCGTATCGCCTGCTCTGCAAAGGGCTTCTTGCGGGGTTTCGTTTGCTTGGCTTCGGAGCGGAGCTGGGGCGTGAGAGGGTGAGATCACCCCAGGCCGACATCTGCTTCGTGCGTGCGGCCATCGGGGATATCGTCTACCAGGGAAGGAAGTTCGTGGGGAGCGCCCAGACGTGGCAAGGCTCATCCCTGCTCCAGCATGGCTCCATCATCCTGGAGCCTCAGGAAAACACGTGGTCGGCCATCATCAAAACGGACACCGATTCAAATGGGTCGCTTCGCGAGAAGCTCAAGTCTAGGATCATTTCACTGAGGGAGATCCTCGGTCGAGGGATCGAGCCAGGCGAGCTGAAACAAGCCATCAGGGCGGGAATGGCCGAGGCGCTTCAAGTGGAGCTTCATGCCGGGGAGCTGAGCCCGCGGGAATGGGCGCTCGCCAAAGGGATTGCAGAGGGTAAAACGCTTACAGGGGAGACCCATGGGTACAGTGAGAATCAACCAGCGGTCCTGGTTTAAAGTAATAGGGCAGGGAGGGGCTATCTTTATGCTGGCCTCTATCATCGCTCTTTTCGTCAACCAATTTCGTCCCGACAGGCTTCCCCTGGTGGCAGACTGGTCGCCCGAGGCACAGCTCGAGCTGGATTCCGGAGACAGCCTCATGATCTCAGCCGTTGATGCGGAAGCGCTGTTTCTTGCCCAGATCGCCGTGTTCCTGGATGCCCGTTCCCAGGACCTCTTCGCCGAAGGTCACATCCAAGGCGCTCACAGTCTGCCATGGGACGATTTCGACCAGCGCTTCGCTGCCGTCATGGCCGCCATCCCGCGGGAGACTCCGATTGTCACCTACTGCGATGGAGAAAGCTGCGGGCTGAGCAAAGAGCTCGCCACCGCGCTGATAGGAAAGGGCTACACGAATGCCCGGGTGCTGGTGAACGGCTGGACGCTTTGGCAGGAGAAGAACCTGCCGATTCAGATGGAGTAAACCTTTATAAGCCGTTGGCTCAATGCCTTCAGTGTCTTACCAGTTGAGGAAATAAAAAAGTGGAACGTACGCATCAAGACTCGGTTTGTTGCTCACACAATCACGTGAATGTCCGAGATACGAGTGGCCCAAGGCTCCTGATGACGCTCGCTCTAAATCTGCTCATTCCGGTGGTGCAGGTCATCGGGGGTATTCAGGCGCACAGCATGGCGCTCATCTCCGATGCCGCCCACAACTTCAGTGACTTCACGGCCGTTCTCATCGCCTACATCGCCAATCGCATCGGGCGAAAGGGGGCCTCCGTTTACAACACTTTCGGCTATCGCCGTGCGGAAATTCTCGCGGCACTGATCAACGTGGGGCTTCTGGCTGGAGCGGCGGTTTTCATCGTCTACGAGGCGATACAGCGGTTGCACCATCCGGAAAGTGTTGCCGGAAGGCTGGTCGTTCTTGTCGCCGGCATAGGAGTGCTGGGTAACGGCCTCTCGGCGTGGCTCCTCCACCGGGACGCCGGACACAATCTCAACGTGCGCGGTGCGTTTCTCCACATGCTGGGGGACCTGCTCACCTCGGTCGTGGTTCTCCTCAGCGGCGTCGTGCTCATCTACAAGCCCTGGTACTGGATGGACCCGGTCCTCTCCATGCTCATCGCCATTTTTATCGCCAGGAACTGCTGGACGATCCTCAAGGAGGCGACCTGCATCCTGATGAATGGTACGCCAAACGGCCTGGATATCAACAGAATCAAGAGCTTTCTCGAACAGATCCCCGGTATCAGCGGAGTACACTATCTGCATGCATGGAATGTGTGCTCCTCCAGCGTCGCCTTTTCCTGTCACGTGGTCGTGCCTGACCAGAGCCTGAGCAAAATCGATGCACTATCCAATAGAATACGTCGTCAATTGTCTCAGCATTTCGGCATCGATCATCCCATCCTGCAGTTCGAAGCCACGCCATGCGGAGAGCCGAGCCTGCTCTGCGCTCTCTCCCGCGGAATACCGGAAAACGCCGGGGAAAAACCACAAGCCGCCTGGAAAAAGGAAGGGCCGTTTTTCAAACAACCGCTCCTATTCTGGGCTCGCGTGATATTGGGGGCGGTCTTCATCCTCGCGAGTGCTGACAAGATCTACCATCCGGAAGCCTTCGCGCAGATGATTTACAACTACCAGATCCTTCCCGGAGCCCTCATCAATATCAGCGCCATCGTTTTACCATGGGTAGAGCTTCTGTTGGGATGCTTGCTTCTCTTGGGTTGGTGGCTGCCGGGCGCGGTCACCCTGGCGAATTTGCTTCTGGCAACCTTCTTCGGGGCTTTGCTGTTCAACACGGCTCGCGGCCTCAATGTCCATTGCGGCTGTTTCAGCACCAGCACACAGGGAGGACCCGCAACGGCCTGGTACCTCGTCCGCGATGCGTTTTTTCTGCTCATGGGAGGATATCTCATCTTCAAGGTTCTCATCAACCGACCGCGGACAGTTATGGAGAAGATCATGTCATGAAGAAAAACGACTGGAAGTGTCTCATCGATGCATTGCTTTTCGTGGATGTATGCTCGATCGGAGTCATTGGGCTCCTTATGGCCTTTATCGTTCCATCCGGAAGAGTGCCCGATGCGTCCAAGTTCTTCATGGGATTGCACCGGCACCAGTGGGGGGAGATTCATCTGTATCTTTCAATTCTCCTGCTGGGATTGTTGGTGTTGCACATCCGGTTCAACTGGACCCGGGTGGTCAATTCCGCAAGGAGCTATTTTGGCGAGCACTGGCGGAACGCTCTCTGGAGCGTTGCCGGTGCGTGGGTGGTTGTTCTGTTACTGGCCTGGATAATTGTGAAACTGTAAGGAGGAGTGAGTGAGAAAGCTTATCGGATTGATAGTGCTACTTGGTCTTTTAAGTTTAACCCCACGAGCGTTCAGCGCTGAGGAGACATCATCCGTTCCGGAGGTTCCGGTAAAGGGCATGGTGACCATGGTCGATCTCGGCGCGGACAAGTGCATCCCCTGCAAGATGATGGCGTCCGTCATAAAGAGCTTGCAAGAAGAGTGTAAAGGAAAGGCTGCCATTCTGTTCATAGATGTTTGGAAGCATCCGGAACAAGAAAAGAGGTTCGGTGTTCGTACGATCCCGACTCAGATTTTCTACGACAAGGACGGCAAAGAGTTTTACCGCCACGAGGGTTACTTCAACTCGGACAGTATCAGAGCCGTTCTGAAAAAGGCGGGGGTTGCGATAGCCGAAGGCGCGGAGCCCTCGGAGGCAGGTCGAAATTAGCTGATGAATAAAGACCGAAAGAGGTCTTTTCCGGGTATCCTGAAGGCTCAAGAACGATGAATATGATTGTCATGGATGGGGATCAAGAGGAGGCACTGCATCTCCTGAAGGAATTTGTGGCTACCCGCATAAGACGAGACATATTCGTCCTATTCCTCGTATCCGTCCTATTCCTGGTTTCCACTCAGAGCATGGGAACGAGAAATAGGACGGATACGAGGAATAGGATGAATATGTCCCATCTTATGAGGGTAGCCGAATTTGTCAAACGCCTGGAGCAGCAAAAGAACCTTGGAATGAAATCTCACCTTGATTGACGGTAAGAAAAGCAGGAGCGATGAACCTCAAACGTGTGAACATCGAGTTGGACGTATCGGAGGTCCGGGAGATCCTGGCCATCGACGTGGATGAGGACGCGCAGCGGGCTCTAAGTACATGTCCACAGGATAAAGTGGACAAAATGAGGTGCAGATCTTTCCGCGTCATTCCCGCAATCTTCTAGCGGGAATGACGATCAATTCGTTCGGTTATCGTTCATTATGGCTGTCCAAGACTCACTGTTTTGACCACTTTATGGATTGGATAAATATTGCCCGGCCTGGGTTGGTAGCTGAGGTTTATTTCCAGGACGGCATCGGCAATCCCTTGAGGCAACGCTATTTCGAAAGTCTCTTCTTTCGGGGCAAAGGGCTGTATACTGGTGTCCCGGATGAATCCCAGTTTCTTGTCCGGTCCTAAAACCATCTGGCTCGAGCGGGCATCGGTTGCCTGGCTCATGTAGAATTTTGAAGTTCGAAAGATCTCCTTGCCATCACCGGCGTTTGCGGTCACTTCCAGGACCACTTTGGTCTTGCTGGGTCACCCATCGGGAATGCGATGGCCGGCTTTGCTGGAAATTTTAGTCTTGACCACCACCATAGGCGTGATGTCCCCCTCCTTCGGTTGGAAAGAATAGGCCAAAGTATGGACCTCCATAGGCAGGGAGGTCCTCAGCCGCTCTGAAAGCTGCTCCCTTTGGTTGAAATCCGGCGGCATGTAGTGGCCTTCTTTCATGTGGCATTCCTGGCAGGTTTCCGTTCCGCCGGACGGGATGTAGGCATGGAGATAACTCCCGTAAAGGGTTGCGCACTGGACCGGCGTTTCAAACTCCAGGTTGGGGCCCAGCCCATGGCACTGGCCGCACATCAATGAGTCTTTCAAGAGAGGGCTTTTCTTGATGGCCTGACCGGGATGATCGGGAAGGTCTTTACTCCCGTACAACACATTGGGTTCGGGACGACCGTGTACAACCGCCTTTTCATTGTGACACACGAGGCAGGAGATGTTCAACTTGCGCAAGGTTGCTTTGTCGTCCTTCACTATGGCTTCCGCCATTTCCGCAGCTACCACATCCGTTGCGTATTTGAACTGGGGCAGGTGACACTTGAGGCAGGGGAAGTTCTTCCTGGTCGCTTTTTCTCCGGGCTTTACGGCAATCGGCCCTCGCTTGAGATAAGATGCCAGAAAAACATGGTCGGCCAGGCCCATAAGCGGTCGGGCATGGTGGGATTTTTCCCATTGATCATAAATCTTTTCATGACATTCCCGGCAGCGTGAGGAATCGAACATGGTTATCAGTGCGCTCAAGGTGGGGGCTTCCGAAGGCTCATCTCCATGAGCTGCGCTACCGGCAAGGAGTATCAGAACAAGCACCGACAGATAAAATCCCACTCCCGGGGCTCTATGCTTAAGGACCGGCCTCACCAAATTTTCATCAGCCATTTTCACCTCGTGGTGCGCGAAAGAAGCGCATAGTTTGGGGTTACGACTCAGGGTTTCTTTTGAATCCATATTTATTGAGCTTGTAGCGCAGCATTCTCTCGCTGAGGCCGAGCAGCTTTGCGGCCCGAGTCTGGTGAAGCTCGGCTTTCTGCATGGCATCTTGGATCATCTGGCGCTCGAGCGTTTCCATAGCCTGCTGGAGGCTTCCGGATGGAGCTTGCGCACCGGCATCATCGGTAGCATAAGTGCACAAGGCTTCCTGGAAAGGCAAATCTTCCAGGGACACAACGGGACTGCGGGCGATCACGACAGCCCTCTCGATGATGTTTTCAAGCTCCCTCACGTTGCCGGGATAGTCGTAGCGGATGAGCAGGTCTCTCGCCTCCCGGCTCACTCCTTCGATTTTTTTTCGGTTCTCCCGGCCAAAGCGTTTGACGAAATGATCGATCAAAACGGGAATGTCTTCGCGACGCTCTCGAAGCGGCGGGATTTTCATGGTGACCACATTGATTCGGTAGAAAAGGTCCTCCCGGAAGGAGCCGTCCCTTATCCTGGCCTCGAGGTCCTGGTGCGTGGCGCTCACGATGCGCACATCCGCCTTGAGGGTCCTTTCGCCGCCGACTCTCTGAAATTCACGCTCCTGGAGGAAGCGCAGGAGCTTTACCTGCACGGACGAGCTCAACTCACCGATTTCATCGAGAAAAAGGGTTCCTCCGTCTGCCTGCTCAAATCGGCCGATTCTTCGCTGCACGGCACCCGTAAAGGCCCCTTTTTCGTGGCCGAATAGCTCGCTTTCGATAAGTGTTTCAGGGATTGCCGCGCAATTGACGATAATGAGCGGACGATCCGCACGGGGGCTCAAACTATGGATCAACCGGGCCAAAAGCTCCTTGCCCGTACCGGTTTCACCCTGAATGAGCATGGTTGCCTGGCTTGGCGCGATCCTTCCGGCAAGGTTGATCAGCTCGGCCATTTTTTTGCTCTTGTAGCGAATGGTATCGGAAGTGACCCCCCTGGCCTTGATTTCCTGCCGAAGAATCTGATTTTCCTTGACGAGCCTTCGGTGGTCGGCGATACGGCCGATCAGGATGGAGAGCTCATCGAGGTCGATGGGCTTGGTGATGTAGTCTCTCGCCCCTGCCTTCATGGCGGCAACGGCCGTCTCGATCGTGCCGTAGGCGGTGATGATGACGGCATCGATTTCAGGGTTGAGCCGTTTGGCTTCCCGCAGTACCTCCAGGCCATTCATGCCCGGCATTCTGAAGTCGAGCAGCACCAAATCAAAGGAGCCTCCAGCGAGCAGATGGAGGGCCTTTTCACCGTTCTCGGCTTCTGTGACCTGCTGGCCCTCTTTCAGCAGAAAATCACGAAGCATCTCCCTCTGGTAGGGCTCATCTTCAACGATCAGGATATCGAGGTCACTCACCGTCGTCCTTTCTCCGCTTCTATACGAACACGATTGAGCGGAAAAGTTACTCTACTTGCCTTCACTTTGCCGTGGAAGCAGAATCTCGAACGCCGTTTCCTTGCCTGGCTCGCTTTGCACGTGAATCTTCCCGCCGTGGGCGAGGATGATTTCATGGGCGATGGCAAGGCCCAAGCCTATTCCGTTTTCCTTGGTGGTGTAAAAGGGATCGAAGATCCGCGTTTCTTCTCCGGCCAGAATCCCTGAGCCGGTATCGCGGACGGTGATGCGCGTGAAATCCTTTCCTGAATGCTCACAGGAAATGGATACCCTGCCTTCCCCCGAGATGGATTCCATCGCATTTCGAATGATGTTCAAGAGGGCCTGCTCCATTTTGTTGGCATCCACGAGGGCATGGAGACTATCGTTTGCCCACCGCTTTGCGATTTGAATGTTTCTTGCCTGCGCCTCTTCCCGAACGAGAAAAACGATTCTTTCCAGGATGTCGGTGATCGCTTGCTGCTTCAGATCCAATCGGTTGCTTCGTGAAAGGCTCAAAAAATCCTCGATGATGCCGTTGAGTCGCCTGATTTCATCCCTCACGATGCCGGTTATGCGCATGAATTTTTCCTTCCCCGCATTCTCCGCGGGGGCGAATTCGCGCTGAAGCCTTTGGGCCGCCATGCTGATGGCGTTGAGAGGATTCCGGATCTCGTGGGCTACCCCGGCCCCGAGCTTTCCAAGGGACGAGAGACGCTCGGTCTGGTGCAATCGATCCTGCATGGCCTGGAGCCTGGCAATATGACGGTTCTGCGTTCGATAGAACAACGCCATGGCAAAGAGGCCTATACCCATCAAGAGCCCCGTCCAGAGAAAGGCATGACCCCGGTTCTTGACGAGGAGCCGGTCGGTTTCCCGGGTTTCCAGCCCAACGCGTGCGATTCCGATGGCTTTTTCATCGAGATGAAATGGGAGGGAGAGCTCCAGGAATTTTACGTCACCCACTTTCACGCACTGGCTCACGGGGCTGTCGGGGGCTTTGCTGTTGTTGGCCATGAGCATGCACTCTTCGACTTTTTCCTCCGGGAGGCTTCCCGCCTGTGCGAGAACACCGCCACGCCCGTCTTCCACAGACAGATAAACAACTCCATTACCCCACTGGAGCTCTTCAATGGCCTCTTGGGTGGCTACCCTCCATCCCCAGTATTGAAGTCCTGTTCCATCAAGGGTGAGCAAAACAGCCCCCTTTCCCACCTGTCTGCGAATGCCGATGAAGCTGCCGGCATTTTGCTTTTGCTGCCTGCTGAAGAGGTGAATGGCGACTTCCTGCTGTCCCTTTACCAGACCCACGCCATGGAGCAGGCAATCTTGGGGGATGGGGCTGCTCTGAAAAAAGATCCGGCCCCCCTCATCGAGGAGAGTAATGGCCAAAAAGTGCTCGGCTGCAGCCATCTGTCGAAGCTCGCCAAAGGAGAGCGCTCCCGTTTGTTGCCGATTGTCGATGCTTCTGGCGAGATCGATCAAGGCCCGTGCCAGGGATTCCTGAACGGAAAGGACGTCCTCGTCCATGGGGAGTGTGGCAAGGGGGCCGCGGTATTCCCCTTCGGAATGCATGAGACGGCCGTATTTACCCCGGGAGGCTTTTTCGATGCTTTCGACGATGGTTGCGGCCTTCATTTTAAGGACATCGGCGAGGAGATTTTTGGTTCGCCTGAGGTCCATCATGGCCATGGTAAAAAAGAGGACCGCAAAGAGCAGGGAAACCAGGGCGATAGCCAAGGGCTGGAGAAAGCGGCGCTTACCGCGGTTTTCCCATCTTTGCAGTGTAGTTCTCAACCGACTGCTCATGGCTCTTTCGACCACCCCTTTATGAAACAGGAATCGGTTGAGGCGCACCATAACATCAATTGCTCGGGCGTAAGGATGTCCCGGATCTCCAGTTGATAATCGATCATCATCGCCTGCCACCTGTTATGGATTTCCGCAACTTCCCGCGCCCTGGCCCGGACCTGCTGCTCATCGGCTTGAGGATTCCTGAAAACGGACTGAAGCTCGAAGCGCTTGCTCATCAACTCGTTTCTAAGGCCAAGGATCTGGTCGCTGTAATGCTTTTCGATTCTATCAATGCTGTTCCTCCGCTCTTCGGAAAGCCCCAGCTTCTCGACGGGAGCACAAGTCGGCCGAAGGCATGAAGCCGGTCTCTGTCCTTGGCGCCCCGCTTGAGCAAAAAGGACCCCCGGCAAGAGCACCGTGCACAAGAAAAACATTACCGCAAAACGCCATCTTTTTTTCATCGAAGCACCGCCTGAAGTCGGTTTTTCTCTCGACTGACGACCCAAAACCAAGCAAGCTTCATACCAGATTAGAGACCGGGAAGCCAAAATAAACAGTTAATAAATTCATCGGGTTAGTAAGATTACTTGCGTGGCTGCCCCCTTTGCTTCGACATTTCCGTCGAATCCCTCGCCTGCCCGGAAGAATTTGTCGAATTGGCTAAGCCCATAAATCTTATACATGATCCATAAATTCTCTCAGAGGGCGGCTCGACATTTATTGCCGGAGGGGGCTAGCCCTCCTGCCCGGCCAAGGGCGCTTTGTTCCGTGACAAGATATGTATATTCGATGCATTGCGACCCTTGCTGGAAGAGACTTGGTGCGTGGCACGACCGATGCTCTGAGAATGATGCGAACGCAGTATAAAGGCTGCCGAGAGAAGTCACACAAAACGATCGGTGGTGGCTGGAATGTCCCGGATGGCATCGAAAGAGCGCATCGATCCCGAAAAATGAGCTGATACGCCCGGCCCCGGAGCCATGGTAGGACTTGATCTGGAAATTGTCGTTGCGTCCTTTCCGGTGCTCTGTCTTTATGTGTTTTTATAAGGAGCGGTGGAGGATGATCGATAAACGTTAACCAAACAAAGGAGTGGGATGTGAGAAGAATCGTTGGTGTTGCGACCCTGATCGGAACGATGGCTTTGATTGCAGTGCTCTATCTGTCCGGTATTTCATGCAGTGCGGAGGATTCATCGGAAGTGCCCCAAGTCCCGGTGAAGGGAAAGGTGACCATGGTGGACATAGGAGCCAAAGAGTGCATCCCCTGCAAGATGATGGCTCCCATCATGGAAGAGCTCGAGAAGGAGTATCATGAGAGCGGCAGGGCAGCCATCTTCTTTATCGATATATGGAAGAACAGAGAGCAGGGTCGGAAGTTCGGCATCAGGTCCATACCCACCCAGATCTTCTACGACAAAGAGGGTAAGGAAGTTTACCGCCACGAGGGGTTCCTCGAAAAAAAGGTCATTGTCCAAAAGCTTGAGAGCTTGGGAGTGAAATAGATGAGAATGGGTGAATGGGTGAGTAGGTGAACCGGTGAATCAGAGAAGAGCCAAAGACGAACCGGTTCGCATTATTCGCCGATTCACCCATTCAAGGCAAAGGAGGTAGAATGCTTGAACAGGTGTTCTTGACCATAAACGAGTGGATGATGGGGGGCATACTCATCGCTGCTCTGGGCTGTTTCCTCTGGGGAATGGTGAGCGTGGCCTTCAGTCCCTGCCATATGGCGTCGATTCCGCTCATCGTGAGCTATGTGGCAGGGCAGGACAGGGTGCTCAAAGCTAAGGACGCCGCCTGGTACGCCGTTGTCTTCAGTATCGGGCTCTTCATCAGTATCGCCATGGTGGGAATCATATGCTCTCTGCTTGGTCGCATGCTGGGTGAGATCGGTCCCTACTGGACCATTCTGGTTGGGGCAATCCTCATCTGGGTGGCCCTGGATATGTGGGGAGTGTCGAGGTGCTCCATGTCCGGAAGCCTCATGGGCCGGATAAAAATCAAGGGCATGTTGGGGGCTTTCGTTCTCGGACTGGCCTACGGGATTCTCTCCGGCTCCTGCACCTTCGGCTTCATCGCTCCCATTCTTGCCATCATCACGATTCAGCAAAAGATCCTGATTGGGATCATCTACATCGTACTTTTCGGTATCGGCCACTGCATCCCCATCGCGGTAGCGGGGAGCTCGACCGCCAAGGTGAGGAAACTGCTGGAGAACAGTTCTTTCCACGAGGGAAGCCAGTGGTTCAGGAAGCTTGCCGGCACGGCTATAGGAATCCTGGGGCTCTATTTCGTCATTCGGCCCTTTGTGGACTTTTCGTAGACTGGCATCCTATTTCATGCGAATCCGTGAGCTTTTGCATGTATTAAGGCCGAGCTGCAGATCACCAAGGTAAGCCGGGACTGAGGCTGCACCGTCGCCCGTTTCGACCGGGCAATCCCTCCGTGAGAGGAAGCACAATAATTGATGGAAAAACGATGGAATATGTGCGAGCTAAATGAGGGACAGGGCAGGAGCGCCCTCAATTAGCCTGCAAGCCGCGGGAACCCTCCTGCCCCCCACCACACT